>OGRU01001865.1_pt1 | contig 14929 bp, 12 predicted proteins | sample 1553541 | NCBI WGS metagenome assembly OGRU01 (sample SAMEA2580068, study PRJEB22360) | human gut metagenome | biome: human gut; feature: human-associated habitat; material: faeces | place: Denmark | collected 2008/2010
ATCAGGGACTGCCCATATACAGACTTGAGGCATACATAAAAACGACCGGAGATGACCTCGCCGATGGCGGATTATAATAAATATAAGGATTTTTTCGACAGCTACGGCGGCGATCATGAATACGATGCAGAAGCCGAATACCGGCGCCGCAGGCTTGCCGCGAAAAAGAAAGCATTGAAAAGGAAACGCCGTTTTATAAGGTGTGTGACCGCACTTTTCCTTGCCGTCATTGTAGCGGTGGCTGCCGTGGTGACCGTCACGGTCAAAAAGCATTCCAAAAGCAATAATGCATCATCAGACGCATATACGTTACATGAGATAACGAGCAGCGGTCAGGAAACCGGGCAGCAAAGCGAACCTCAGATCACGGCACCTGTTTCAACATCTGCAACCGTAAAGCTCGGCAGCCAGATAGACAGCCAATATGCCATACTTGTCGATTGTTCAAACAATAATGTTCTTGCCGAAAAATCACCGGATGAGCGGATCTATCCGGCTTCAATGACCAAGGTCATGACACTGCTTGTCGCAGCCGAAAATGTTGACAGCATAGATGGCAGATTTACAATGACCAATGAAATAATAGATCCTCTTTATAAGGAAGGTGCCTCGCGCGCAGGATTCTGTGCAGGCGAGAATGTCAGAATAGCTGACATGTTTTACGGCACGGTGCTTGAATCCGGCGCAGAAGCAGCTGTCGGTCTTGCCGTATATGTATCGGGATCAGAGGAAAAATTTGTTGAGCTGATGAACCAAAAAGCTGCACAGTTGGGGCTTACGTCAACACTCTTCACCAATGTCACCGGGCTGCATGACAAAAATCTTTACACGACCTGCCGCGAGATGGCAATAATAATGCGTGCAGCGCTTGAAAATGATTTTTGCAAGACCGTTCTTTCAACAGAATACTACACCGTCGCCGCAAATGATTTTCACGATGAACTTAAATTTCACAGCACGATGCTCAGCCGCATGTACGGTACCGAGCCGGGCGTTGCGACTATAAAGGGCGGAAAAACCGGTTTTACTGCCAATTCCGGCAACTGCCTTGTCAGTTATGCAGAAACCGACGACGGGCGTGAGATAATATGCGTCACGGCAGTCGGCGGCGGACGCTACAAGCCGATATTCGACTGTATAAACATGTATAAGGACTATACTCACCCGTCACAGACGGCAGGTGCGTCCAGCGGCACCGCATCTGCGTCTGAAAAATAACTTTAAGGCAGAAATAAGTTTTACACAAAACAGCCGGCGGTTTTTTCATAAACACTTGACAAACCTCCGGCTTTGGGTTAAAATATCTCGTACCGATCAAAGAATCGGTTGTTAGATGTTGCGTAATAACATGCTTGATAAACAAGCACCACATAGTGCCTGACAGATACTGCAAGTATAAAACTTAAATAAATCCGGGTGTGGCGCAGCTGGGAGCGCGGGTGGTTTGGGACCATCAGGCCGCAGGTTCGATCCCTGTCACTCGGACCATATCGAGTGTTCATAAGGGATTTCACTTATGAATACTCGATTTTTTTATTTCAATACGGATTTATGTACTGAGCAGGCGGAATGCCTGCTCTTTTTGTTATGCCGTTTTAGGCACGGTCAGATACTGCACGACAACGCCTTTTCGGGTTTCCTCACGGTAATTGTGCTGTCTTGCAAGACTCGGCAGTTCCAGATATGCAAAAACACAATACAAAAAAGATATGAGCCGAGAGGTGTTATACGCCGAAGTGGACAGAAATTTGAAGTGAAGGAAGGTGTGTGCCGGTGAAAAACGAAAAGTGGACAGAAGATTTGTATTTATACCGTATGAAGCCAGCACCGCCGAAAATGGAGGATTTTCAGGAGTATATTGCTCTTTACTTTGCTGAAAAGGACGAAAAATACCTCGGTTGGTTCTTCCACTATTATGAGCCAAGGCTGAACACAATTATTATGGAGACGGTGCAAGAAACCGCTATGCAAGGGCACTTTGCAGATTTGAAGCAAGCGTATGTTTTCGGTATCTACAAGGCATTGCAGAAATACGATATTTCTACAGGCGTTCCCTTTCTCGTTTTCAAAGAGCATTATGTAAAAAACGAGATTGACAAGTACATCAGTACCATGCGGATGGGCTATTCCGTACAAAGCGTGGACGAATACCTAACACTAAGAAAGGCAATGGCGCTGTATGCAAAGTATGAGTATAAATTCGATGATGAAACGATAACCATAATCGCCGCCGAAATCGGGAAAAGCGTCAAAGACACCAAAGAGATTATCCGTGCCGGAATTGACAGCACGCATTATACTGATTTTTACCGTAAATACGCTGACGAGGACGGAGAGAGTACTGCAGAGGAAGTGACGGTTGACACTATCTCCAATACTGAAAGGTTATTTTTTAAACAGTGGCAGGCAGAAGCACTGTTTACCGCTTACGAAGCACTTGATTACCGTGAGCGCACGACGGTTTCCGATCATCTTGGTTTTTGCCCGGAATGTTACGGTATTTATGAACTCAGTAAAGACGAAAAGGGTAATTCGGTCAAGCTTCTCCGCAAAGGGAAAGCCTACATAGACATCGCCGCCGAGCATATGTTATCGTCTCCGGATACCGCTTTTCAGATCGTAAACGGCGCTTATGATAAAATGCTGATTGAGCTTGCGATTGATGAGTACATCCATATTGTATAGCTGCGGTTGACATCCGCTGACAATAACTCAGTCACCTATGAATACTGTGCCGATCATAACAATGACTGGGGCAAAATCCACTATACCTTCGGCGAAGACGATTACGATGTTTTCGATATATCTATGTCGACAGAAAGGGCGATTTCTTCTTCGCCACCGCAGGAGAATGGATTATGCGCAATACTGGTAGAAAGCACATACCGAGATATATGGTCGTATCTTTGTAACCGCATAAAATGAAACAGCCCCTATAAGACAGACAAAAATCTGAAACTCATCAGGGCTGTTTGTGTTTTGTTTATGGTATGACAGAAAATTGTAATATTTTGCGAAACAATAACAAAATGTAGATATAATCTCTCGCATTTGCGATGTAAATGTAGTATAATGAAACAGTGTTACTTGTGGGGTGCTGAAAAATGTCTTTAACGGTCAGTTACAACAAGCTTTGGAAGCTGCTTGTCGATAAAAAATGAGTAAGGCTGAAACGCAAAGCCATGATATCTAAACGATTTTTCGCATGACCGACCGGCTGCAAGTTTGCACATGGAAATGTGTGAATTTTGCAGTCTTTTTATGAAAAATGTTAAAATATCGGCTTCCGGTTGGCGTGCGGACAATCCATTTAATGAGGTATTATCTATCGCTTAAATCGGAGGATCAGAAAGGAGTGGTTGCGTATGCGGTATGCTAATAAAAAGCAGATAACAATAGCAACTGAAAGTCTGCGTACGGTTATTGCAATGATCTGCATTATAGCGATAGCCTTCACGGGAATCGTATATGCAGCCACGGAAGAAAGTAGAAAGCTGCTTAACGGCAGCTTTGAGGAAGGGCAGACTTTTACAGGCAACTATTCACAGCCTAATCAGAGCGCTGTTCCCTCATGGAATACAACGGCTTTTGAGGGTAAAATTGAGTTATTCAGAAGCAATAAAGGCACTTATATAAATGGTGTAACATTAAAACCCAAAGACGGAACTTATGCCGCGGAGCTTAATGCGGACGAGGAAAGTACCCTTTACCAGAATGTAAAAACAACTCCGTCAAGTGTGTATGAATGGGGACTGGATCACGGCGGTCGAAACGGAACGGATATAATGGCGTTGGTTATAGGACCTAAGCAGGGCGTTGACCCATCAAAGCCTAACAAGAACGGACGCGACCAGTTTATGCAGATGGTTGACTGGCTCAATATAGATGTCAGCACGATTACAGCGGGAGCAGAGCCTAAGCGGTACACCGTTTACAGCAAAAAATTCGCCACAAGCGGCACTTTTGAAGACAACGCGGGAAACAACGCGTTCAGCCTAACGCCCAGTTTAATCTATACCGAAGAATGGCATGTATGGATTATGGCGTCCTCAAGGGCTAAAACCGGTACCAATCCTTGGAATTCCTATGGCTCTAATGCCACGGGTACAGCAGGTTCAGGCAACGGCTCGGGCAGTACAACTGTAGATTTCAGTAAGTATTATCTTTATACCGTTCCCGCCGGTCAAACCGATACTGTGTTTGGCTTTGTTTCGGTCGGATATATCGATTCTACTGCACCTGCGGGCAAGGAAAAGACCTACGGCAACTTTCTTGATAACATTAACTTTGAGCTTTACCACCCCCTGTCAGGAAGTACTTCTAACCACGGTAGTGCGGTTGTCGGTGGAAGTGACGGAACGAGCGGAGGTGCGGGCGCTACGGCGGGTCATAAGGTAACGATTGACAATAAGCTTTCAGCCTTTGTTATCGACGGTGAGTCCCTTAAAATTCAAGCCGTTGTAAAGAAGTCAGATGTTGATGACGGCTGTGAATTTGTAGGTGTGTATCACACAGAGCTTGATAAATACGGAACTCCCACAACCGAATTTTTGAAATTGGCGGGAAATGTAATTTATGACACGGGTAGCTTGACCGAAGAGGAAAAAGCGGGTAAATGGCTAAAAACCACTAATGCAGACGGCGATATTATTTACACCTATTACCTTGGTAATATTACTTCGGCAACCGATCTGCACTTTGTATTTATCAAGAGCCCTACCGTTACCTACGACCCCAACGGCGGTAAGGAATATGTGGTTGAAAGGATGTATAATACAGACGAAGCGGCGAATGTTTACAGCTTTATGCCTGCTTCAAACCATAACGAGGCGCAGGCAAACACAGGCACAATATTTATTGATCCATATGTATCCCATGCGGCAGAGGGACAGAATGACGGTTGGAAATTTATGGGCTGGAAGCTTACAGGTGACCCCATAGAAGATGTTCCGGTAGATATAAGTAAGGTGAACGCAGATCAATTAGGAACTCTGATACTTCCCGCCCAACATACCATAGCCTGCGATTACCGCTTTGACGGAGTAAACGGGGACACAAAGGCGCAGTATTTTAAGATTTATAACGGCAATGTTCCCTTGACCAAGGTGATCGTCAAAAAAGATCTTGAAGAGGCTGCAGGTGTAACCTGGACCGATAACGGCGAAACAAAAGCCTATGCCAATGTCCACAAGGGTATTACCATGATTGCTCAATGGCGCTGGCTGCAGGCGTTTATTCCACAGGTGCATAACGCCGCCGACGACAAATACATAGCTTCCAATTTGGGCGGAACGGTCAATATTACAAGCGTAATCGATCCATCGGATACAAATTACAACGGCGCATATAATGCGGACGGCGGCAAGTCCTACCACGCGGCCATTGACGAAAGGATAACCGTCAATGCGCTGGCAAACAGCGGCTATACCTTTGAGGGCTGGTATGACGAAAGCGGAAAACTGATTACAACCAACGCCGAATACACCTATGTTGAAGCGAAGGAAAGCGTAAAAACCTATTATGCACGGTTTTCCAACACCGTTACACAGACCTATATCCGTCAGATAAAGAGCGGCGACAGTTGGACAAACACCGACGATGATAAAATAGGAACGCTTGGCAGATACACCTATACCGACGCGGTGGGCAAACCGATAAGTTCCACTGCGAAAGCGAGTAATGGATACAAATTTGTCGGCTGGTACGATTCCGAGGGCAATACGGTTGACGACATTATGCTTATAAACAACGGTGAGACAATAAGCTACACCACAACGGGAAACGCAATCTATTACGCACGTTTTGAAGATGCTTATACCCTTGTAGTCAGCAAAATTGACGGTGATAATAAGATTCCTCTTGCCGGTGCGGAGTTTACACTCTATCAAAAGGATGAAAACGGTAGTAAAACCGTCGCTTATGGAGGTGAAAGCATACGGTGCACCGTTATTGGCTCTGCCGTTACGGCTATGAACAATGGCGGCACAAAAGCCACTGCGGTTTTTCAAGACAAGCTTGATCCCAAAAAGGATTACTACCTTGCCGAAACAAAGGCGCCTGCAGGCTACCGTCTGCTTGACGCACCTTTAAAAATCACCATTGACGCTTTGGGCAACACCGCCCGGATCGATGGAATATCTAAGGAAATTACAGAAAAGAAGGTGAATGTTGAACTTGCAAACTATTTGACGCTGCATATGCCCACTTCCGGTTTAAATATTACCGGCGGCTGGTTTGCGACGGCGGGACTTACGCTGCTGTCTGCAGCGGCAATCGGTTTGTTTGGTCTAAAAATAAGCCGACTTAAGAAACAAAAATAAATAACGAAAGGAAAATCACTATGAAAACAAAAGCTAAAAAATTGGCAACTCTTATTCTGACAGCACTGCTTGTGTTGTCCATTCTGCCGATGAACGTTTTTGCGGCACAGAGAAAGGTCACCGAAAGCTCAACCGCTTCTATCACAATCAATAATGCAGTAGAAAATGATATGCTTTCGGCTTATAAGGTGGTAGATATCACCTACAATGCAACTGAAAACACTTTGAGCCATAAGTGGAACAGCGATTTTGACGATTATTTTAACGGCACTACAACTTATAACAATACTCATTACACCGTTGACCAATTTGCAGCTCTTACAAATGATTCCGCTGACCTGAAAACACTGCTTGCACAGCTTCCAAACTACATTATTGACAAAAACATTGATCCTGTCGGCACTCAGACTGTTGCCGCAGACAAAACTGCTACCTTTGCAGGCCTTGCAATGGGCGAATACTTTATCCGTCCTACCTCTACGGCCTCGGTTTACCAGTTGATGCTTCAAAAGGTTGAGCCTACTGTAGCTGAGGTTGACGGAAAGCAAACCTATGTTATCGACGATGTTACCTTTAGCGCAAAGCACAAAGAAGTGTCTGTTGATAAAGCCGCCGATAAAACCAGCGTAACCAAGAACGAAAAGGTAACTTATACAATTACGGTTGAAATTCCCACCTATGCGACAGGGGCGGTAGACAAGTCTTTCTATGTTTCCGACCTTCTCCCCGACGGACTTACTATTGATACCGATTCAATAAAGGTTCAAATTGATGCGACAGACGTTGATGCATCAAATTATACTCTTGACAAAACCGCAACTGACGATTACACCTTTAAATTAAGCGTTGATACAGATAAGTATGCCGGAATCTGGTCTGCCAATGGCGGAAAACAGCTTGTGATTACATACACCGCAACCCTTAACGACAACAATACAACCGCAGTCAATGTTAAAGAAACCAACAAGGTTACCTTTGACTATTCCTTCTATCCTTATGTTGAAAATTCTCATAAGCAGAAAACGGATACTGTTGATGTAACAACCTTTGCCATTAAGATTGATAAATTCGTAAAAGACCACGAAGCTGATAAGCTTGCAGGTGCGAAATTTGATTTGTACAGAACCGCAACACAGGCTGAAATTGACGCAGGATCAGCAGTAACCATCCCGCATACAACCATAACAGGTATTCTTTTGGAAAGCGGTTTAACGACAGATGCTAACGGCGCCGCAACCTTTGAGAAATACGAGGCAAACGGTACAAATTATGACTACTATCTTGTAGAGACTCAGGCTCCCTCGGGTTATAACCTTCTCGACGATGCCGTAAAGGTTAACTTTACTGACTCTGATGTTGCAACAACCGAAGGTATTTATACCGTTAAGGTTCCTAACAGTAGCGGTATTAAGCTTCCTATAACCGGTGGTACAGGTACCGTAATATTCACAGTAATAGGTATAGTGCTTATGGTCGGCGCAGTTATACTTTTGGTTGTTTCACGCAAAAAATCAAAAGCTAACGTTAACAAATAATTAAAAATTCTATAAAATGGGCGGCAACACGTGCCGCCCCATTTTTTAAGTGTTTAGAAAGGAGGAAAACAGTGTGAAAAAGGCATTGCCTACCTTATTGATTATATTTGTATTTCTTGCCGGAATCGCTGTTTTCCTCTATCCGACAGTTTCCAACTATCTTTACAAAAAAAATAGCAGCAAAGCAATCACAAGCCACGCTGAAAATCTGTCAAAATTATCTCCTGAGGTGATCGCCGAGGAGAAAGAGGCGGTAAGGCGCTATAACAAAAGTCTTTTTGAAAACGCCGTGGTACTGACAGACCCTTTTGACCCTGATGCTTACCCCATAACTGACGGCGAATACACCGAGCTTTTGGCTTTTGATGATGTGATGGCATATATTGAAATTCCCGCGATCGGCGTGTATTTGCCGATTTATCACGGAACTGAAGAGGAAACGCTGTTAATCGGCGTAGGGCATTTGGAAAACACCTCGCTTCCCGCCGGCGGTGAAAGCACCCACGCCGTACTCTCTGCTCATTGCGGTCTGCCGTCAGCACGGCTTTTCACCGATCTTAATCTGCTTAAAGAGGGCAGTCTTTTCCGTATTCATGTTCTTGATGAGATATTAACCTATCAGGTATATGAAATTGAAACAGTCAATCCCGATGACAGCTCCTCGCTTTTTATAAAAGAAGGCGAAGATATTACAACCTTAATCACCTGCACACCTTACGGCAAGAACACTCACCGTTTGCTTGTTCACGGAAAACGAATTGAGGAAAACGAGGATACCTTGATTGAGGAACCGAAAATCGAAAAGAAAATGACTTGGGAGGACTATACAAAGATTGCGGCAATGGCTATTACTGTCGTATTTGTTCTGCTTCTCTCAGGCGGTGCAGTTACAGCCTTGATACGGAGGAAAAATAAAAATGAGAAAGCTGATTAGAATAATTGCAGTTATTATATTAATTGCCGGTATCGGTTTTTTCACCTATCCTATTGTTCTGAAGATTGCTTTTAACATGCAGGCAGATAAAGCGATAGTTCAGTTTGAATCGATAATAACGGATGAGTTGCCAACGAATAATGCCCTGCCGTATGCAGAGCTTCGCAAGGCAATGTTTGCTTATAACGAGGAACTGTATCTTAGTGGTCAAAGCGGGCTTATTGATCAGTTGTCGTATGAAGTGCCTGATTTTCTTCTCTCCGATTATGGGATTAACAGCGATATACTCGGTTATATTACTATTCCCAAAATTGACGTCAAGCTCCCGATATACAATGGCGCAAGCGAAAAAAATATGGCTAAAGGGGCAACATATCTTGCCAACACCTCACTTCCTGTCGGAGGAGACAATACCAATTGTGTAATTGCCGCCCATACGCGGTATAAGGGAATCCATATGTTTAAAAGGATTACCGAGCTTGAAATCGGAGATGAAATTTATATAACCAATTTGTGGGAGACGCTTGTATATAAAGTGGTGGAGACAAAGGTTATCGACCCTATTGACAGTCAGAATATTTATATTAAAACAGGCAGATCTCTTGTAACCCTTTCAACCTGCCATCCATACCCTAAGAATTATCAGCGGTATTTGGTATATGCCGAGCTTGTCGAGAATTAGACTATTTTCCAAAATAAGCCTTTAAAGAAATTTGCAACATATATGAGTACGGAATAATTATTGTTTGGATATATGAGAAAATAGGTGTGTTTGTGCCGGTATTTCAATACTTTTTAATCAAATCCGCTATGAACAAAAAGATGCCCTCCGAAAAACTCCGATTTCATCGGGGTTTTTCTCGTTTTTGGGGCAAGTTATTTGAAGATAGTTTTAGAGATGCCAAACGACAAAAATCCTATTCAGACACCTTTTAAACCGACATAACCGAAAATACAAGTAAAAGCAAGCACATGGACTCGAAACTGCATTTTATTTATTGATTGTTTCTGCATTGATATACGCAGAATAAGCAATTACAATGGGGACGGCAATCAAACCATCCCCAAGTTCATCTATGCATTATATATAAGCTCACGTAATACGATTTCGTTTGCTCTGATTCGTATGTTATTCGTTTGGCGAACCCATTACATTTGATTCTCTGCCTTAAGCTGTTCTGTTATATCTTCACGATCTGCCATCTGCTTAACCAGCCGGGAACACATTTCTTCTGCCTGTTTGTCAATATCAGCAAGGTAACTATTCAATTTGCCACTGAGCTGCAAGCCGGAGAGAAGAACCCGCTTGTTTTCTCGCAGATAATTCAAGTGCCGCTGCCCCCATATACCGATAGTAACCTGATTCTCATCCGACAATTTCAGGCAGGGAATGTAATAGTCGCCTTGCAGTTTGTACCAAAGACCGTTGCCTTCATCGTATTTGTACTTTTCCATAAAAATTAGCATCCTAAAAATATCGTGATATGATCATATCAAAGAGGAAGCAAATCGGCAAATGTACGGGGAAATATGTGTGCCATCCGCCGGATTCTAAGTGTGAAATTTAGGTTGGTTAAGAACATCCGTACCACAATTGGACCGGTAATTGATACAATGTGTCGATTACCGGTCCGTTTCATTTTCTCCCGAAAAGCCTTGTAAATAGGCCGTTTCTGCAAATTAGCGGGTGCATTTGAGGCACCGTCAGAGGGTGAAAATGGGACGCTTTTCTCCTTGATGGACCTGCCTTGGCGGTATCTGCCGGAGGCCCGTATCCTATCGTTTCAAAAAACGGCTACCGTTTCACACAAAGAATGCCCGTTATGAGGACCGGCTGATCCCCGTCACGGGCTCTTTTGCTTTTCGGCATCAGAGCGTTTCCGTGACCTTTGTGCCGTTCTTGAAGCGGAATACCATCCGGCCATCATGGTAGACAGTCACCCGGTCGATCAGATTATTCCAGAAACGATCCGTGAATTCCAGCGGTAGCGTGGTGTCGATGGCATTTATCTCGAACAAGAAGCATTCCAGCTTATCGGCCTGAAAGCTCCGTGTGATTTTCAGTTTTTGAAGTTCGTCCAGCCGGTCCTGCGCCGCATTCAGCCCGTTTTTAAGCCGCTCAAAAAACTCCTGTTTACTCATTACCGTCATCCTCCCTGATTACAAATCTGTAAATAGCCATGATCTCGCTCCATTCTGCTTTAAATGACTCAATACGCTTTAGTCCCTCATCGGTGATATGATAATACTTCCTCAGCCTGCCGCCATGCTCGGCAGTACGGACGGTCAGCATATCAGCCGTCTCCAGACGTTTCAGAATGGTGTATAATGTTGACTCTGAAAGCTCAATGTACGGCTTCATATCCTCGATGATCTTATAGCCGTAAGAATCTTCGTTCTTGATAGCCGCCAAGACGCAGACATCTAAAAGTCCCCCGTTTCAACTGAACATCCATATGATACCTCCCTTTCCGTAATACATCGTATCACGAAGCTTGCTTTTGTAAATGGTTTTCTAAAAAATAAATATAGCAGCGGCATTTGTTTGCTTTTGGATAAGACTTCTGCTATAATGTAAAAAAGTATTAATTTAAGTATCGTCAGGAGCAAGCCATGGAAATAAATATAAGTACAAAGAACAGCACTTATCAGAAGTTTGTTGTGCTGCAGAGCAACCGCAACAAGCGTTATCGCTACAACGAATTTCTTGTCGAGGGCGTCAGGAGCTTAAATGAAGCCGTAAAAAATCATTGGAAGATTAAATCGCTGCTGTATTGCAAAGACAATCTGTCGAATTGGGCACAGAATATGATAAAAAGCGTTCGCACCGAGCAGAACTATTGTCTCTCAGCCGCACTTTTGCAGGAGCTGAGCGGAAAGACCGACCCATCTGAGCTTATGGCGGTCATTGAAATGCGCGAGGACCGTCTTGATACCGTAACGCTTTCAAATAATCCTTTTATTGTTCTGTTTGACCGTCCCTCCAATAAAGGAAATCTCGGCACAATGATCCGGTCGTGCGACGCGCTCGGGGCGGACATGCTCATCCTAACGGGTCATTCGGTCGATCTTTATGATCCTGACGTTGTTGTTCATCATGGCCTTTTATGTGTTTGTAAAGAATCCGGACGGTATCCTGCGATTTCTGGGACTTTGACAAATATCCATTATCTTTGTCCTATCATATAACGGCACATTAGCTTAACTACATCAATCAATATGGATATCGTTCATCTTTTACCCGATTCAGTAGCCAATCAGATAGCAGCAGGAGAAGTCGTACAACGTCCTGCCTCTGTTGTCAAGGAATTAATGGAGAATGCGATCGATGCAGGAGCTAAGCATATTCAGGTAGTGTTGAAGAATGTCGGGAAAGCGATCATACAGGTGATCGACGATGGGAAAGGCATGTCGAACATGGATGCCCGGATGGCTTTCGAACGGCATGCAACCTCAAAAATCGCTTCGGCACAGGATTTATTCAGTATCAACACCTTAGGATTCCGGGGAGAAGCCCTTCCCTCTATCGCTTCGGTATCGGAAGTGGAATTAAAAACCCGGCAGGAAGAAGATGAATTGGGCACCTCTATCTTTATCGCGGCTTCGGAACTAAAAAATCAGGAGTCTGTCAGCTGTCCGAAAGGTACGAACATCTCGGTCAGGAACCTCTTTTATAATATTCCTGCCCGCCGGAAGTTTCTGAAATCCGATACGACGGAATTGCGCAATATTACCAATGAATTTCTGCGGGTAGCTTTGACGAATCCGGAGATCAGCTTCTGTTTGTCGAACAACGGAAATGTGATCTACAACTTATCCCCTTCGGGACTACGTCAGCGGATCGTAAATATTTTCGGCAAGTCGATCAATTCGAGACTGATCAATATCGATTGTGCCACGGGTCTGGTAGATATCAAAGGTTTCATTTGCAGTCCGGAACAAGCCCGAAAGACTTATGGCGAACAATATTTTTTCGTCAATAACCGTTTTATGAAGCATCCGTTTTTTCATAAAGCAGTGACGGAGGCCTATTCGGGACTGATCGGTGTGGATTGTATCCCCTCCTATTTCATCTATTTTACGGTGGATCCGTCTTTAATCGATATCAATATACATCCGACGAAAACGGAGATCAAATTCCAGAATGAGACGGATTTTTTCCAAATCCTGTTGGCAGGTATCAAGGAAGCCCTGGGAAAATTCAATATCACTCCTCCCCTGGACTTCGATACGGCTGGAAGTATCGAACTCATTCCTACGGAGAAGCCAGCAGCCCCCTATGTTCCGCGAATCAACTATAATCCGAACTATAATCCTTTCAATTACAGCAGCAGTAAGCTTAATCCACAGGATTCGGATTTCGAACATCCCAGTCGCACAGCAAGCAGTTTTCACCAGGAAAAAGCACCGGCCAACTGGGATATCTTATTCGACGGCTTAAAGGAAAAGGAGGAATCGATTCAGACTTCGATACCGGAAATGACCGAAAATATCAATCCGGTGGTACCGCATACGAATTGCTATTTCCAACTGAAAGGCCGGTATATCGTTACGCCGGTACAAAGCGGTTTGATGCTGATCGACCAGAAAAGAGCCCACGAACGCATCTTATTCGAAAAATATATGACGACCCTGAATACGCAAAAGGTAACGGGGCAGAAGAGTCTGTTCCCGGAAATACTGGAGTTGTCGGCAGGCGATTTTATGCTGGTAGGAGAAATTCTTGCAGACCTGGAATATTTAGGGTTCGAATTAAATGTTTTCGGTAAAAACGGTTATGCCATACATGCCACCCCACCGGACTTATCTTATACCCGGGCGAAGGAAGTGCTGATCGAACTGATCGAACATTATAAAAACACGGAGGGCAGTATCCGGGAGAAGATGAAAGAACGGGTGGTACTGGCTTTGGCAAAGGCCTCGGCAATCAGTTACAATACGGCACTCAGCTGTGAGGAAATGAATGAAATGACCGGTAATCTTTTTGCCTGTAAACATCATAATTTCACTGCAGACGGCAAAACGATCATCCACATTCTGAATTATGAGGATGTGAACAGTTGGTTTAAATAAAAACAGAGTCGCGTTTAATCGAAAAGAATATGTCGGTAATATTAGAGCATGTCAGTAAAGCATATGGCCGGCAAAAGGCGCTGGACGATATCGGTTTCAGGCTGGAAGAAGGTGAAATATGCGGTTTTCTAGGACCTAATGGAGCCGGTAAATCTACTACCATGAAAATCATTACCGGCTGTCTGAACGACTATCAGGGAGAAGTAAGGATCAAGGAGATGAATCTGCGTGAAAATCCGCTGAAAATCAAAGCGATTATCGGCTATTTACCCGAACAAAACCCACTCTACCCGGATCTGTATATCCGGGAATATCTGCTTCACGTGACCCGGCTTTATCGTGTCGGCCGGCCTGTAGCCAAGGTGAATGCGATCATAGAGCGAACCGGACTCGAGCCGGAAATTCAAAAAAAAATAGGACAATTATCGAAGGGATACAGGCAGAGAGTGGGATTAGCGCAAGCTTTGGTGCACGATCCCGAGATTCTGATCCTGGACGAACCGATGACGGGACTCGATCCGAACCAACTGGAAGAGATCAGGCATTTGATCAAAGAAACCGGGAAAAAGAAGACGGTGTTGTTATCGACCCATATTATGCAGGAGGTAGAAGCGATTTGTGACCGGGTAATAATCATTAACCAGGGAAAAATCGTTGCGGACCGACCGATCGGAGAGATCTGTACACATGCAGACGAAGGGATGGTACTTCGCGTTGAATTCAGCCCGGGAAGCGATACACACTGGCTAAGTAAAAGCGAACTGTTCACTCACACCTCACAACAGGCTCCGAACTGCTGGCGTTTAACTTCCCCCCAAGGGAAAGATCCACGGGAAGCCTTGTTTTTCGAGGCTGCCGTTCGCCGCTGTCCGATTATCGCATTGCATACAGAAGTTTATCAGCTGGAAGATATTTTCCACCGATATACACAGAATTTTCCGGCAAAGCCGGGAAAAGATTAACGTAGCCGGAGATGACCGATCAGCGCCGTGCAGATCGGCACATCTTCGGTACCGGTTGACGAAACTACATTCCGGATCGAGATTACTAACCACAACCCAAGGCTT
>OGRU01001869.1_pt1 | contig 14875 bp, 10 predicted proteins | sample 1553541 | NCBI WGS metagenome assembly OGRU01 (sample SAMEA2580068, study PRJEB22360) | human gut metagenome | biome: human gut; feature: human-associated habitat; material: faeces | place: Denmark | collected 2008/2010
GACAAGCCCATTGGCAGAATTAAGTATGCACTAAATTAATTCCGCCAACAGGTTATAAAATACAGAAATGAGAAAATCAGTACTCACCCTGCTCCTGCTATTCATCGCCATGATGATGCAGGCACAGCAACACCTCATCACGGGTGCCATTATCGACAAGGGAACCAACGACCCTGTCGAGGCATCGACCGTACAACTCCTACGCGCGGACAGCACCTATATCTCAGGCGCCATCAGCGACGAGAATGGACTCTTCAGCCTTCAGGCTCCCGAAGACGGCAGTTATCTGCTCAAGATAACCAGCGTAGGATACAAGCCCACCGTAAGGCGCATCATGATGACCCAGGGCAAAGACCTCGCCATGGGCAAGATAAACATCAACGCAGAGGCCATCATGCTCAAGGCCGCCACCGTCACGGCCATGGCCAAGAAAGTGGTGCTCAAGGAAGACACCTTCGTGTACAACTCTGCGGCTTATCGCACACCCGAAGGCTCCACCATCGAAGAGCTCGTGAAGCGCCTGCCTGGTGCTGAGGTGAGCGACGACGGAAGCATCAAAATCAACGGAAAAGAAGTGAAGAAGATCCTCGTAGACGGCAAGGAGTTCATGACCGGCGACACCAAGACGGCCCTGAAGAACCTGCCCACCAGCATCATCGACAAGATCAAGGCCTACGACGAGAAGAGCGACCTGGCTAAGGTGACGGGCATCGACGACGGAGAAGAGGAAACCGTGCTCGATTTCGGCGTCAAGAGAGGCATGAACAAGGGACTCATCACCAACATGGACCTCAGCATGGGCACCAAGCAACGATACAGCGAAAGAGGCATGGCGGCTTATTTCAACGACCGCAACCGACTCATGATGTTCGCATCTGCCAACAACACCAACGACATGGGATTCCCCGGAGGTGGAGGCCCTGGCGGATGGGGACCCAACAAGCAGGGACTCAACGCCTCGAAGATGCTGGGTCTGAACTACAACTACGAGAACAAGGATAAGCTCACGATGGACGCCTCGCTGAGATGGAACCACAGCGATGGAGACATCAGCAGCACGGTGGCTTCCGAGAACTTCGTGAGCCAGAACTCGTCTTTCTCGAACAGCCGTGCCAAGAACTTCTCGCGCAGCAACAGCTGGGACGGACGTTTCCGCCTGGAATGGAAACCCGACACGATGACCAATATCATGTTCCGTCCATCCTTCACCATCAATAGTAGCGATGCACTGGCACGAAGCTTGTCGGCACAGTTTAATGCCGATCCTTACCAGATCACCAACGACCCACTCGAGGACGCAGCACGTGCCGAGCTGGGACTTGAGGACGTAAGCCTAAGCAAGAGTCTGTTGCAGCAGGCTGGAGCTCTCGTCAACCTGCAGTCGTCGAGCAGCATCAGCTATAGCGAGTCTGAAAATCTGAGAGGCATGTTGCAGTACAATCGCCGACTCAGCGCCATGGGACGCAACATCACCGTGCGCACCGATGCCAGCTACGGCAAGACCGATGCCAACAGCCTCTCACTCACCAATGCCTACATGTACCTTGTAGATGTGGCCAACGGCAACGAGACCGACCACTACAACACTTATCGTTACAACGTGACGCCTACCCGCAACTACAGCTACTCTCTGCAGGCCACCTACAGTGAGCCACTCTGGCGTGCCACCTTCCTGCAACTGAGCTATAAGTTCACCTACAAATACTCGAAGACCGACCGTTCCACCTACAACTTCTCCGACTTCAGCGATGAGGAGGCAAACCAGTGGGCTTCCATCACTCCCGAGTATCGTGGATGGGGCAACTACTTAGGCACTCTGCGCTCGCCTCTCGACGAGTATTTCGACAGCGACCAGAGCCGATTCTCCGAGTACAAGAACTACATTCACGAGATGCAGCTCATGATGCGATTCGTCCGACCAAAGTACAACCTCAGCTTCGGAGCCATGCTCCAGCCACAGAAGTCGAACTTCATCTACGACTATATGGGGCAGCACATCGAAACGACACGCAACGTCACCAACTTCTCACCAGCCCTCGACTTCCGTTATCGTTTCAGCATGGTGAGCAACCTGCGCATCAACTATCGAGGCACCACTTCACAGCCTTCGATGACCGACCTGCTCGACATCACCGACGACAGCAATCCGCTCAACATCAAGAAGGGAAATCCGGGACTGAAGCCATCGTTCACCCACAACTTCCGACTCTTCTACAACAACTATATAGAGAAGCACCAGCGAGCCCTGATGACCTTCGTCAACTTCTCGATGACACGCAACAGCATCAGCGACATGGTGACCTACGACGACAAGACCGGTGGACGAACCACACAGCCCGAAAACATCAACGGCAACTGGAACGCACGAGGCGCCTTCATGTTCAATACAGCCATCGACAGCGCTGGCGTATGGAACATCAACACCTTCACCACCCTCGCCTATACCAATGCCGTGGGCTATCTGAGCCTCGACGGGAAGACCTCGCAGAAGAACACCACCAAGCAGACACAGGTGGGCGAGCGAATCGCCATGGGCTATCGCAACAACTGGCTTGAGGTCAACCTCAACGGAACCCTCAACTACAACCATGCCCGCAACAAGCTTCAGGCATCGAGCAACATGAACACCTGGCAGTTCTCTTACGGACCGAGCATCACAGCCACCATGCCCTGGGGCATGAGCCTGAGCACAGACCTGAGCCAGAGCAGCCGACGAGGATACAGCGACCAGTCGATGAACACCAACGAACTGGTTTGGAACGCCCAACTCTCACAAGGCTTCCTCAAGGGCAAACCCCTCACCGTGATGATCCAGTTCTACGACCTGCTGCACCAGCAGAGCACCTTGAGCCGTGCCCTTACTGCCATGGCCCGTACCGATACCGAGTACAACAGCATCAACTCTTATGCCATGCTCCACGTCATCTACCGACTGAATATCATCGGAGGCAAGCAGGCACGCGAGACGATGATGTATGGCGGACGCCCCGACTTCCGCGGACGACCCTTCAATGGCGGACGACCTCCCATGGGACCACCTCCAGGAGGCGGACATCGCCGCTTCTAAGTTTAGAAAAGTTGAAACCCATATACATGATGCCCAGAACCATTCGTCATCGTTGGTTCTGGGCATATTTTTGTCTCATTGGCTCTAACATCTCAACACCTTTCCACATCCGTCAGTTTTAATTTTTACAAAATAATCTTTAAATAACTATAATTAAACAGAAAGAAAACTATAACGATACAAATATTTTCCTAACTTTGCAACCACTTTTTATTATAACAGAAATGAAACATCGTATTTTAAGCATGACAATGTCACTTTGCCTCGCCTGCACGATGGGAGCGCAAAGTGCCGAAAAGATTGTACCCATCAAGTATGGAAACATGGATAATTGGGTTATCAGAAACATCAAGGAATCAGGTATCATAGGCGGAAACAAGAAGGTGGTTTATGCCGTAGGTCCGTCGATGACCATCAACGGCAATACCCCCTACACCAACAAGGGCGGCTCGCCCTGGGGAACCTCCAATGTGCTTGCCCACGTGTCAGGCATCTATAAGACCAACAACTCGGTATATCGCGACAAGCACGAGAACGGACATTGTGCCAAGCTCGTCACCCATATCGAGAAGGTGAAGGTATTGGGACTCATCAATATCAAGGTGCTTGCAGCAGGCTCGCTCTTCCTGGGCGACGTGCGCGAACCCATCACCGGAACCAAGGACGGTCCTAAGGCCATCAACTGGGGCATTCCTTTCACCCATCGTCCCAAGGCGGTGCGTTTCGATTATAAGACCCTGTTGCCCAACTCAGCCACCCGCATCAAGCAGAACGGCTTCAGCAGTGCATCGAAAGTGGCAGGACGCGACTATGCTGTCGCCATCCTCTATCTGCAGAAGCGTCACGAGGATGCCCATGGCAACATCACGGCCAAGCGTGTGGGCACCATGGTGGTGAAGTACAGCAAGAGCACCAATGGATGGGTGAACGACGCCACCTACACCATCCACTATGGCGACATCCGACACATGGCAGGCTATAACGCCTCGCTCATGGGACTTCGTAATTGTGACTATGCTCGTAATAGCAAAGGCAAGAGCGTCATCATCAAGGAGACAGGATGGGCTTCGGCCAACGAGACCCCTACCCACCTCATCCTGCAGTTCTCTTCCAGTCATGGCGGAGCCTATATCGGAACGCCCGGCAACACGCTCTGGATAGACAACGTGTCACTCGTATACTAACTGTTTATCACATATTAACACCCCTACACATTATTATACATATAACACATGAAGCAGCTTCTACTCTCATGCCTTACATGCCTTCTCTTGCCTACTCTTGGTATGGCAGGGGAGGCTGACTCTACCTTCACGCCACATACCGGAATGGAAAAAGAGGAAGTAAAAATAGGAAAAAAGGCGGACGAAAATGTGGAAGTGAAGGTGGAAGCGAAGGCGGACGAAAAGGCGGAAGTGAAGGAGACGGAAGTGAAGAAGGCGGAAGTGAAGAAGAAATCGCTCATCACCCGTTTTCTCGACTACTTCAACGATGCCAACAAGAAGAACGACAAGCGGTTCGACTTCAGCATTATCGGAGGCCCGCACTATGCCACCGACACCAAGTTGGGCTTAGGCTTAGTGGCAGCAGGCATCTATCGCTCCGACCCAGCCGACACGCTCCTCCTCCCCTCCAATGTGTCGCTCTTTGGCGATGTCAGCACGGTGGGGTTCTATCTGCTCGGTGTGCGCGGAACCCACATCTTCCCCCACGACCGTTACCGTGCCGTCTACACGCTCTACTTCTATTCCTTCCCCTGCAAGTTCTGGGGAATGGGATACGACATGGGCGACAACGACGACAACGAGAGCGACATGAAGCGATGGCAGGTGCACGTGAAGGGAAGCTTCCTGTGGAACCTTGGCAGCAACCTCTTCCTCGGTCCTTCCGTGGCCTACGACTACATCATCGGCAAGGACATCGAGCGCCCCGAGCTCTTGGCGGGAATGGACCGACATACCGACAACTATGGCGTGGGATTCACCTTCATGTTCGACAACCGTGACAACCTCACCTATCCCCACCGGGGTTATTACGTGAACCTCACCCAGATGTTCCGTCCGCGCTTCATGGGCAACGACTATGCCTTCAGCACCACCGAGCTGCAGCTCAACGCCTACCAGCAACCCTGGCGAGGAGCCGTACTGGCCGAGGACCTTCGTTCCACACTCAACTTTGGCAATCCCTCGTGGGGCATGATGGCACAGACAGGAGGCAGCAATGCCCTGCGCGGATATTACGAGGGAAGATATCGCGACAAGCACATGATAGAAGCCACTGTCGAACTTCGCCAGCACGTGTGGAAACGCAACTCGCTCACGGCCTGGATAGGTGCAGGAACCGTCTTTCCCAAGTTCAGCCAGATGAGAAGCCGACACATCCTGCCCAACTGTGGTGTGGGCTATCGATGGGAATTCAAGAAGAACGTCAACGTGCGTCTCGACTATGGTTTCGGCAAGGGCGGACAGAGAGGATTCCTCTTCAATATCAACGAGGCGTTCTAAAAGAAAACAACACACAACATGAAATCATTCAACAAAATCATATACTGGTATGCCGTCATCGCACTTACAGTGCCCAATGTGGCCCTTTGTTTCACCGAGCACCTCAGCACATGGGCAGCCCTTGCCAACACCGTGCTGCCCTTTGGTGTCTACATGGCTCTGATGAGCATCTGTCGCAAGCCGGGCAAGATGGTGTGGTGGCTCTTCCCCATCATCTTCTTCGCGGCTTTCCAGATCGTGTTGCTCTATCTCTTCGGCAAGGGCGTCATAGCCGTGGATATGTTCCTCAACCTCGTAACCACCAATCCTGGCGAGGCCATGGAGTTGCTCGACAACCTCATTCCTGGCGTGGCGAGCGTCTTCATCCTCTATCTGCCCCTGCTCATCCTGGGCGTGGTGTCCATACGGAGCAAGAAGGCACCTGTGCTGTCCTCTGCCCTCAGAAAGCGATATGCCCTGTGGGCTTCAGCCTTGGCCATCGTGGGATGCATCCTTGTTGCCACGGCCTGTCTCTCCCGTTCTTCCGACAACACACAGCTCGACGACCATCATGCCGCACAATACAGCGTGCTCAACGACCTCTACCCCGTCAACGTGTTCTATAACCTCTACCTTGCCGTGAAGCGCAATAACGCCTCCATCCACTACAAGGAGGCATCTGCCCGTTTCCGCTTCGATGCCAGGCCGTCCCATCCCGAGGACTCCTGCGAGGTCTACGTCATGGTGATAGGCGAGACGGCACGAGCCATGAACTTCAGTCTCTATGGTTATCAGCGCGACACCAATCCACGGCTCAGCAAGACCCCGGGACTGGTGACGTTCAGCGATGTCACCACCCAGTCGAACACCACCCACAAGAGTGTGCCCATGCTCCTCTCGCAGGCTTCGGCCTCCGACTTCGAGCGTCTCTTCCACGAGAAAGGCATCCTGCAGGCCTTCCGTGAGGCAGGCTTCCACACCGTGTTTCTGAGCAATCAGCGCCCCAACCACTCGTTCATCGACTTCCTGGGCGAACAGGCCGACCAGTGGCTCTTCCTCAAGACGGGCGACGCCAACCCCGCTGGCCGTGAGCTGGCCGAAGCCCCGGACAAGGACGGCAACTACTATGACGCCGACCTGCTGCCCATCCTCGACAAGATACTGAGTCAGAAGCGCAAGAAGGAGTTCATCGTGCTCCACACCTATGGCTCTCACTTCAACTACATGGACCGCTATCCCCGACAGATGGCGCATTTCCAGCCCGACACGCATTGCGAGGCCAAGAAGGAGAACCGTCCCGACCTCATCAACGCCTACGACAACACCATCCGCTACACCGACCTTGTGCTCAGTGGTGTGATAGAGCGCCTGAGAGCACACGGAGGCATGAGCGCCATGCTCTATACGAGCGACCATGGCGAGAACATCTTCGACGACAGTCACAAGCTCTTCCTTCATGCTTCGCCCCGAGCTTCGGAGTACGAGCTGCATGTGCCCTTCCTGGTATGGACATCGCAGAGCTTCCAGCATCAAGAGCCAGCCGTAGCACAGGCTCTCTCCGCCAACCGCCACAAGCAGGCACAGAGCAGCCGTTCCGCCTTCCACACCATGCTCAATATCGGGGGCATCTGTACGCGCTTCCGCCAAGAGCACGAGTCGTTGGCGAGCCCTGCCTATCGTCCCGCCCCTCTGCTCTACCTCAACGACCACAACGAGGCTATCCCACAGGCAGAATGTGGATTTTAGGTTATTGAACTTGCGAAAGTTCAATTAGGTTATTGAAGTTTCGCAAGTTTTTCCCCACACGCCCTGAAAGGGCAGAAGCTCTCAGCCCAGGGGTAATGGACACAAGCAGCACGCCCTGGGCTAAGAGCTTCTGCCCCTTCAGGGCGTGCTGCTTGCGGGCGATGCCCTGGGCTAAGAGCTTTGGGGCCTTCAGTTAGTACTTAAACCACTGGCGAAACTTGAGTTAGATTATAAAAACTTTCTCTTTTCTTTCTCTATATCAGTTTTTTGCTGTAATTTTGCACCCGAATAAGTCAATAACAGTAGAAAACAATGGACTCAACACGCAAAATCGAAAAAGTAAGTTTGCGCAACCTCCACATGGAGGATTACGACCAACTGGCGAAATCGTTCAAGCGCATTTATGCCGACTCGGACGTTTTCTGGACACGTTCTCAAATCAAAAAGCTCATTACCATCTTTCCCGAAGGTCAGGTAGTCATCATCGTCGACGACAAGATCGTGGGCTGCGCCCTCTCCATCATCGTCAACTACAACATGGTGAAGGGCGACCACACCTATGCCCAGGTGACAGGCAATGAAACCTTCAACACCCACGATGCCAACGGCAACATCCTCTATGGCATCGAGGTCTTCATCCACCCCGACTATCGTGGCCTCCGACTGGCCCGACGCATGTACGAATACCGCAAGGAGCTGTGCGAGAAGCTCAACCTCAAGGCCATCATGTTTGGCGGACGCATACCCAACTATCACAAGTATGCCGACCAGATGCGCCCCAAGGAGTACATCGAGAAAGTGCGCAGTCGTGAGATCTACGACCCCGTGCTCACCTTCCAGCTGTCCAACGACTTCCACGTGCGCCGTGTGATACGCAACTATCTGCCCAGCGACGAGGAGAGCGAACACTGCGCCACCCTGTTGCAGTGGGACAACATCTACTATCAGCCACCTACGGACTCCTATGTAGACCGCAAGCCCACCGTGCGCATCGGTCTCGTGCAGTGGCAGATGCGCCCCTATGCCTCCGTCGACGACCTCTTCGAGCAGGTGGAGTTCTTCGTCGATTCGGTGAGCGACTATAAGAGCGACTTCATCCTCTTCCCCGAATACTTCAATGCCCCTCTGATGGCTAAGTTCAACAATATGGGCGAGGCACAGAGCATCCGACAGATGGCACAGTACACCGAGCAGATACGCGACCGATTCCGTGAGCTTGCCATCAGCTACAACATCAACATCATCACGGGCAGTATGCCTTACGTCAAGGACGACGGTGCCCTCTACAACGTGGGCTTCCTGTGCCGACGCGACGGAAGTGTGGACATGTACGAGAAGATTCATGTCACCCCCGACGAGCAAAAGTGCTGGGGTCTTACCGGTGGAAGCCGCATCCAGACCTTCGACACCGACTGTGGCAAGATAGGCATCGTGATCTGTTACGACGTGGAGTTCCCCGAGCTCTCACGCCTCATGGCTCAAGACGGCATGCAGATACTCTTCGTGCCCTTCATGACCGATACCCAGAACGCTTACTCCCGTGTGCGTGTATGCGCCCAGGCCCGTGCCATCGAGAACGAGTGCTATGTGGCCATTGCGGGCAGTGTGGGCAACCTGCCCCGTGTGCACAACATGGACATACAGTATGCTCAGAGTGCCGTGTTCACGCCTTGCGACTTCGCCTTCCCCAACGACGGCAAGCGATCGGAGGCTACGCCCAACACCGAGATGATTCTCGTATCCGACGTTGACCTCAACCTGCTCAACGAGCTCCACACCTATGGTGCCGTGCGCAACCTGCGCGACCGCCGCAAGGACCTCTATGAGCTGAAGAAAAAATAAAGATGTACAAGATCGACATATCGGAGCGCACGCTCCACTTCAAGCAGCCTGCCGGAACCTCACGGGGTGTCTACACCACCCGGCACAGTTATTACCTCACCCTCACCTCGGCAGAACATCCGGGCATCAGGGGCGTGGGCGAATGTGCCACCCTGCCCGACCTGAGCTGCGACGCCAAGCCCGAATACGAGCTCACGCTCCGACAGGTGTGCCAGATGGTGGAACAGATGGGGCGCATACCCTACGACATGATACGTGCCTACCCCAGCATCACCTTCGGACTGGAGACCGCCTTTGCCGACTTCTTCCGTCAGTGCCCCGCTATCGACGTGCCGGCATGGGCGACGTACCTGGCAAGCCTCTACGACACGCCCTTCGCACGGGGCGAGGAGGGCATCACCATCAACGGACTGGTATGGATGGGCACCTACGACGAGATGCTCGCCCGACTGGAGGAGAAGCTGAAGAGCGGATTCCACTGCGTGAAACTGAAGATTGGCGCCATCGACTTCTTCAAGGAGCTCGACCTCATCAAGCGCATACGCCAGGTGTACAGCAAGGAGCAGATTGAGTTGCGCGTGGATGCCAACGGTGGCTTCACGCCCGAAAATGCCATGAGCCGACTGGAAGCCCTGGCACAGTACGACATCCACTCCATAGAGCAGCCCATACGCCAGCACCAGTGGCCCAAGATGGCAGCCCTGTGCCGTGAGTCGCCCCTTCCCATCGCCCTCGACGAGGAGCTCATCGGCGTGAACGTGCGATCGATGAAGCAGGCATTGCTCGACACCATACACCCTCAGTACATCGTGCTGAAGCCCTCGCTCCACGGAGGCATCTACGGATGCCGCGAATGGATACAGATGGCAAGCGAACGGGGCATCGGAAGCTGGATCACATCGGCCTTGGAGAGCAACGTGGGGCTCAGTGCCATCGCCCATTTCTGCGCCAAGACTTATGGTCCCGGGGTCTCCATGCCTCAGGGCCTTGGCACCGGACAACTCTTCACCGACAACATTCCCATGCCTTTGGAAATCAGAGGAGAGAAGATCTTTGTTCGTGTCTAATTTCGGAAACATTCCCCTTATGGAACTGAACGAATTTCTTGCCGAATGGCACAATGACAACCCCCGCATACTGGTACACACCAGCGGATCTACGGGCAAACCCAAGCCCCTGATGGTGGAGAAGAGGCGGATGCTCAACTCAGCCCGCATCACCTGCGACTTCTTAGGACTGAAGCCAGGCGATACCGCCCTGCTCTGCATGCCCCTCGACTATATCGCAGGCAAGATGATGGTGGTGCGAAGCCTGCAGCGAGACCTTCGGCTCACCTCCGTGCGTCCGAGCAGCCATCCCCTGGCCGACGATGCCCTGCCCCACTTCACCTTTGCCGCCATGGTGCCCATGCAGGTGTACAACACCCTGAAAGTGCCCTGCGAGCGCGAACGGCTCATGCACATCCGTCACCTCATCATAGGCGGAGGAGCCATCAGCGACGAGTTGGCACAGATGATCAAGCCCCTGCCCAACGCCGTATGGAGCACCTATGGCATGACAGAGACCCTGTCGCACATCGCCCTGCGCCGCCTCAACGGTCCCGACGCCAGCCTCTGGTATACACCCTTCGACGGCGTAGGCATAAGCCTCAATGCCGACGGATGCCTTGTCATCGACGCCCCCGAGGTATGTGCCGAACCCCTTGTCACCAACGACATCGCCCAGCTACGCACCGACGACCGCACGGGCAAGACGCTCTTCCGCATCAAGGGCCGCAAGGACAACGTGGTGTGCAGTGGCGGCATCAAGATCCAGATAGAGGAGGTGGAGGAAACCTTGCGTCCGCACCTGTCGGCGCCCTTCATGATCGTCAAGAAACAAGATGAGATGCTGGGCGAAAAGGCCATCCTCCTCACCGAGTCGGCCGACCTGACCCACATTGAAGAAATATGCAGAAACACCCTGCCCAAATACTGGGTGCCACGGGAGTTTCTGCACATCGACCACCTGCCTCTCACCGAGACAGGCAAGCCTAAACGCACCCTCCCTTTCACACCACGGTGATCCAGATGCTCTCTTCGTTCTGCTGAGCCTGGGTGATGAGGTCGATGAGTTGGCGCAACCACTGTTGCGAGTTCACCACCATGCCCACCATTTTGTTTTCGCCCACCAGGATGCAGCCCTGCGTGTCGTCAGGATAGTTGCCAGCATGGATGCGTATGCCCTCAAAGAGGGGCACGCCCACGAGTAGGGGCAACCATCTCTTGAATCGTGGCGACTTGCTCACCACCACGGTGTAAGAGCCTTCGGGGATAGCCGTCTTGCCCTGCACCTTGCGGGCCATTTTGCCCGACACCCTGCCGTGGCGAACATCCACCTCCCTCGGGGCAAGCGGAATGCCCAGCAGGTTGCGCCATGTAGGCTCCAGGGTGTCGCAGAAGTAATGCTCTGTGGTGAGCAGGCTCTCGTCCACACGGCAGCGCACAGTGCGCTTGTCGTCCCTCCTCCTGCCGGGTATCAACTCTCGTTCCACACTTCCATCGGGCAGGATATATAGATGTCCGATGGTGTAAGTAGCTCTCTTGGCTATGCGTTTCAATATGATTTCCATTTTTGTTGTTGTTTTATTGAGTTGAAGAAGTTATAGAAGTTATAGAAGTTATCACTCCCTTCGGTCGTTAGAAGTTAAAGCCAATAGCATTTGTGGGTGCATACTAAGCTCACAAGGCATTTGGCTTTAACTTCTTTAACTTCTCTAACTTCTTTAACTTCTTTACAAAAGTTAGATATTCACCCCTTCACCTTGCGGAAAATCGGACTGTCAGTGTCAGTGTCAGCACCTTCCACCTTAGCCACATATCCACGGTGCACCCATTGGTGTATGGCATCCCTGATGCGCCTGGCGTTGTCGTTGTCGAAGCCTTGTGCACGCCGCACCTTCACGTAGTCGTCCATGGTGAACTCGTCGGGCAAGAGCGACAGCAGGTTCTTAGGACCGTTGGGTGCTGTGCGGCTCACCTTGTCTTGCTCGCCATCGGCATCGTAGATCATTTGTCCGAAGAGCTTCAGCTTGCACCACAGGTCGTAACGCTCGCTCCAGCGCACGAAGTCCTCTATCGACTTCTCCCACTTCATGCCGTTGGCGACATACAGCACACAGGCCTTGAGGTAGGCGATGACGTTGGCACGGAAGGAAAGGTTCTCGAACACATAGTTCTGCGACAGACGGGCAAACTCAGCGTTCTCCTCCATCAGTTTGCGGGCGAGCTTGAGAGCCTGGGGGCAGTCCACCAGTCCACGGGCCTTCAACAGGTTGTCGATGTAGGGTTTCAGCTCCTCGTCGAAGGAGGCATCGTAGGAGCCATAGACGGGAATCTCCGAACCGCACGGGCGTCGCTCGATGGTGGCAAACGAGATGCGGCTCACGGGTCCGTCGGTCACCACCCTTCGAAAGTAGTCACGACACTTCTTCGGTGTGCAACAGGCATTCCAGTTGAAGCGCACCTTCACGGTCTCGGTCACCGACTGCACGCCCACTCGGTCCTGTCCATAGTTGCCCAGGTCGAATGCCAGCTCCATGATGCGGAAGTGCTGGTTGGTCTTGCCCTTGAGGGCATCGAAGAGGTTCAGCTCATTCACTTTGGCATAGAGGAAGTGCCGTTCGGCCTCCTTCATTCGCAGCACGAAGGCAGGGTTGGTCATGTCGATGTTCACCTCCTGGATGACGAGTCCCTCGGGTCGCTCTCGCTTGTCCTTGTTGGAGCCCTTGCGGTTACACTCGTCCTTCCAAGCCCTCTCCCGCTCACGCTGCTGGGCGTCGCGTGCCCTGATGTCCGCCATGATGCGGTTGATGGGCTGTGTGATGCTCTCCTTGCCGCTTCCTGTGGGAGCACAGAGGATGTTCATCAGCGTGGCCTCATGCTCCACGTTGTCGATGTAGCGGAAGCGGGTGTCGCACAGATGGCTTGCCAGGGCTGGGAAGACGGCTTGCGACACGGCAGGCTGATAGATGGCGGGCGTCTTGCTCACGAGCAGACGGATGAGGCGGGGCAGTTTCTGTGGCATCTCGTGTATGCGATAGAAGTAGGAGTCGGGGTTCAGGATGTCGCCAAACTCGTCGGCATCATAGTCGTCGGCTTTCCCCCTTGCCTGCTCTTGCTGGCACAGGCTGATGGCCTTGCGCACAATCATCGGCATGCGGTGCGACTGCTTTCTCTGACAAGCGCTGTCGACGGTGGTGAAGGCCCGCTTCTTCTCCTCGCCGAAGGTGGGAATCACCTGCTTGATCCACGTGGCATTGTCGTCGCACAGATAGCGCAGATAGCAGCTCAGCGTGAAGATAAACGAGTTGCGCGAACCGTGCTGTGGCTCACCTCCGAGCAGTTCTACGAGCTTGCTTGTTATCGCCTCATAGGGGATTCCGTCGTATTCTTGGGCGAAGTCTTGTCGCTTCTCCTCTCCGCCATGATCTTGATCCACTCCATTATTGCCGATATGATGATCATCAGCACGATTATGATTAGCAGACTGGGCATGCTCAACAGCAGTGCCAGCAGGAAGAGCAGCAGAGCTATTATCGCTCTCAGGTCGATGTTCTTTTTCGGTCTTGTTTTCATTTTCATTTGGGTTTTCATTTGTGTTGTGGTTAGTGTTTTCGTGGGTATTCGCATGAGGGGCAGCATCGTCAGCATCCGAAGGGGTTTCCACCTCTGCGAAGAGCCGTGCCTCGTCGATGAAGAGGATGTAGTCTTCGGGCACGATGAACGACGGCCGTGCCAGGTCTTTCACACACACGTCGTACTCCTCATCGCCGAGCTGTTGCGACATCCACTTCTGAGCCTCTGCCAGGTTCATGCCCTCTGGTATGACGAAGACGAGCCGCAGTCCCTCCAACGACGGTGTGACGTGCACGAGCAGTATTCTCGCCAGCACCTGAGGATTCTTCACTCTCAGTTCTTCGCTCTTTGCTTTCCACCATCCCGTAGGGTCGGCGATGTGGTCTTTGTCGTAGATGCTGAGTCCGCTGGGTATGGCGTCGGCATTGAGTCGTCGGCCATTGCGAAAAGTGGCGTGGGGCGTGAGTATGGGCAACTGGCTCTTGAGCCGTGTCTTCATCGTGTCGTAGTCTTCCTGCCCTATCTCTCCCCGGCGTTTGCGCTCCAGTGCATCCTCTATCTGTGCGCAGACGTCCTTCACCCTGCTGCTCTTAGTAGCCTGGTGGAAGAGCTCGGGGGTGCATACTTGCACCTCCCTGCTCCTTACGCTTTGTGATATTCCAAAAGCCATATTAGTTTAATGTTTAATTATTTTTTCGATGTCCTGCACCAGGATGTCCTGATACACCTGTCCCTGATACTCATGGGTCTGAAAGCGCAGTTTCACCACGACCACCTCTCCGGCATAGAACCTAAGTTGTGCATCCTTGCCAAGCATCACCGCGGCAAACTGGTTTTCGAACTTTCCGCCAAACTCCTGCAACACGATGTTGCACTTGGCGAGTTTCCCGTTCTCACTCTTCTGTGAATCGACGAGGGAAGTCTCTCCCTGCATCACTACTTTCATGATCATTGTTTCCATGTTTTTTTTAAAATGTTTAGTTTGTAATTAAAGTTTCGTATGTAAACTCCACACGCCCTGAAGCAGCACGCCCTGAACCAACGGTCACCGGCCGAAGGGAATTGGAAATCGCTGGCCGAAGGGTAAAGCAAAGGTAAAGGGCAGAAGCTCATACAAGCAG
>OGRU01001873.1_pt1 | contig 14832 bp, 9 predicted proteins | sample 1553541 | NCBI WGS metagenome assembly OGRU01 (sample SAMEA2580068, study PRJEB22360) | human gut metagenome | biome: human gut; feature: human-associated habitat; material: faeces | place: Denmark | collected 2008/2010
GATAGTAGAGAAAATTGTAATGCAATCATTGAAAAATCCAGCAATACATTGATTGTAGGATGTAAAAATACGAAAGTACCGTCGGGAGTGACGAAGATAGGTTATGGTGCATTTGAAAACAGTGGTCTGACGAGTATAACGATACCAGAAAGTGTGACGGAGATAGGTGATGATGCATTTAAAAACAGTGGTCTGACGAGTATAACGATATCAGAAAGTGTGACGAAGATAGGTGATGAAGCATTTTTTTATTGCAGTAATTTGGAAAGCATTAAAGTTAACGAAAATAATAAAGTATATGATAGTAGAGAAAATTGTAATGCAATCATTGAAAAATCCAGCAATACATTGATTGCAGGATGTAAAAATACGAAAGTACCATCGGGAGTGACGAAGATAGGTGATGGTGCATTTGAAGGTTGCAGTGGTCTGACGAGTATAACGCTACCAGGAAGTGTGAAGGAGATAAGTTATAGGGCATTTGGGGATTGTAGCGGCCTGACGAGTATAACGCTACCAGAAAGCGTGACGAAGATAGGTGATGGTGCATTTTGGAATTGCAGTGGTCTGACGAGTATAACGCTACCAGAAAGTATGATGGTGATAGGTTCGGGTGCGTTTTATGGATGTAGGGGACTGACGAGTATCACGCTACCAGAGAGTGTGACGGAGATAGGTGGCAACACATTTAGATGTTGTAGTGGTTTGACGAGTATCACGCTACCAGAGAGTGTGACGGAGATAGGAGGGTTTGCATTTGCGGAATGCAGAACTTTGACGAATATCACGTTACCGAAGAGCGTGATGAAGATAGGGCTGGGTGCATTTTCATCCTGTGGTAATTTGGAAAGCATCAAAGTTGATGAAAACAATAAAGTATATGACAGTAGAGATAATTGCAATGCAATTATTGAAAAATCTAGCAGTGCATTGATTGTGGGATGTAAAAATACGGAAGTACCCTCTGGAGTGACACAAATAGGAGAGAGAGCCTTTGATGGTTGTAGCGGTTTGACGAGTATCACGCTACCGGAGAGTGTGACGGAGATAGGATCGAGCGCATTTTCTAAGTGCAGTAGTTTGGAAAGTATCACAATTCCGGAAGGAGTAATGAAGATAGCTTATGGTGTATTCGAAGATTGCAGTCATCTGACAAGTATGGTACTGCCAAACAGCGTAGCAGAGGTAAATAGTATGGCATTTGAAGGCTGTGATAACTTGACGAGCATAACATGGAAAGGGAAAGTTTATGGCTCTGTTAATGATTTTTTTGATTCAGGAGTGAAAATTATATGATTAATTATGTGAGAGTTCGTGCCTATACACTTTCGAATGGGAAAAAGGTGTATGGAAAATGGAGTGCTATAAAGAAAGTGAAGGTAAGAAAGTAGACTTTGTTATATTCAAGGAGGAAACGTAAATGAAATTATTAAAGAAGTTCGTTGTATCCATGATTATTATTGGTATGGTTATAATTTTTAGCAGTGTGGAGGGAGTGACTGCTACCAAAGACACAGCCAGCCAGAGATGGGATGGGACAGTAGGAGCATCCTTTCATGCCGGGGATGGGTCTCAACAAAATCCATATGTGATATCAAATGGTAAAGAGTTAGCTAAGTTGGCAGATGATGTTAATAAAGGCAACAGTTACAGTAATTCATATTTTGTTTTAGCAGACGATATCGATTTAAATGGTTTGAAATGGACACCAATTGGCTATTGGGAATCGGACACCGATTTTTCCTATTTCAAAGGAAAATTTGACGGAAAAAATCATACAATAAAAAACTTTTATATCTACTCTCGATTTAATGGTATTTTTGGAGAAATTGAAAATGCCGAATTGAAAAATATCAATATTGAAAATGTGGCAGATTCTGAACATATCTATTGTATTCAATATGGCAAAACGGCTTTTATTGGTGGACTTGTTGGTTATGTCGAATCCAATAGTTTGGTTGAGAACTGTACATTTCACGGAACGATTAGTGGAGATGATAGTTACCATAATGGAACGGTTGGCGGTATTGTAGGATTTATGGAAGGGAATTCCAGAATTGTAAATTGTACGAATTACGGAACGATTGTTAAGGAATTTCGTTCTGTTGGTGGAATTGTTGGTGAAAGTCATGGGAGTGTGGAAAATTGTGTTAATAAGGGAACGACTACAAAATTATCTTATGATATTGGTGGTATTGCCGGTAGAATCGGGAAATCGGGTGAAGAAAATGATGTACAAATTATAAATTGTAGCAATGAATCTGATTTTGATGTAGAAAATACGACGGACATGGGAGCAGATCTTGGCGGTATCGTGGGTTATGTTTATGCTGGGAAAATCCAAATGTGTCAGAATCAGGGAAAATTAAAAGGATACAGAATCGGCATAGGTGGAATTGCTGGAAAAATAGGATGGATATATGCTGCAGCAGGTGAGACAAGTGAAATCAGAGACTGTAAAAATGTCGGTTCTATTTATGCAAAAGGAAATGTGGGAGGTGGCATATGTGGTTCTAGTCTAAGGAATACAAAAAGTGAAGATGAATTTGCGGCAGGCATGATTCTGGATTGTGTGAATCAAGGGAGTGTCACCTGTTGCGTGGCAGGCGGAATTCTAGGAGACGGTGGAATTCCTGTGGTTAATTGTTATAATACGGGGGAGATTTCCTCAAATGAAGTTGTCAACTCATATGATAAAAATCATGCAGGTGGAATTTTAGGAAAGGGTAATTGCCAAATCTTTAATTGTTTTAATACAGGAAAAGTTGGAACTTCAGAAAAACAATGTGATATTGGAGGAATCGTTGGCTGTATTGACAAAAGTTGGGGAGGATCTGAATCAAAAATTTGCAATTCATACCATACAGGTACTCTTTCTGGAAATGGAAATATAGGTGCGCTGGTTGGATATATTAATGGGATTCAGTATAGTTATACGGTAACCATATTGCAAACTTGCTTTTATCGGGGAAATGCTCCGTATGGTTCAATTGGAAAGGCACAGTATGAATCAGTTACGGATAATTCAAGTCAGATTCAGGATTTAAATATTATGTGTAAAAATATGAATATGTGGGTTGCCATGAATCGAGAAATTCCAAAGTGTCATTTTTGGCAAATAACGGATGGAACAGAAGTCAGTGGAGGTTATCCGTATTATTGGAATGGAACAACATCTAATAAAATTAATTTTCAGGTTTCAAGTCTTTCGCTAAAAAAGAACAATAAACAACAATTGACAGTATCGGCTTCTTTGCCTTTTATGAAAAGCGAATTGGTATGGGGAAGTAGTGATGACAGTATCGCTAAGGTGGATCAAAACGGTATGGTTACAGCGATGGCACCAGGGCATGCGGTAATTAAGTGTTTTACAAGTGATTTTGCAATTGCTTCTTGCGAGATTACAGTGATAGATGTTAAACAAAATGCAATTAACCAGAAAGCAGGGAACAAAGAAAAAACAACAAATAAAAAAATGGTTCCAAGAAAGCCCGTGATTAAATATTTGGTGTGCAAAAAGAATAAGAAATTTGAAATATGCTGGAAAAAAGTTGCAGGAGCAAAAGGCTACCAATTACAATATGCAACCAGTAAAAAATTTAAGGCAAAGAAGACAAAATCAACAACAAAGACAAAGTATACAGTCAAGAAATTAAAAAAGAAAAAAACATATTATGTGAGAGTTCGTGCCTATACCCTTTCAAATGGAAAAAAGGTGTATGGAAAGTGGAGTAGCGTAAAGAAAGTAAAAATCAAGAAATAAATAGATTGCAAGAGGAGGAAGAAAAGAATGAAAAAAAGAACCAAACAATGCTTTACAGCAGTAACAATTGCTGCAATGGTGGGCGGTAGTATTGGCGCCGGAGTTCCGGCGATGGCGGCAAAGGTGACTCTGCCAAAGACAGCAAAGGTAGCAGTTGGAGCCAAAAAAGTTCTTAAGCTGAAGAACAACAAGCGGACCAAGCGGACCGTAAAGTGGAAGGTCAGCAAAGGCAAAAAGTACGTGAAGATTGTGAAGAAGAACAAGACAAGCTGTACAGTAAAGGGCATCAAAAAGGGTAATGCCACAGTGCAGGCAGTGATTGGAGCAAAAAAATACAGTTGTAAGGTCAAGGTTACGGCAAAGGTAAAAAACAAGGTGAAGAAAAGCAAGAGGCAAAGTGTGACCCCTGCATGGGAGCATAGTAAAGAGCAAAGTGTGACCCCAGCACCGAAGAAGACAGAAATACCAGCGACAGCCACACCGAAAGTCAACAATGGACCGGAAGAGATTGTGACGATTGTGTACGATGGAACGAATTCAGATGAAATTAAGAATGTATCGGGAAAAGTAAATGTCATTGTTAAGGATGGGGTGACGGAAATAGGTAGCGAAGCGTTTTCTTGTTGTAGTGGTCTGACGAGTATCACACTGCCAGATAGTGTAACGGAGATAGGCTATCGGGCATTTGAGGATTGTGATGGCCTGACGAGTATCACGCTACCGGAAACTGTGACAAGGATAGGCAGGGGGGCATTTTCGGGATGTAGTTATCTGACAAGTATCACAATACCAGAAGGTGTGACGGAGATAGGAGACTCTGCATTTTCTTATTGTAGTGCTCTGACGAGTATAACGATACCAGAAAGTGTGAAGGAGATAGATTATTTGGCATTTTCATATTGTGATAACCTAACCAACATCACATGGAAGGGGAACATTTATGCGTCTGTCAATGATTTTATGGATGCGTTCTGAACTCAGATGATTAGTTAAAATAACTGATACAGGCTAATTATCAAACCAAAGGCGAAGATGATACAATGTCAAATAGTTTTTGGCTTTCTTCACCGTTTACAGGGCAGACATGCGAATTAGTAATTGCAAAAACGAACCCCGCTGACATTATCACAGTGGCAGGATTTAATCTTCAGCTTTCCAGTCTTCCTGCCAATATGCATCTTGTGGTGAAGGATATTACACTTGAAAAAAACTAACCCACTAATAAAACTATTTTACATAATATCAACTGAGGCGTTGCTCGTAAGAGTGGCGTCTCTTCTTACGTTAAAAATTAGGAAAAAATATATTGGTGGTTTATGTTATGCTTATTAGTATGGAATATGCTACTCAGGAGAATATTAGTGGTGAAATATATACAGTCGGCAAATTGACAAAAATTAAAACTAATGTATATAATATCATAAAGAATGAGTGCAAAAAAATTGTAAATGGATTCAAATAACGTAGTAAAGAGGTGTGCCATGAGTATTAAAAGAAAGAAGCAACTATCAATAATCCTAATTTTATCGGTTATTTCTGCACTTATGTTCTCACAGCCTGTGAAGGCATCGGATGACAATTTTGAAAACGATTGGAAATATCTTTGTGATTGGGTAGATTGGGATGGAGAGAAATTAGTAAATCGCAGTTTGGAAATGTATCAGATGAAATCTTATGATGAGATAGAAATAACCCCCATGACTCTGCAGCGAGTAAATGGTGTGACCAGGATGAAGGTTAAGGTTGTTAATCATTCAAAAAAGGATTATGAAAATTTAAAAATTTCAATAGGGGTATCGAATGGGTATAATGATTACATGTACAATTGTTTTATTGCTGAAATAGGTGAATTATTAAGCGGTGAATCATGGATTTCTACTAACATGGCGATGAATTGGACGACAAGTGTTTATGATGAAGATACTGCCATATTTGCAAAAAGCTGGTTTGTGAATTACATATCAGAAAAGGGAGAAAAAAGTGATAAAACAAAAGATTTACCGTCAACATATTATGATTACCAAAGACGTGTAGACTGGGTGGAGAAAATCGCAGAGGATACATGGATGAATTGCTCGCCCAACATAATTCGTTCCAGAATCATGGGAGGATTCAAATTTGAAGATATGGTGGTTTTGTATCGAAACAAACAAATTAATATTACTGCGAAAGTTACAAATGTTACAAACAAGGAATTACCAATGGTTGTATTTGATTTGTATTTTGTCAATAAAGAGGGAAAAGAAATCATTACTTATGGAGGTATTCTGCAATCAACAAAATCAGGGCAGACAGTAGAACTTGTAGCATCGGCAACATTGGATCATGCACTATATGCGTATGATTGGTGTGCGACAAATTGGGCAAGTAAAAATCCGGAAGATAAAAATACTTATTTTAGTGATGAAATTTGGCAGGATACAAATCCTTTTCCGATAACAGAGCCTTTGCCAGAGAAAAAAGAATTTATAAAAAAATATAATTGGTTTTCAGGTTCAGATGCTTCTGGTTTATCAAACAATTCACCGGATATGTATAAAAGTTTTTCGGATCATAGCAGATGGTGGTCATTTGACGATGTAAAAACAGATTTAATAAATGGTCAATTGTCGACGGTGATTCGAATGAAAAATGAATCAAATCGTTCTCAGCGTCCAACAAAACCATTGATTGCTTTTTACGATAAAGATGGAAATTTGCTTGGAAAGGAGTATGGTGAATGGTTCCATGAATTAAAGCCGGGAGATACGCAAAATATCATTTGCTCATGGATAAATAGAGATATATTGTCGGCATATTCGTACCGGATTCTTGAATGGGAGGAAAAAGTGGATCAACGGGAGTATTTTCCGGATGGGAATAACGCTGAAGAAACGCAGACGCCAACACAAGCGCCAACACAAGCGCCGACACAAGCACCGACGCAGACACCAACACAGACGCCGACACAGACACCGACACAAGCACCAACGCAGACACCAGTGCAGACACCGACACAAGTACCCTCGTTTTCATTTGAAAAAAGCAAGGTAGATAGAGTGAAGGCAAGTTGTACTAGCAGCAATAAGATAAAATTGGTATGGAAATCTTTTACCGGTGCTGTGAAGTATGAGGTGTTCCGAAGCAGTAGTTTGAAAGGAACATATCAAAAAGTTGGAAGTGTTTTAGGAGAAAAACATACGTATCTGGATCGTTTTGTAAAGAAAAATAATAAGTATTATTATAAAGTTATTCCGGTTTTTAGTCAGGGGAAGGGTAAAAAGAAGTATGCCAAAATAGTTGAGGCAAAAACATATGCTTATAATCAACCACAAATTGTTGTGAAAAAAAAGCAGACGAAAACGGGAAAACGGTATTTGGAAATCAAGTTTTTGAAGTATGAAGGAAAGTATGCAGATATTTATATGGGTGAGCAAAAAAAATATAAAAAACTGAAATTTAAGAAGAGGATGATTAGGAAGAATAAAGGACGGTATCGTTTCCTTTATACAAGTTCAGGGCATATTGTCTACATAAAAACAAGAACTTATTCAGGGAACAATAAAAAAAGTCCATGGTCCAAGGCTTATAAAATTAAATTATAAAAGGTGAATTAATATGATGCAAACAAAAAGATGTAATCGGCTTGATGATTTCTTGATGAAAAAAATGCTAAATAGTGAAAAAAAACATTTTTCAGATGATGAATGTTATCAGGCATATCGAAAATTTTTAAAATTAACAACAAAAGATGGAAAACGAATTGCGGCAACGCAAACGATAAAAAAGTGGTTTGGAATAGGTGGAATTAAGAGACCGAATCGTGAAGGATTATTTAAAATTGGTTTTGATTTGCGGCTTTCCGTTAAAGAAATGGAAGAGTTGTTTGTTTATGTAATGCGCGAACCTGATTTTCAGATCAATGATTATCGTGAGATGATTTTTTTGTATGGATTCTATCACCAGATGACATATGATGATTGCATAAAGATGATAGATTGTTTTGAAAAGTCTCTGCCAGGCGATCTTTCCATCAGACAACATAATTGTACGAATGATATTTGGGAAGAATACGGTAAAAACTGTGAATTGGATGCGGATGATTTTTTGCAGTGGATGTTAGAGAAAAGCGAAGATTTTAAAGGATATAGTAAAACTGTTTTGGATTATTTTAGAACAATTAAGGAAGAAATTATTTCAGAAATAAAAATGGATGCCAAGGATTATTTAGAAACCTTACTTGCGGAAACTTCTTTTGAATTTTGGGAAGAAAAGTGGCATATGAATCCTGAAAATCGAAAGAAAACGATTCCGCGGTATTTAAATGGCAAGTATTGTAAAAAAAATGATAACCTTTCAAAACAAATAAAAGAGACGATTTTTGAGTTGGTAGAAATTTCAAATATTTCATTAAATTCAAATACAGAACTTTTAGCGGAGATGTATACGGATTTGAAACAGCGAATGAAATTGGATAACAAAAGACGGGTTCGCAGTGAAGTGCGACTTATGGATGATAAGTATTTATCCGATTTGCTTAATGTTGGTGTACAAAAGGAAAAGTTAATGAAATTAATCGTAACTCCTAATCTTGAGAATCGGGATAAATTGATAAAAGAACAACAACGAAGATGTTCATTGATAACAAGACAGGATATTCTGCCGCTTATATTATGTTTATCGCAAAAACGTTATGCAAGACGTATGGAGAGTGAAAATTATGATGCAAAAAAGGCAAAAAAAGAGTTTGTCGATTTTGCAAATCATATTTTAAATGCTTGCAAGATGGCCCCTGTAGAAGAAGAAAAATATGAATTGGATGGGGTGTTATGTGGATGTTTTCAAAAGGATGAAATGTATTCTTTAGCAGATGTTTTGGAACAATATTTGGATGCGGAGAATGGTGATGATGAGTGAATATGAAGGCTATTGGCTAAAAAAAGGTACAGTCCTAAATAAAAAATATGAAATTTTAGATGTGATTGATGAGGGCGGCATGGGAATTGTCTATTTGGGATATGATAAGGTGCTTCAACAGCAGGTGTCTATTAAGGAGTTTTTCCCGCGTCGTTTTGCAATGAGAATGAGTGGTGAGAAAAAAGTCGTCGTCTACAAAGGTCGCTCTGGTGAGTTATTTTCTATCGGATTGGAAAAATTTATAAATGAAGCAAGGATATTGGCTCGTTTTGACTCTCTGGACAGCATAGTTATGGTAAAAGATTTTTTCTATGAAAATCAAACGGCTTATATGGTGATGGAGCGGATTAAAGGTCAAAATGTGAAACAGTTTGTGGAGAGTCAGGGACCGATGGAGCCGGAGCATGTGTTAGCGATTATGAAACCGATTCTTTACTCGGTAGGGGAAATCCATAAAGAAGGATTGCTACATAGAGACATTTCACCGGATAATATTGTATTAACACCGGACAACAAAGGTGTGTTGATTGATTTTGGCGCAGCCAGATTTTCGGAAACACAAGATAATAAGACCATGACAGTCTTTTTTAAGCGAGGTTATTCGGCAGAGGAACAGTATGTAGAGAAATCTCACAAGGGTGCTTATACCGATGTTTATGGGGCTTGTGCAACAATGTATTTTATGCTTACTGGTATAAGACCGGATGAGTCGGTGAAGAGATTGATTCGTGACCAGGTTGTACCGCTTTGGCGTTTTAAGGATATTGGTTTGAAGCGCTATAAAGAACAGGTGATTATGAGGGGGATGGCGGTAGATGCAAAAAAAAGATATTCTTCTATGGATGAATTGTGTGCGGCATTGTATTCGAATGGAAAATCTACTGGTAAATGGGTTAAGTATGGTGGCATCGTCTGTCTGCTTGCAGCATGTGCCGCTACTGCGATAGCGCAATGCAGTTTCTTTGAGAAAGAGGATACAACAACTGAAAAATCATCATCCGCTCGTGTAATAGCCACCACCAAACCGGTTAATAAAACTTATGCACCAAGCCCTATACCAACAAGGCAGACATACAGAATGTGTAATGTCATAGGTTTAAAACAGAGCAAAGCAATAAAAAAACTGCATACCCTTAATGCAAACTTAAAAATAAAAGTTCGATGGAAAATAAGTTCTAAAAAAAATAAAGGCAAGGTAGTTTCGCAAAAAATACATAGTAAAAAAGTCTTGTTTTGCGATCAAAGTTATACGCAGGTGCTTACGATAGGAAAAGGTCCAAAGCGTAAGATTGTAGTAAAAACGACTCCGAAACCAACGACAAAACCGGTCAAAAAGAAAGAACATGATAAATTTGATGGACGTCTTCCATGGTAGGAGTTGAGAAACATTTGCCTATCTACCAAAACGATGTTATAATTATCATAATCTTGTAATTATGCCACGGAGGGAGGAGTCACAGAAAGCGGTAACAAGGGAAAATACAAGTTTAGAGATTCCGGGAAATGAAATTTTATTAGGGAGGATATTAAATGAATAGAAGATTAACAAAAGCATTTATTGGCGCGTTAAGTTTTGCTGCAGCACTTTCAACAGCAGTTGTATGTAACGCAAGTGATGCTCAGGCGAAAAAAGCCAGTGTAAAGAAAGTGACAGCATCCGCACCATCAGGAAAAAAAGTATATGTGGCAAAAGGTAAAAAAGTTAAAATTACAACGACCGTAAAGGTAAAACCGAATAAGAAAGCAAATAAAAAAGTCACTTATAAATCGGCAAACAAAAAGATTGCTACGGTATCAGCAAAAGGTGTTGTAAAGGGTGTAAAAGCGGGAAAAACAAAAATCACGATTACATCAAAGAAGAACAAGAAAAAGAAAACCGTATTAAAAGTTTATGTAAAAAAAGCGGCTGTTAAAAAGGTAAAGATTAACAGCAAGAATTTTGTTTTGTCGGCGGGCGGAACAAAAAAACTGACAGCAAAAGTAACACCTAAGAAAAATGTTTACAAGAAAGTTGTTTGGACAAGTTCCAAAAAAAAAGTGGCTACTGTGACATCAAAAGGTGTTGTTAAAGGACTTTCGGAAGGAACCGCAAAAATTACGGCATCGGCAGTTGACGGAAGTAAGAAAAAGGCTAGTGTCACTGTTAAAGTCGGTGCTGGGATTGCGAGTGTTTCTGCAGTGAGAAAAAATGTGATTCGTGTTATTCTGACTGGGAAAAAAGCATTATCCGCAGCTGATTTTCAGGTTCAGACCCGTTCCGGTGCTTCGTCTACGAAATATTTAACCAAGCATGTGGAAAGCGTGACAACAAATGATCAGAAGATTTATGATATTACATTAAAAGAGCAGGTATATGCGACAGATTATTTGAAAGTGACAATTTCTGCTCTGGCAACGAATAAATCGGTTGAAATCTATATTGACAATATTTCAGGATATGGAGATGCAGGAAATACAGAGGTTTCTTATGTCGAATTCAATAAAGACAGAAAAGACCGCTACAGCAACAATTTTGGAATTGGCAATTCCAATGCAGTAGGGACGATTACGTATACCTCACTGACAGGACTTCCATCAGGCTTGAAAGCTTATTTTAGCGAGGATAAGACAGAAGTTTTAGTACGAGGTAAATTTGCTAATATCGAGCGTGGAACGACGGCTGTTTTGAGTGGATATGATGAAAAGGGAACCGTATTTACAAAGAAAATTATCTTTGTTGTAGGTTCTGATACTCAGATTGTTACTGTAACGGAGCCTGTTTCAACGGAAGTGGCATATCGTCCGAATGACCCAAAAACAATTCAAAATGAAGAAAGTGGTTTTAATATTTATTCTTCGAATATCCGCGAAAAAGTACATGTAGCCGGAGGAAGCGGAGACTACTCATATGACGTGACATATAACGGAAAAAGCCTGTCTGAACTGCGTTATGACAAAGACTACAATCTGGTTGCAATTAATCCGGGAACCTACAGATTTGATGTAATGGTGACGGATGACAATAATGAATCATTGAAAGCAAGTGATGCGGTTACCTTTAATTTTGTTGCCGGTGTTACCATATCCGGTAAGGTTGTAGATGCGGCAGGTCAGCCTGTTAAATACGGTTATGTGACCGGTTTTACTAAAGCAGATGAGTATGGAAGATATGGTTCATTCTATGTAAGGACAGAAAAAGACGGAACATATGTAGCCAGAACATTGCCGGGTGACTATTATACCTATACCGGAGATAGATATTACGGTGGTAATGCCTATGATTATTCGGTTGGAAATATGTTCTATGCAAATGCAGTGAAAAACTTTAAACTTCCGGTATACAAGGTGAATGTTGCAACCAATATTGCCGGAGCAGCTGGATATTCTGTATCGCATCTGAATGTGATTAGTTCCTATGGAGTAACATACCGCGTCTCTGATTATGATGACAGTTATGATGCGGATCATTCCATGTTTGTATATCTGCCGGCTGGAAGTTATGAAGTAGTAACATATGATTATGATTCCAGTGATAATGACATTACCGCTTATGGAAAAGTTGAGGAAAGCACCGAAGGAACATTTAAAGAGTATCGTCTTTCGAATTCTTTGGGAGATTACAAAGTATCCGGAAACTTTACTGTAAATGGAAACAGCACCGTTGTATTGAATGCAGAAAAGAAAGCGGAGCAAGAGGGGTAATGAAGAAGAGGTAATGAAAAAAAGATAGTTTAAAATTTCCCGGAATCTCTAAGCTTGTATGGAAAATTCAAGCAAAAAATAATAGGAAGAATGCAGTATGCAGAAAAAAAGAATTTTGTGCACATCGGCGGCACTGCTTGCGGCGATTTCTTTGATTATGCCAAATCAGGGATATGCAAAAGCGAAAAAGCCGGTACTAAGTAAAAAGAAACTTACAATGAGCGTGGGCGAAAGTAAGACACTGAAAGTGAAGAACACGAAGAAAAAGGTAAAATGGTCTTCCGGTAAAAAAAGTGTTGCAAGCGTTTCAAAAAAAGGCAGGGTAAAAGCAAAGAAAAAAGGAACGGCAGTTATTACGGCAAAGGTTGCTAAGACTAAATTAAAATGCAGGGTTACGGTTAAGGCAAAGGCGTCAAAGAAGAATACGGCGCAGAATACGAAACCGAGTAATCCATCAAACAATACGCCAAACCAGAATTTGCAGGATCAAACGAAAAGCATGTCGATTACATCGTTTCGGATTTTGAATTCAACGATGGTAGAAGTTGTATTAAGTGAAGCTCAACAGCTTCCGGCTTCTGCATTTACGGTTATGATGAAAGAATATTCTTCCGGAAAATATAATCATAAATGTGCGGTTACTAAGATTTCTACATCCGACCAGAAAATGTATACGCTGACCATTGATAATGAAGATTATATTAGAAAAGGCTTTACTGTAAAGATTTCTGTTATGACAATGACCGGAGAATTGTCAAAAGAAGCGGTTTATACGGGGATAAGTTCAGGCAGTTATATACCGGAAACCATCTATACATATGAAGTGGGAGATAAGGTGTCTGAGTATTGTTATCTTGAAACGGAAACAGCAGGATACCTCAATGTAAAATCGGTTCAGGTTCCGGATGGTATTACTTATCATTATGAGAAAAGTGAAGTCGATGGATACTGTCTTAATTTCTCCGGACAGCCAACAAAGGCAGGCATATATCCATATCAGATTCAATATGAGGATGAACTGGGATGTCAGTATACATATAAAACAACATGGATAATCGGAGACAATAATACACTCGTGGCAAGTATGGAGGATTCTTATCTTTTATATACAAAAGGAAATGTGTATCAGGCATCAAACCCGATTGAAGTTGCGGGAGGAAGCGGAAGTTATACATTTGAAATTGCAGATAACTCGGATCCTGGTGCATACATTGATGAGGATTATTATTCAGATGATACTGATGAGGCTGCTAGAATTGGATTTCACAATAGTACGCCAGGGAATAAAACCGTGTATGTAAAAGTGACGGATACAAAAGATACGGCGAAGTCGGTTGTTGTTAAATGGCAGATTCATGTGAAAAATACGTTCCGGATTATATGTAATGTTTTAGATTCCGCCGGAGGGACATATAAACAGGCGCGTTCTATGATGCTATATGGAAAAGAACCAAATAATTATCGAACCAAATTTTATGCAGAATATGATTCATCAAAGGAGCAATGGTATGCAGATGTAATTGAGGGAACTTATTCTGTAGAAATGTCAGGAGAAAGTGCCAGTGAGGTATTAGAAGAAAACTGCATTATTACAAAGGCAGAGGAAAAAACATTTGTTTTGAAAAATATCTATCCGGTTGAAATTACATCAGCAGACGATTTATCAGGTGTTTTCTGGTATGATGAAGAGGGTGGTTCGCAGATCGGAAGAGGATCTTTGCTGTATTTACCGAAGGGGACTTATTATCTCATAGGAAAAGCTATTAATGGAATGGAAGTAATCAGCCAGAGTATATCATTTCAGATTGTGGACAGTAAAGTTGCCGTAAAAGCAGAGAATTTAAAAAAGAGTAACATGCTGAGTGGAACAATCACTTTGGATCAAGCGGTTCAAGTGTCTTTAAAGGCTGGAAACTCTCAAATTTACAATTATTATAAATTTGTTCCGGAAGAAAGTGGAACATATGCTTTTTATTCGGAGTCGTCATACGATACATATGGACAGCTTTTGGGAGCGGATTATGAATTGCTTGCAAACAATGATGATAGTGGTACAAATGAAAATTTCAGGATCATTTATTCGTGCGAGGCCGGTAAAACATATCATATTGGAATTCGTGCATATGACGCTTATGCCAATGGAAAGAATGCTGAACTTTATGTGGAAAAGACAGATGAAGATGCAAATACAGACGATAGCGAATAGATGAATTGTACAAAAAAAGCGAAAAACGCTCCTTTTATTAGAGGGGGCGTTTTTCGCTTTTTTTGTACCGGAATTTGGTGCGTTTGGCTTTGTTTTATGGGCTTTTTCATGGGCGTAAGTCGCCTGACGATTGTAAGTAAATATATTGACTTTGTGTTTTGCTTGTGCTAGTATATATACAAACAAGGGTGGGGCGCAGATGTTCTCCTTGTAATGATAGAAACAAAAAGAGTTTAGCTAATTAAGGAGGATACCATTTGGGAGCAAAAGATTTAGCAGAGAAAAA
>OGRU01001879.1_pt1 | contig 14769 bp, 9 predicted proteins | sample 1553541 | NCBI WGS metagenome assembly OGRU01 (sample SAMEA2580068, study PRJEB22360) | human gut metagenome | biome: human gut; feature: human-associated habitat; material: faeces | place: Denmark | collected 2008/2010
TGGCGTAAGTCAGGCCAAAGATGATGACGATGGCCATGCCGCTCATCAGCTGGCTTGCCATATCGCCGCTGAACACCAGCTGCAGCATGGCCAGCACGGTGGTCAGGGTGGTCATGAGGATGGGGCGCATACGGGTCTTGCCGGTAGCCACCAGCGCAGCGCGGCGCTCCATGCCGCCAATGCGCAGCTGGTTTGCATAGTCCACGAACACGATGCCGTTGTTGACAACAGTGCCCATCAGCACGATGAAGCCCATCAGGGAGATCATGGTGAGCTGCTGGCCGGTGATCAGCAGGCCCAGCAGGCCGCCGGTAAAGGCCAGCGGCACCGTGAACAGCACGATGAAGGGGGACAGCAGGCTCTGGAACTGTGCCACCATGACCAGATATACAAAGGGCAGGGCCAGAGCCATCCACTGCACCATTTCGTTCACCATGTAGTCGGTGCCCTCGGTCTCGCCGCCCAGCGTGGTGCTGCAGCCCTCCGGCATCTCACCGCTGGCTGCGTACTCATCCAGCTTCTTCTGCAGCACGCGGGACTGCACCATGGTGTTGTAGCCCTTCAGCGTATCTGCCGTAACGGTGACAAACTCGGTCTGGTTCTCGCTGGTAATGGCATCCGGTGCGGTGCCGGTGGTCCAGCTGGCGATATCGTTCAGGGTGCAGGTACCATTGGTCACTGTGCCATCTGCCGACATTTCGGTGGTCTCAAAGGTAAGCTCCATCATGTTTTCCTTGGTGACGGGGTCCAGATTGTCCGTGATCTGGACATCCATGGTGGTGCCGTTCACCGTGACGGGGGTCTGGGCGGTGGCGGTGGTGGTGAGCTTTGCCGCGATCTGCTGGTACACCTGCGCAACGGTCAGGCCGTAGGCGCGCACCTTGTCGCGGTCCACCTTCAGGATAATGGTGGCATCGCCGCTGCCAAGGCCGTTGTCCGCATTGGCAAAGCCCTCGGTATCGTTGACGATCTCCATTACCTTCTCGGAAACGGTGGTCAGCGTTTCCGGATCCTTGCCGTAGACCTTGACCGACAGGCCGGTGGCCAGCTGGCTGGTCAGATCATCGGTCATGCCGTACAGCTTGACCTCAGCGGTGCAATTCTCGATCTGGGACACTGCATCCTCCATGGCCTGCCGGGTCTTTTCCACCTCACGGGAGGAAAGGCTCTTGCTCATCATAACGTTGATCTTGTATCTGCCGTAGGCATTGGCGGAGTTCAGGATATCGGTAATGGCGGTGGGCAGGCCCAGCTGGCTGATATCCAGACCGGCCATGCTGGTGTCGAGGGTGATGCCCACCTCTTCCACGTTTTCTACATTCAGGGCCGCCTCTGCCACCTGACCCGCAATGGCATAGGATTCCTCCTTGGTCAGGCCGTCGGCGGTGGACAGGGTGATCTGCGCCTCGTTGCTGGTAATGCTGGGCAGCAGCTCCACGCCCATGTTCAGCACCTGCCAGCCGCTGAACACCAGCAGCACCACCGCCGCGATCAGGGGCAGGGCACGGTGCTGCAGGCACCATTCCAGACTATGGGCATACTTTTCCTGCACCTTTTCAAACCAGGCAAGGCGCTTGGGTTCAGCTTTTTTCAGCACAGTAGAGGATGCCGCCGGGACCACCGTGAGCGCCACGATGAGGGAGGCCATCAGGCAGTAACCGATGCACAGGGACATGGGCATCATCAGGCTGCGCACAATGCTGGCCGAGAACACCACCGGCAGGAACACGCACACCGAGGTAAGGGTGGAGGCCACCACCGACATGCCCACCTGTTTTGTGCCCTGCACGGCAGCGCGGGCCGCAGGCACGCCGCGGCTGCGCAGACGGTAGACGTTCTCAATGACGACCACCGAGTTATCCACCAGCATACCAATGCCGAGGGAAAGGCCGGCCAGGGTCATCACGTTCAGGTCCAGCCCGGTAAAGTACATGAGCACCACCGCGAACAGAACGGACAGCGGGATGCTGATGCCGACCACGAGGGTGGGCTTGATATCCTTCAGGAAGATGGCCAGCACGATGATGGCCAGTGCAGCGCCCACCACCATGCTGGTGAGGATGCTGTTGATGACAATGGTGATGTAGTTGCCCTGATTGGACAGCACCACCATGTGCAGGCCGTCGTATTGTTTTTCCAGCTCTTTAAATGCGGTCAGGCAGTTGTCGGAGACCTCGCCTGCACTGGAAGTCGCATTCTTATAGATTTTGAGGATGGATGCCTTTTCGCCGTTCAGGCGGGTGTAGCTGTCGGCGGAGTTATCAATGACCTCCACATCCGCCACATCCGAAAGGCGCACGTCGCCGTAGCCCTCCACATGCAGCAGCAGGGCACCGCTGATATCCTTCACACTGTTGTACTCTTCGCCGACTTTCAGCAGCCAGGACTCGCCGTCCTTATCCTGCACGTAACCGGCCGGCATGGAGAAGTTCTGGGCATAGATGAGCTGCGCCAGCGTTTCAATATCCAGCTGCTTTGTCACATCGGCCTGTGCCAGAGCGTTGGTCTTGGCCGTCTCGTACTCTGCCTTGGCAGCCTCCAGCTGCTTTTCGTACTCGTTCAGCATTTCACGCGCTTCGGTGAACTGCATATAGGCGTTGAGCTGCTGCTGGGAGAAGCTGCCCAGTGCGCCGGAGAACTCGGTCATCAGCTGGGGCACATTGTCCATGGCCTTGATGGTGCTTTCCAGCGTGTTATAGACCACATTCAGGCTTTCCTGCAACTGCATCTCATTGGCAAGATCCTCTGCGGTGCTGCCTTCGGAGCCGGTCTCGGTGTTCACGCGCTCCTGCAGTTTCTGCAGGGCGGTAGTGAGCTTATCGGTAATGGTGCGCAGCTCAGCCACAATATCGATCAGAGAGTCGATATCCCGCATACCGGTCTCGTTGAACTTGTCCATGACCTTCTGCAGACCGTCGCGCACCTCGATCAGGGCCTGCTGGATCTCAGGCTCCTTGACCACAGCGATCAGGCTGTTCACGCTCTCCAGAAGAGCCTGCGCCTGCGCGCGCACCGTTTCCACTGCGGCGCCCACCTCGGTGCTCATCTGGCTCATGACCGAGTTGGACACCGTATTGCCAAAGTTTTTCAGCTGCTTTTCGTATTCCCTGCGTCCGGCGGTGATCTGTGCCTCGGCGCTTTCCAGCTGGGAGCGGGCTGCAGCCAGCTGGGTATCGATCAGTTCCAGCAGCTTTGCGTTGATCTCGTCGATCTTATCCTGATTGAGCTGCACCTGCACCAGCTTTTCCACCAGACCGCTGGACGAAACGCTGGACACACCGCCCTTGCGCTGCACTTCCGGCACAAGGGTGTTCTGGATAAACTCAGAAAGCTCGTACTGGTCGGCACCTTCGCGGCTGACAGCCACCGTCATGAAAGCGTTCATGTTCAGGCTGTACTCAATGATGGAGGGGGTCAGGCAGGTGCTGGGCAGGTCGCTTTTGGCCTGATCCAGCTTGTTGGACACCTTGACCAGCGCGCTGTTCATATCCGTATCCTCGGTAAACTCCATCAGCAGCAGGCTGTAGTTTTCTGCCGATGTTGCGGTGATCTTGGACACGCCCGGCACTGTGAGCGAGTTCTGCAGCACATCCGAGACCTCGCTCTCCACGCGCTCCGGGCTTGCACCAGGATACACGGTGACCACCATCAGATACGGTGTGTTCACGTTGGGCAGCAAGTTCGTATCCATCTTTGTGACCGCCACAAAGCCCAGGATCAGGATCATGACCACTGCAACCAGCACCGTAAACGGCTTTTTGACACTGAATTTTTCCATTTTCTCCTACCGTTTCTCTGCCTTGCCGCAAAGCAGGACAGCTGCTTTCCCTGCGGGAAAGGCTACACTTCAACATTTTTATTATACACGCAAGCCCCCGCCTTGCAAGAGCGGGGTGGGATTCTTTTGCGATTCTTTGGATACTTTCGCAAGATTTTAACATTTGCCGTTCCGTTTTTCCATTTTCCGGCTGCGGGTGCGACCAAATTCGGTCAGTCTTCCTTTATGGATACGCGGCAGCAGGGCAGATTGTTGCACCTTTTTAAAATTTTTCTGCCGAAGCGCCAGAGCCGCTTTTTGTTTTTTGCGTGGAAATGTGCATTTGAATATGTTATACTAGAGTACAGAATGGATCAGCAGGCTCTTTTTCGGGCCTTATCCTATAGATTCGACCGATAAAAACGAGGAACACTATGAAAAAAGTCATCTCCGTCCGTTTCAAAGAGAACGGCAAAAGCTATTATTTTGATCCCGCCGGGGCCGACATCAAAACCGGCGAATACGTGATCGTGGAGACCGCCCGCGGCATTGAGTGCGGCGAGGTTGTGCAGGGCGTGAGGGAGATCGCCGATGCGGCAGTGCCCAAGGCCCTCAAGCCCATTACCCGCATGGCCGACAGCGTGGATATCCGCCGGATGCGCCAGAACCGTGAGGACGAAAAGCGCGCCTACCGCACCTGTCAGGAGTGCATTGCCCGCCACGGCCTGGAAATGAAGCTTGTGGAGGCCGAGTATACCCTAGACCGCTCCAAGATCATGTTCTACTTTACCGCCGATGGCCGCGTGGACTTCCGCGAGCTGGTCAAGGATCTGGCCGGTATCTTCCACACCCGCATCGAGCTGCGCCAGATCGGCGTGCGGGACGAGAGCAAGATGATCGGCGGCCTTGGCATCTGCGGCCAGCCCTTCTGCTGCAGCCGCTTTTTAAAGGACTTCCAGCCCGTCTCCATCAAGATGGCCAAGGAGCAGGGCCTTTCGCTGAACCCCACCAAGATCAGCGGTGCCTGCGGCCGGCTGATGTGCTGCCTTGCCTACGAGGAAAGCGCCTACGAGTACCTGAACAGCATCATGCCCATGGTGGGCAGCACCGTGCGCACGCCGGACGGTCTTGGCACCGTGCTGGAGGTGAACCCGGTCTCCGGCTACCTGCGGGTACGCTGCGGCACCGAGAGCCTTTCGCCCCGTTACTATAAGGTGGGTGTGTGCGAATATATCAGCGGCGGCAAGCGTGCGCCCCGCCGCCCGGACCCGGACGACGATTACTCCGGCGTGCGCAACCCGGCCCCGGTGGTGGCTTCCTCCGACGATGGCGAAAAGCGCTGCGCGGGCGGCGGCTGCGCCCGGAAGCGCGCTGCCGAAAAGGAGTGAGGGACGCGCCGGAGGTTCTGAGGAGTTAGTCTGCCAAAACTAACTGTTCTTCGTGATTTTTGCCAAAAAACTCCTGCAAATTTGGCCATAAGTTAGCCTGTGCTTTTGTGCAACCCAACAAAAAACAGACTTTTGTGTTTTTCGGGTCACGGTTAGTCTTGCCTTTTCTCACCTGCTTTGTTAAAATGCAGGCAAGGATATGATTTCCGGAGAGACATGCACAGCCGTGCCATACATGACTCTTCATACATACTTCGGGCACGGAGATAAAAAGGAGAGTTTATTATGGCACACAAGGTTTCTGACGCATGTGTTGGCTGCGGCGCTTGCGAGGGCGCTTGCCCGGTTGGCGCTATCACCGTTGATGGTGTTGCTTCTGTGAACGCAGACGCTTGCATCGACTGCGGCGCTTGCGAGGGTGCTTGCCCCACCGGTGCTATCACTGCTGAATAATTTTAGCAGCTGCACAAAAAACGCATCAAAAGCAGCAGGCCTGTCCAAAACAGGTCTGCTGCTTTTTTGTTTTGCAGTAATTCGCACAAATTCCCCGAGCAATTCCACGCATTTTTTTGAGAGGGTACGGCACACTTATCTATGGAACATTCTACCGAAGTCTTGTATAATAGAACTATGGTTTATTGCTCGCCGGAGCATCGTTTTGGCTCCGACGCGCTGCTGCTGGCCCGTTTCTGTGAGCCAAAGCGCGCCCAGAAGGCCGCAGACCTGTGCTCCGGCTGCGGCATCGTGGCGCTGGAATGGCACGACCGCGGCCACCGCGGCCCCTGCATGGGGCTGGAGCTGCAGCCCGAGGGCAGCGCTCTGCTTTCCGCTGCGGTGCAGGAGCAGGACATCGGGCACATTGAGCCTGTCTGTGCCGACCTGCGCGCTTTCCGGCAGGGCGAGGGCAGTTTTGACGTGTGTGCGTGCAATCCGCCCTATTTCACGGATGGGCCCCAAAGCCAAAACGCAGCCCACGCCCTTGCTCGGCACGAGAACACCTGCACACTGGACGATGTGTGCCAGTGTGCGTTCCGCCTTTTGAAGGACGGCGGGCGCTTTGCGCTGTGCCACCGGCCGGAACGACTGGCGGAGGTGCTGGCGGTGCTGCGGGCCAACCGGCTGGAGCCGAAGCGGCTGGCCTTTGTAAAGAACAAGGCGGACGGCGCGCCATGGCTCTTCCTTGTGGAAGCGCAGAAGAACCGCAAGACCGGCCTGCGGGTGGAGCCGGATGTGTTGATCAGCGCCGGTGCGGCGTTATATGGGAGGTAAACTATGGCAGGAACTCTTTATATCGTGGCAACGCCCATCGGCAATCTGGACGATATGCCGCCGCGCGTAGCGGCCACCTTTGGCGCGGCAGACTTTATTGCCGCCGAGGACACCCGTGTGACCATGAAGCTGCTGAACTTTCTGGGCCTGAAAAAGCCCATGGTCAGCTACTATGAGCACGCCCTGCAGAAGGGTGAGGGCATCCTGCGCCGCATTGAAGCAGGCGAGAGCTGTGCCCTGTGCAGTGATGCGGGCATGCCCTGCGTCTCCGACCCGGGCGAGGTGATCGTGCGGGACGCACTGGCCCGGGGCATCAAAGTGGTGCCTGTGCCGGCGGCTTCCGCCTGCGTCACAGCGCTGGCCGTGTCCGGGCAGGACACCTCCCGCTGGGTGTTCGAGGGCTTTCTGCCCGTGAACCGCAAGCAGAAAAAAGAGCGGCTGGCTGCGCTTTTGCAGGAAAAGCGCACCACCATCTTTTACGAAGCGCCCCACAAGCTGCGCACCACGCTGGACGATCTGGCCAATGCCTTTGGCGCAGACCGCAGCATCACTCTGTGCCGGGAGCTGACAAAGCTGCACGAGGATATCTGGAAGACTACCCTCGGCGAGGCGGTGGAGCACTACAAGACCAACGAGCCGCGCGGCGAGTATGTGCTGGTGATGGCCGGTGCGCCGGAGACCGCCGACCCGGAGCAGGAGCTGACGCTGGAGCAGGCAGCGCATCGGGCGCTGGAGCTGACCGGGCAGGGCTTTGGCCCCACCGCCGCAGCCAAGGCGGCGGCACAGGGCACACCTTATTCTAAAAGCGAAGTGTACAAGCAGCTGCTGGTATTGCAACAGGGCCAGCAGGCTGGTGAATGACAGCATCTCAGGTAAATGGTAATAGAGGAGGACCCCTTTTGTGACAAAGCTTCTGGTTTTGAGCGACAGCCACGGCGGACGTGCCGCCATTGAGCGCGTGCTGATGAAAGAGAGCAAAAGCATCGATGCCCTGATCTTTCTGGGCGATGGCCTGCGGGATCTGGAACTGGCTCTGACGCTGTACCCCAAGCTGCGGGCCTACTCGGTGGCGGGCAACTGCGATTACGGTGCACTGGAACCCACCGACGGCCTTGCCGCCTTTGACGGCGTGGTGATCTTTTACACTCACGGTCATATGTACGGTGTGAAATACGATCTGGATACGCTGGCAGATGCCGCATCTGCCCGGGGTGCCGAGGTGGCGCTGTTCGGCCACACCCACATCCCCCATGCAGAGACCCGCAACAAGGTGTTTTTGTTCAACCCCGGCTCCTGCGGCCGGTGTTACACCGGGCCGGACACCTACGGCATCCTGACGCTGGACGAAGGCAAAGTGACCGCCTATGAACATAAAGAGGTACCCAAACAATGAGCATCAATGAGGTGCGTTATCTGCCGGAATGCGGCAGCACCAACGCTTACGTGAAGGAACATTTTGAGGAGTTCGGCCCGGTGGGTGCGGTGTATACCGAGAACCAGACCGCAGGCCGCGGCCGCCTTGGCCGCAGCTGGGTGAACGCCGAGGGCAAGGCCCTGTATTATACGGCAGCCATCCGGGAACCGCTGGCCCAGCCTGCCACCCTGCCGCTGCTGGCAAGCCTTGCCGTGCGCACCCAGCTCAAGCTGCGCTACGGCGTGGACTGCCAGATCAAGTGGCCCAACGACCTTCTGCTCAACGGCAAAAAGATCGTGGGCATCCTGTGCGAGGGCGTGAGCTACGGCTACCAGCAGCAGGGCCGGGGCATTTTGTGCGGCATCGGCATCAATCTGGCCCAGCCGCAGAGCTACTTTGATGCCGCCGGTCTGCCCAACGGCACCTCGCTGGCGCTGCAGGGCGCAAAGGTGGATCTTTCCACCGACCCCGCATGGCTGGCCGAGGGCCTGACCGACTTTGGCTTTGACCGCAACATGTATGTGTTTGCCCGCGATGGCTTTGCACCCTTCCGGGAGGAATACAAGGCCGCCTGCGTCAATCTGGGCCGCCGGGTCACCTTCGACCTGCCGGACGGCGGGCAGGGTGCAGGCGAAGCCGTCGATGTGGACGAAGAGGGCCGTCTGGTGGTGCGCACCGACAGCGGCGAAGTGCACGTTTTTACCGGCGAAGTATCGGTGCACGGCATCTACGGTGCCGTCTGAGTTTTATAAAGTTGTATGCTCCATGCGGACAGTTTTAAGCCTGCATGGAGTTTTTTTGCACATTTTTGCTTGATTTTCCCGCAAAATGCTTGAATAAACGAATTTTTTGTAAATTTCTTGTGTACATTTCCAGTTGCCAATTCAGTCATACTTTAGTATAATAGAGTATGTGCCAGCGCGTCCTTTTGGATGGGATGCGCGTGTTTAGGAAATCGGAAAACGGACAGCACAAGCGCCCTGCCCCCAAAAGCAAGGCGCTTGTGCTGTCGCAAGGAGTGCAAGCATGAAAGATCAAGAATCCTTCAAGCCGTATATTCCTGCGGAAAAGATCACCGCAGAAATGACGGCGACCTCTGTGATCATGGGCATCATCCTGTCTGTGGTCTTCGGCGCTGCAAATGCCTATCTGGGCCTGCGCGTCGGCATGACTGTTTCTGCCTCCATCCCGGCAGCAGTCATTTCTATGGGCGTGATCCGCGTCCTGCTCAAGAAGAACTCCATTCTGGAGAGCAACATGGTGCAGACCATCGGTTCCGCAGGCGAGAGCCTGGCCGCCGGTGCCATCTTCACCATGCCCGCACTGTTCCTGTGGGCAAAAGAGGGCCTGTGCGACAAGCCCAGCATCCTGGAGATCACCCTGATCGCCCTGTGCGGCGGCATTCTGGGCGTTCTGTTCATGGTGCCCCTGCGCAACGCCCTGATCGTCAAGGAACACGCCACCCTGCTGTACCCGGAAGGCACCGCCTGTGCAGACGTTCTGCTGGCCGGTGAAGAGGGCGGTGCAAACGCCTCCACCGTGTTCTCCGGCATGGGTCTGGCAGCCATCTTCAAGTTCATCGTCGATGGCCTGAAGATGATCCCCGCCGACATTGCCGTGGCCTTCAGCTCCTTCAAGGGTGCTCTGGGCATGGAAGTGTACCCCGCTCTGCTGGGCGTGGGCTACATCGTCGGCCCCAAGACCGCTTCCTACATGTTCACCGGTTCTCTGGTGGGCTGGATGGTCATTATCCCGCTGATCTGCCTGTTCGGCGCAAACATCTCCCTGTACCCGGCAGCAGCCGGCACCACCATTGCTGATCTGTATGCAGCAGGCGGTGCAGACGCTATCTGGTCCAACTACGTCAAGTATATCGGCGCAGGTGCCATTGCTACCGGCGGTATCATCTCGCTGATCAAGAGCCTGCCTCTGATCGCATCCACCTTCCGTGATGCCATGAAGAGCATGAAGGGCGGCAGTGCTTCCGGCACCTCCCGTACCGAGAAGGACCTGCCCATGCCCTTTATTCTGGGCGGCATCCTGCTCATCATCCTCATCATCTGGCTGGCTCCGGCCATCCCCGTCAGCCCGCTGGGTGCTCTGCTGATCGTCATCTTCGGCTTCTTCTTCTCCACCGTCTCTGCACGTATGGTCGGCATGATCGGCAGTTCCAACAACCCGGTCTCCGGCATGACCATTGCCACCCTGCTGATCGCTACCATGATCCTGAAGGCCACCGGCAACGTTGGCATCGAGGGCATGATCGGCTCCATGGCCATCGCCTCTGTCATCTGCATCTGCGCTGCCATTGCTGCGGATACCTCTCAGGACCTGAAGACCGGCTACCTGCTGGGTGCGACCCCGGTCAAGCAGCAGATCGGTGAGCTGATCGGCGTGATTGCCGCCGGTCTGGCCATCGGCGGTGTGCTGTACCTGCTGGACAGCGCATGGGGCTACGGCGGTGCCGAGGTCCCCGCACCGCAGGCTACCCTGATGAAGATGATCGTCGAGGGCATCATGGGCGGCAACCTGCCCTGGAACCTGGTGTTCACCGGTGTGTTCCTTGCCATTGCTCTGGAGGTCCTGCGCATCCCCGTGATGCCGTTCGCCATCGGCCTGTATCTGCCCATCTACCTGAACACCTCCATCATGATCGGCGGTGTTGTGCGCTGGTTCATGGACAGCCGCAAGAATGTTGACGCGAAGCTCAAGGAAGAGCAGACCACCCGCGGCACCCTGTTCTGTGCCGGTATGATCGCAGGCGAGGGCCTTGTGGGCATCCTGCTGGCTGTGTTTGCCGTGTTCGGCATCAGCACTGCCCTGAGCATTGATCTGGGCAACATTGGCGGCGTGGTCCTGATGATCGTGATGATCGCATGCCTGCTGGCCTTCTCCATGAAGAAAAAGAAGAACTGATGAGTAAGAAAAAGCAGTCCATCAACTATCTGGACCTCATTCCGCAGCGGGCGGAAACCCTGCGCTGGCACACAGACGAAGCCACCGGCCTTATCACCCTTGAGGTGGAGAACACCGGTGTGTTCAATACGATCGCGCAAAAAGTGTTCCATAAACCGCGCACCACACAGGTGCATCTGGACGAGACCGGCAGCTATCTCTGGCCGCTGATCGACGGCCAGAAGACCGTTGCACAGCTTGCTGACTGCATGAAGCAGCAGTTCGGCGAAAAGGCCGAACCACTGTACCCGCGCATCATCAAGTATTTCCAGATCGTGGAATCTTACCACTTTATCAAGTTCCTCAACCAATAAGCGCAAAAGAAGCGGCGCTCAGAGCCTGTTGCAAGGCACTGAGCGCCGCTTTTTCGCTGTTCTTTATTGTTTTTTGCAGTTTGCTGTGATATTCTGTAATTGCCGCATTTGCGGTACGAAGGCGCTGTGTCCCAAAACGCAGGCGGCTGTTCCTTACCGGCACCTAGGCGCGCCGGGCAAGGCGATTTTTTCTTTGGATCTTTCGCACCCCCGGTTTTGCCCAAGGGCAGAAAGGGGGGATGCACCATGACGTTTGAACAGGTCGTGCTTCTGCTCACGCTTCTTGGCGGAGCGATCTACGTTACGTTTGAAATTACATGGACTGTTTCTCACAGTGATGATAAAAAGAAAAAATGACCGCCTCTTGTTCCCCAACACGACCGGTCATTTTTCTTTTTGACTAGTATGGTAAGGAACTAGCCGTTTGTGGGCCAGCGCCTTTGTATTTTCAGTATAGCTTATTTTCCAAAATTGTCAAGCCCATGCACTTTATCTGTGGCGCTTTCTCCTTTTAAGGTTCAGCGAGTTGCCGCCCGCGGCAAGAGTGACCGCCGTTAATGCAGCGAGGATGAACAGCAGTGCACACAGCAGAAGTGCTGTGGCTTTGGTGTCGGTGCGGAAGTCGGAGACGTACTCCCGGTGGGTCACAAGGTTCACCGTGCCCACTTCATCGCCGTCCAGATACACGGTGGCTGTACCCACCACACTGCCGCTCTTGACGGTGGCCGCAATGCTCTCCGGCAGGTCGAAGGAGTAGGTAACGATATCGTCCGCGTGGCCGTAGCCGCTGACCGGTGCGGCAGCATACAGCTCCACTGCCGGTTCAGTGCGGCACTTGGTCAGGTCTACGGTGGTCAACACGGTCTGGGTGTCCACCAGCGGGCGGTCGGCAAAGCTGGCAAAGGCCCAGTCGAACAGATCATCGCACTCGGCAAAGAGGTGGTCCAGCGTATCGCAGCCAAGGATCACCAGCCCGTAGGTGTGGCCGTCCTTTTCCGCAAAGGCCACGATGCAGCGGCCTGCCAGCGTGGTAAAGCCGCCCTTGACCCACCGGACATACTCCCGGTAGTTGGCGCTCTCGCTGTTCATCAGGCTGTTGGAGCTGCTGATGGTGTGCTCAGCCTTGCGGAGGTTCGTGGCCGGCAGGACATAGCTGGCGGTGCCCGCCACCTGTGCAAAGGTCTGGTTTGCCGCACAGGCGGCGGCGATCTTTGCCAGATCCTGCGCGGTGGACACGTTGCCGTAGTCAAACAGGCCGTGGGCACAGGTAAAGTTCGTGCCGGTGCAGCCCAGCTCCTGGGCACGGGCGTTCATCTGCTTGACGAAATCCAGCACGCTGCCGCCCACATCGTAGGCAATGACGCTAGCGGCGTCGTTGGCGCTGACGATGAGCATGGCGTTCAGCAGGTCGATGCGGCGCACCGTCTCGCCGATGCGCAGGCCCATAGTGGTGCCGTTGGCGTTCTGGATATCCCGGAACTCCTGGGTCAGCGCGGTGGGCACGGTCACTTCACCGTTCAGATCCTTGCCGCTTTCCAGCAGCAGCAGGGCCGTCATGAGCTTGGTCAGGCTGGCAACATACTGCTGCTGGTCAGCATTCTGGTTCAGGATGGTCTTGCCGGTGTCGGCGTTGAACAGGTACACCGCCTCGGTCTCGCTGGCGGTCTGGATGGGCATGGGATATACCGCAAGGCCCGGCAGTGCAGCAGCAGCGGCCAGTGCCAGCGTGAGCACCAGCGCCGTCATGCGGCGGAAGATGGTGTTTTTGAACATGAGCGTGCCCCCTTGTATCTGCTTGCCGACGCACGGCAAAAATTTTTGTTTTGAAACAGCTCCTACTTGCCGGAAAGGCTCTGGCTTGCTATACTACTTTAAAGAATACCATAAACCAGCCAAAAGAGAAAGAGAGAAAGGCGGTTTTTAACAATGTTTCTGTCCTTTTGTGGAAAAGTTCCCCGCAACGAGGGGGCTGCGTTCGTTGCGCCCAACGCCACCGTGCAGGGCGATGTGATCCTGAAAGCCGGTTCCACGGTGTGGTACGGGGCCGTGCTGCGCGGCGACGACGGCACTTTGACCATTGGCGAAAACTCCAACGTGCAGGATAACGCCGTGCTGCACTGTGATGTGGGCGGTGCTGTAATGCTGGGCAAAAGCGTCACCGTGGGCCACAGTGCGCTGGTGCACGGGTGCACGGTAGGGGATGGCAGCCTCATCGGAATGCACGCCACCCTGCTCAACCACTGTGTCGTGGGCAAAAACTGCATCATCGGCGCGGGTGCGCTGGTGCCGGAGGGCATGGTGATCCCGGATAACTCGGTGGCTGTGGGCGTGCCCGCAAGGGTCATCAAGCAGGTAAGCCCCGCACAGATCGAGGCCAACCTGCACAACGCCGCCCACTACGTAGAGCACGGCAAGCTTCACGCCGCCGAGCTTGCCAAGGGCTGACCCTGTGCCGATTTTACAGTTTTTTACCATATTTTTTCGTCTTTCCGCCAAAAAGCCGACATTTTAATTGACACCTGCGGTCTTGTCTGCTATAGTGAAATTGGCAGTTTATGTCATTCTGGAATACCAGAATTTTTGTACACCGCGCTGTTTGGTTTTTTTGATTGGGGGAATTTTGTAAAAAGTTCATTGCGGGATGTTTTTTCACAGAAATGTAATGACTTTTCACTTAAAATCGGGTATACTATATCCTGCGGGGAGGCGGGGCCGCAACCGTCTTTCCGCACATGATTCCTCCTCACACCAAAGCAATACCCCAAACAGAAACTCCCTCCGGTGTACCGCAAGCGCCGGAGGGAGTTTCTGTTTGCATCAGCTTTTGTATTTTATGATTTCCTGCAATCAAAGGAGAGATTTTTATGTCTGAACTGATCACCCGCCGTACTTTTTTAAAGGCCACTGGTGCCGCCGCACTGGTCGCTGCCGCCGGCAGTATGCTGGTTGGCTGCGGAGATGGAGCGTATGCTTCCACTCCCGAAAATCTGGTTGCTCCTCCCATCGATAATAGCGATTTCGCTAATTTTGGCTCTTTTACCGCAGATATCGGCCCTTTGAGCGGGCAGTGGACTTCCAGCTCCATCTATGAATTTGATACCCGCCACAACTATTTCTACACCGGCTTCAAACTGGATAATGAAAGCGGCAGCAGTGATGTCACCGTCAGCACCAGCAACTTTGCTTTCAGCCATACCGATGGCGGCACTGGTAAGGTATGTGGTCTTGGATACAAAGGTCTGAACAGCAGCAAAACCGCCTATGTATTCAACCAGTCTCTTGCTGTTCCTGCAAGCCGGTCCAAAACCGTTATTCTTTTCATCGACATCGGCCCCGTCACTACCTCTTCTTTCGATAAATTCTATAGAGGAACCATAACCATCACGCTGAGTAAACTTAATAATCAAACGGCCACCTTTACTTTTAACGGCCTGATCAGCGACCCTTCCTCTACCGTTTCCTGACAGTAAAACTCCCCTGAAATGCCGTAAAAAGCCTTTCGGGGGAGTTTTTGTTTACAGCGCGCGGAACTTTGCCGCAAACACGCTGAGCACGATCTTGGGGTTCACCTGCGCGCCAAGGCGCTGGATGGCGGCTTCGGCCAGACGCAGGGCACGCTGGGCGGCAATGCCCTGCACCGGTGCGTGGGGGCTTTGCCGCAGGCCCGCAGCC
>OGRU01001884.1_pt1 | contig 14763 bp, 13 predicted proteins | sample 1553541 | NCBI WGS metagenome assembly OGRU01 (sample SAMEA2580068, study PRJEB22360) | human gut metagenome | biome: human gut; feature: human-associated habitat; material: faeces | place: Denmark | collected 2008/2010
CACCAGCCGCAACAGTAGGCTGTTCAAGCAATATTTTGTTGGCACTGTACAGCACCGTCTTAGAGGTGCCGAGATCTATTGCTATATCTACGGGCATCGTACTTCCTCCCTCTTTAAAACTATTATATTAAATCGGTTTCATCTTTACAAGCGCCTTTTTCGGTCACCAGCACCACGGCGCAATACACCTTGTCCGCTCCGGCAAGTCTCAGCTGCTTGGCACATTCGTTGAGCGTCGCACCGGTAGTGCAGATATCGTCCACAAGCAGTACCGTTTTGCCGGTAAGATTGCCGTACGCCTTATACACGCCCTTGACGTTCTGCCGCCTTTGCTCGGAGTTAAGGGTATGCTGAGCCGCGTTGTTACGAAGCTTTTTAAGCGCCTTATCCCTGTACGGCAGACCAAGCTCCTTTGCGGCGGCTTTTGCGATGAGAGCGGCATGATTGTGATCACGCTTGCGTTTGGAGGCGGCGGACATCGGAACGGCGCATACCATATCCGGCTTAACATTTTTAAAACGGGCGGCAAAGACCGCACCTGTTTCCCTGCCGAAAAACTCAGCCGCATACGGTCGGTCGTTATACTTTATGGCATAAACGCTGTCCCTTGCGACACCTGCGTTGGTGTAGACGGCACAAATACCCGAAAACAGATAATTCTTTCCCTTACAGCTGCAGACATTTATGTTTCTGCCGCACTTTTTGCATATTTCACCGGTTATCTTCTGCTTTTCCAGACCGTCTATACATTCGGGGCACGGTACACCGTCGCCATTGAGTTCGCCGCATACCGGGCAGCGCGGCGGATACATAAAATAGAGCAGAAAATCTATCAGTATGCTCACGCCTCATCATCCTCTGTAAGCATAGATTTAAGCGCTGTATATCTCATTGTTTTTTTCTCGTTTGCAGCCATGGATGCCAGCACCTCGCGGCTGCCGACAACAACAAGCAGCCGTTTGGCTCTTGTCACCGCGGTGTAAAGAAGATTGCGGTATTTGAGCTGATACGGAAAATCGAGCAGCGGCAGTATAACGCAATCAAACTCGCTGCCCTGACTTTTATGTACGGTCACGGCATACGCAAGCTCAAGCTGAGTGACCTCGTCACCGAGATATCTTGCGACGCGGTCGGAAAACCGCACAGAGACCTCTTTTGTCCTTACATCTATATCCTCAAGTATGCCGACGTCACCGTTGAAAACACCGGTGCCCTCGCTGCCGGCATCATCCTCCCACACAATATCGTAGTTGTTTTTAATCTGCATGACCTTATCGCCGCGCCTGAGGGTAAAGCCCTTAAAGGCAATTTCGGGCAGGTCGTCTGCCGGAGGATTGAGCTGTTCCTGCAAAATGTTATTGAGGTTCACGGTGCCGAGTTCCATTTTCTTTGAGGGGCAGAGCACCTGTATCGACTGCAGCGGAGAAAAACCGTAAGCAGCCGGAAGCCTGCGGCAGCAAAGATCACTTACCAGCCTTACGGCGCGGTTTGCCACGGTCTGGTCAAGCATAAAAAAGTCCCCGTCGCGGCTGTCAAGCAGCAGCGGCTCGCCGTTAATAATGCGGTGGGCGTTTACAACTATCATACTGCTGAGCGCCTGTCTGAACACCTTGCAAAGTCTGACCGACGCAAATTTTCCGGAGGACAGCATATCCTTGAGCACATTTCCGGCACCAACGCTCGGCAGCTGATCAGAGTCGCCGACCAGAACTATTCTTGTACCGAGCTTGAGTGCCCTCAGCAGCGCGTCGAACAATGCGGCGTCTACCATCGACATTTCGTCGATTATAACGGCGTCGGCATCTATCGGATTTCTTTCGTTTTTTACAAAGACGTGTTCTTTTTTATCGTCGGTGGTCCCGACCTCGAGCAGCCTGTGCACCGTTTTTGCTTCCCTGCCGGTAAGCTCGGTCATCCGCTTTGCCGCACGACCGGTCGGCGCGGCAAGCGAGACCTTCATCCCTCTGTTTTCCATGACCTCTATTATGCCGTTTACGGTTGTGGTCTTTCCGGTTCCCGGTCCGCCTGTAAGTATAAATACGCCTGATGTGACGCTGAGGGCTATCGCCTCGCGCTGAAGCCCCTCAAATATTATCCCAAGCCTCATGCCTGCGGCGTTGATCTCTTTTTCGGTCACAGCCCTTGCCTTTTGCGGCAGTGAAAGCTCTATTGAAAGTCTTGTAGCTATGTATCTTTCGCAGTCATATATTTCGGTGACCGAATAGAACGGTGTGTCGCCGATTTTAAGAGCGGTAAGCTCACCGCGCTCGCAAAGAAGCGCGCAGGCGTCATCAACGGCACGGCTGTCGCAGTCAAGCAGCTTTGCGGCAATGCCGAGCACAGTCTTTTCCGGCAGGCATGTATGACCGTTTTGCAGGTTATGCCGCACGACATACAGAACACCTGCACATAATCTTTCCAAGTCGTCCCTCGCAATGCCTATGCTGCCGGCGATATCGTCAGCCTTTTCGAAGCTTATGTCTATGCCCTTTTTGCAAAGCAGGTACGGATTCTGCTCTATCTGTTCGGCGGCGGTATCACCGAGCACGCCTATTGCCGACACGGCATCGTCTGCAGAAAGTCCGAACCGGGACAGCTTGAGGCAGACCTCTCTCAAAGATCGTCTGTTTTTTATCTCCTCGCTCAGCTGCATGGCGCGGTCATAGGTTATGCCTTTGATCTTCGCAAGGCGTTCAGGCTCGTTTTCAATGACGTCGAATGTTCCGTCGCCGAAGTTCTGCACTATTCTTTTGGCGGTTGCAGGACCGATGCCTTTTATAGCACCCGATGAAAGATATCGCATTATCGCCGCTGCACCTGACGGCATCACCTTTACGCATACTTCGGCTTTAAACTGACTGCCGTAAACGGGGTGAACAACATATTTTCCGGTGATCTCAAGCTCCTCGCCCACCGCAACATCGGGCAGTTCACCGACGACGGTTTCGGTCCCGTCGCCGTTTACAAGCTCTATCACCGAGAAAGCGGAGTCTGGACGGCTGAACACCACCCTTTTCACGGTTCCGTTTATCAGTTCCGTCCTTTTGTCTGTCATTATTTCACCGTCCTTTACTTTTACCGCTTTACAGCATGATCGTATCAAGCTGTCCTTTATCTATAAGTCTGATCCTGCCGTTCTCGCATATTTCTGCACAGGCGTCATGCTGAGAGGGTAAGAGACCGCAGTCTACAGCATAAGCGGCGGCGCCGTCAAGCGCCGTATCCCATTCAAGTGTTTCTATTGCCATTCCAAGCTCTATATCGGCATTTTCCCCTTTAAGCAGGACAAGATATACCCGTTTCCCGCCGTCCGACCCGGATGCCACCTTCAAAGCACACCACTTTATAATTGCCACGGCACCTATAACACAAAGCAGCGCAGTTATCAGCCATATCACCGTATTCATCACAACAGCCCCGTTTCACCGCATGTGCGGCATATCAGAATGTCGGAACAGGGAGCCTATAGTACCTGTTTTCCCTCTTTCCTATAACATCCTATGAATAATGCAGGTCCGCTGTTCAAAAACCAAGACCGGATCTCCGGATATTCTCCGGAGATCCGGTCACATTCAAAACAATTACTCTATTACAATACTAATCTCTGACGGCTCGACCGAGTTGACCCATGCTTCGCTGCCGCCGGATACTGCGGCTTTAAGCCACTTAGTCTCTATAGTCGCCGTTGTAACGCCGTTGCAGTTTACTGTCAGCACTATATCGTTTGCGGTTATTCCCCTTAAAACATTGTATTTTCCGCATATTACGACCTTTATGGCTTTTTTGTACGATGTCGAAGCCGAAAGCCCGTCTCCCAGTCCCTCAAATTTTATCGCGGAGGGCTGAACGGTAAGCGTTTTGGTAGTAAGTGTACCGAGTTCAAGCGATACCGTTACTTCCTCGGTTCCGTCAACAACCTCAACATTGTCGGGGAGCAGGAACGAAACATTGAAGGATGTGCTTCCTGCCTTTACCTTAGAAAAGTCAATAGCCGACAGCTTGAGTCCGCTAACCGAAAGCTCATTTACCGAATCAACCGGACCTCTTACCTTTACATGATTGATGCTTTCGGTATGCTTCTGCAGTTCATCATAAGCCGTGATCTTATAAGGAGGCAGACCTGAGTCTGAGCTCGCAAAACATTCCGGCATATTGGCAAACGTAGGCACAAGTACCGCATCGGCGGTCTTATACACAACTATCCGCACATAAGTATCGGTGTTATAAACAAGCTGCGAATCGTCCACTTCATTGCCGACCACATCATAGAACACGGTGCTGCCGCTGAAATTCTGCGTGGTAGAGGCAATGTCGGAAGCAGGAAGTATTGGCTTAACAACGACCTTTGCTATAGAACCTATGACCTCTGACGGACCCGAAACGGTAAGCGCCGTTATATCATCGCCGTTAGAATTGCTGCGGAGCGAGCTCTTATATATCTCACAGTCTGTATCCACATACTGCTGGAATTCCGCCGTATCTATTTCGACCGGAATATCAGACGAGGTATCGTAGTCGTAGACCACTTTTATATATGACGGTGATATTTTTGTGACATTACAGCCGCTTTTACCGGTGGTTGCAACAAATGAAAGGACATATGTGCCGGGCTTTGTAACGTCGGCATAAGACGAGACGGACACGTTTATATCGTCCTTTGTGATCTTGCTGACCATATATCCGGGACCGTTTAAAGTTACGGTAACCGCATCTGTATACGAGCCTATCGGCGACAGTACATTTCCGTTGTCATCGGTCTGATCGGCTATCGTGATGGGCACATCACCTATAGTTATGTCGCGCAGCGGATTTTCGGTTATATCTATAACAAGCCAGAATATGACCGCACAGACAAGAGAAAATGCAACCAGAAATTTTTTGTTGTCAAACAGCCTGCCTATGGCTGCCAGAGGATTGAATCTGCTCATGCCGCCGCGCTCCTTTCTTTTTTGATCTGACTTTAGTTATTTATCTGAGGTATTTTCTTCCTTATCCTTATCCTTGCGCCTGAAAAATTTGGATATCGGATTTTTGTTTTCCTGCGTTCCGGTCTGCAAAAGCTCGGAATAAAGCCGTTCTCTAAGACTAATCTGATTATAGTTCCGCTCAATAACGCCGTTGACGCAGACCGAGATCTTGCCCGTTTCTTCGGACACTACCACGACGACGGCATCCGACGTCTCACTCATACCGACAGCGGCACGGTGGCGCGTGCCAAGTTCCTTGCTAAGCTCATTGTTTGAGGTAAGCGGCAGAATACATCCGGCGGCAGCCAGCCTTCCGTCGCGTATCACAAGACCGCCGTCATGCAGCGGCGACTTCGGATAGAATATGTTGCCGACCAGCTCCTGAGACGCCTCGGCGTCTATCTCGGTTCCGGTCGAAATGATTTCACCGAGCGGTGTGGATCTTTCAAAAACGATCAGGGCGCCTATTTTCTGCTCCTGCATTGAGCCGCAGGCACGGCAGGTCTCGTCAATGCACCTTTTGAGGACTGTGTTTTCAGCCGATTTATGGCTTGATCCGAACCAGCCGAAGCTGCTGTGTCCCACACGCTCAAGAGCATGTCTCAGCTCCGGCTGGAAGATGATAGCCACGGCGATTATAGCATAGTCAAAGAATTTTACAAGGATCCATTTAAGGCTTATAAGGTCGAGCCACTGAGCAAGTATCCAGACGACCAGCAGCAAAAGCAGACCCTTTATGAGAATTTTCGCCCTTGTTTCCTTGAAAAAGCCTATAGCTTTATATATGATATACGCAATGATGAGTATATCTATCACATCCGAGAAGCGGATGTCGATAAGCGCCATAAATATCTGTGTAAAAAAGCCGCCTATCGCTTCAAAAGCATTAGCAAAAAAAGCTGCCATCACTGCGTACTCCTTTCCGTTGATACTTCGCTTACTATGCTATTTTAGCATAAGATGTCATGCATAATCAAGTGCATTTGTTAATTTTTTTACACCTAATGCAATTTTTTTATGCCGTACATTTTTGCACTGCATATATGAGTTTATCGGCATCAGAGGCGGTGTTGAACACCGAACTGCATATCCTTACAGTCCCGATATCGACCGTTCCGAGCCTTCTGTGCGCCATGGGAGCACAGTGAAGCCCCGCCCTGACCGCTATTCCGTATTTGGAAAGCCTTGAAGCGGTCTCCTCGCTGCCAAGTCCCTTTACATTGAATGACAGCGTCGGAACATTTCTGCCGGGGGCAGGTCTTTCGGTATAAAGAACAACGCCCGGCGTTGCCGACAGGCGGTCATAAATATAAGATATTATACCGAGCTCATGCTTATATATGGCAGGCACGGTCTTACTTTTTACAAAGTCTATTCCTGCCGACATGCCGATTATACCCGGGACATTTAAAGTTCCGCTTTCCAGTTTGTCAGGAAGCTCTGCCGGCTGCTCATAGCTTGACGACATTGACCCCGTACCGCCTTCGGTAAGCTGCACCGGGATATTTCCGAGAGCTATCAGAGCGCCCGTGCCCATGGGAGCATAAAGCCCTTTGTGCGGAGCTATGCAGAGATAATCTATCTTCTGCTGCATCATATTTATATCGAGTATCCCGGCGGTCTGCGCGGCGTCAACCGCAAACGGCACCGAGCGTTCGGCACATATCGCGGCTATTTTTTCTATGGGCAGCACCGTGCCGGTGACATTTGATGCGTGGGTGCAGATAACGAGTCTTGTGTTCTTTTTTATCAGCCGTTCAAACGAGCGGACAGTCGCTTCCTCATCGCCGAATATGACCTCGGCGCAGTCAACATCAGCGCCTTCCCTCGATAGCCTGTAAAGCGGTCTTGCGACCGCGTTGTGCTCAAGGCTTGACGTTACGACATGGTCGCCCGGTCTTACTATTCCTTTGATAACCGTATTGACAGCGGTGGTGCAGTTGGCTGTAAACACGACACGCTCCGGGGCGTCCGCGCCGAAAAACGATGATAATTTGCGTCTTGCCTCATATATTTTTTCGGTACATCTGACCGAGCGTTCATAACCGCCCCTCCCGGGATTGACCGACAAATCCTTAAGCGCGCCTGTCACAGCGGCTATCACCTGTGGCGGCTTGGTTCCGGTCGTTGCGGCATTGTCAAAGTATATCACGACTGCACTTCCCTTAGCGATATCACTCTGACATGCGAACTTTCAAGGGCACGCACAGCGGCTTCGCGATCTTTAGCTGCGACCGTTATACCGAAAAGGCAGCCTGCGGCAGTGCCGCCTGCCGCCTTGCGGATCTCGGAATCTATGCCGTTTCTGCGGAGGACATCTGCGCCCTTGTTGGCAAAAGTCGCCGTCGTAGTGACGAGCATGACCTTTTTCATTTGTTTTCCCTCCATTGATGACGGTGCTGATTAAAGCACCGCCTTTAGCTCAGGACGGAAACATTATGCCGTATTCCGCACAGCGCATCCGCCCTTTACATTTTATGCCGACCGCCGCCGCCTTGCCTTACTATTCCGCTTTTGTTCCGAGTTTTTTACATTTCTTTTTCTTCATGCTGTCAAAACACACGCTTTTGAGCGGCGCGCCGCCTTTGTTTTTATTCTGAACCTTCGGCAGCCGTCCTTTGCTTTCGAGCCAGCTTTTTACGATTATAGCGAAAACGGGAAGCAGAAGTATTCCGCCTGCTCCGAAAACCTTAAGTCCCAAAAACGCCGCCGCAAGCATAATCAGCGGATGCACGCCCACCTTGCCGCCTATGATTTTAGGCTCAATAAAATTCCTTATTACCGTTATTATAAGGTACAGCACGACAAGGCCGGAAGCCAGCCGCATATTGCCCGTAAGAGCGCAGAACACTGCCCACGGTATCAGTACCGTACCGCAGCCAAGCACCGGAAAAATATCTATAACCGCTATTACCGCGGCGGTTAAGAGCGCGTATTTAAGGCGCAGGATGAGAAAGCCAAAAAACAGCTCGGAAAACGTTATAAGCATTATCAGCAGATATCCGCGCATCATTTTAAGGAAGTTTTTCAGTATGACGTCCTTTGCAAAGCGGAGATTTTCCGCTGTTTTATCAGGCAGGCGTTTTGTAAGATACGAGCATATCTCATCGTAATCCTTTGCAAGGTATGCGCTGGCTATTATCATCACGCCGACCGAAAATACGAAATACGGCACCCCCGACGCCACCGATGCCGCAATTTCAGCCGCCTTTTCCGCGCCCCTTTTTGTCACGGTCTCTGCGGCAGCAGACGGAAATCCGTCAAAGGTGTTTGTTATAACGGACGGCATGCTGCCTATAAACTCATTATACCGGTCGGAAAGGCGTTCGATGTTTTCGAGCAGACTGTCGGTATACTGCGGCAGCGCCGCTATCAGCGTCACGAGCTGCCTGTATATCGCATAGCATATAAGAACTATAAGTCCCCCTGCAATGGCGTATACCGCCATGACGACCGCCACTGAAGCCGCCTTTTTTCGAAGCCTTAACCTTGACGACCATTTTCTTATAAACCGCTGGAGCGAAACGGTCAAAACAAACGCAAACGGGAAAAGCGGACCGGCAAGCAGCTTTAAGGAGACAAAGCTCAGCACCGACACGGTCGCAAAAAACGCCGTATTTATTAAAAACGCTCTCTTGCTTTCTATAGTCAAAATAACACTCCCGAACCTTTCGCTTAATATCATGTACACCCGTATTCTGCCCGTACAGAAATGTTATGAACTAAAAATTTAAAAATATGAAAAATTATCCTTGAAAAACAACATGTTATGTGTTATAGTGTTTGTTGTTTAAATACATTGTACTTGGCAGGTGGATATTTTGGGTAACGGTATGCTGCTCGTGAACATAAACGCACTGCCCGAGGTTTTCAAAAAGGTAGCCGAAGCAAAGGGGCTTATCGCATCAGGCAAGGCAAGAACCGCAAGCGAAGCCTCAAAGATGTGCGGAATATCGAGAAGTGCGTATTATAAGTATAAGGATTCGGTGTTTGAATATTCCAATCCTTTCGGCAGAATAGTGTCGCTGTACGCGGTGCTGCGTGACAAGGAAGGCGTTTTGTCGGCTTTTTTGTCGGTGCTTTACAGCTGCGGCTGCAATATCCTGACCGTAAATCAGGGCTTGCCGCTTTCGGGCAAAGCGTCGGTATCGGTGTCGATCCGCATACCGGACGGCTCATTTGACGTTGCCGGAATGATAGGTGCGTTGTCGGCGACCGGCGGCGTCATCTCGGTCAGGCAGACCGCTTAATTTAATAATGAATCATGGGAAGGTTGAAGATATGATAGACATTGCTGTTATGGGTCACGGCACCGTCGGTTCGGGCGTTGTCGAGGTGCTGCTGAAAAATGCGGAGATCATTTCAAAAAAGGCTAAAAACGAGATCAACATTAAATACATACTTGACCTGCGTGAGTTTTCGGGTCTATCCTACAGTGAAAAATTCATAAAGGACTTCGGGATAATACTCAACGACCCCGACGTAAGGGTCGTGGCAGAGCTTATGGGTGGACTCAACCCGGCTTATGAATTTACAAAAGCCTGTCTTGAGGCCGGAAAAAGTGTTGTGACATCCAACAAGGAGCTGGTCGCAAGGAAGGGCGCCGAGCTGCTGCACATTGCGGAAAAGCATAATGTGAACTACCTTTTTGAAGCCAGCGTCGGCGGAGGTATTCCGGTGCTGCGTCCCATAGCCCAGTGCCTTGCCGCAAACGATCTTTACGAGGTACAGGGAATACTTAACGGCACTACTAATTTCATTATGACCAGAATGTTCAGCGACGGTGTAACCTTCGAGGACGCACTTGCCGAAGCGAAACGTCTGGGTTATGCCGAAAAGGATCCTACGGACGATGTTGAGGGCATAGATGCCTGCCGCAAAATATGTATTTTGGCTGCGCTGTCCTTCGGAAAGCACGTCTATCCCGAGGAGGTATACACCGAAGGTATCACAAAAATAACCTCAGCCGACACGGCGTATGCCGACTTTGCCGGATGCGTTATAAAGCTCATAGGACGCGCCAAAAGAACACAGAACGGCAAATGCATTGCCGCGGTCTATCCTGCGTTTGTCAGCAACAAAAATCCGCTTTCGCATGTTGACGACGTTTTCAACGGCATCACCGTTCGCGGCGACGCCATAGGTGATGTCATGTTCTACGGGCGCGGCGCCGGCAAGCTGCCGACGGCAAGCGCGGTGGTTGCCGATATTATCGATTGCGTAAAGCATCTTTCCGCCAGAAAGTATCTCTCTTGGGACGATGCCGGAATATCATATATAGAGGATCACACCCACGACACCCTAAGGCTTTATGTGAGGCTGTTTGCCGACGGTGACCGCACCGAAGTGCGCGCCGAGGCGGAAAAGCTGTTCGGCGAGATAAAGGTGCTCGGCAGAAACGGCGAGGACAAGGGTGAGCTTGCATTTATAACACCTTATGCTTTTGAATACGAGCTGACCGAAAAGCTCTCCCGACTTGGCGGCTGCAAAATAGTCTCCACCATGCGCCTGCTCGACTGACGGCGGTGTCTTTAATATATAATAAGGAGTAAACTTATGGCTTTGATAGTTAAAAAGTTCGGCGGTTCATCGGTTGCAAACGCCGAAAGAGTTATGAATGTTGCACGGATAGTGACCGAGGATTACAAAAAAGGCAACGATGTTGTCGTGGTCGTTTCGGCACAGGGCGATACGACCGACGACCTTATAGCAAAGGCTGAGGAGATATATCCGTCCAATCCCCCCAAGCGCGAAATGGATATGCTGCTTTCATCTGGCGAGCAGATCTCGATAGCGCTGCTTGCCATGGCGATACAGAAGCTCGGCTTCCCGTCGGTATCGCTGCTCGGCTGGCAGGCTGGCTTCAGCACCGACTCAAAGCACACTCTGGCGCGTATCAAGAAGATAAATTCAGACCGCATAAGGAACGAGCTTGACAAAAAGAATATAGTTGTCGTTGCCGGTTTTCAGGGGCTAAACAAATACGACGACATAACAACGCTCGGCCGCGGCGGCTCGGACACCACCGCAGTTGCTATTGCAGCAACGCTCGGCGCGGATCTCTGCCAGATCTACACCGACGTAGACGGCGTTTACACTGCCGATCCGGAAAAAGATCCGACAGCCACCAAATTCGAGAAAATCACGTATGACGAAATTTATAATAAAGGGTTAAAAGTCATGGATCTCACCGCAACGACCATGTGCAAAGAAAACCACCTTCCTATCGTTGTTTTCAATATGGATGTTGAAGGAAACCTTAAAAAATTAATGGAAGGCCAACAGATCGGTACGATCGTCTATTAATCTGCTAATATAATATGAACTAATAGGTTGATGTTTGTTATTAGCCCATTATTTATTAGCAAATGATGCATACATGAGTATCCTTGATTCTATAAATACACCTGAAGATTTAAAAAAAGTATCTGAAGATTCATTGATTCAGTTATGTCAGGAAATCCGGCAGAAAATCATCGATGATTGTGCCGAAAATCCGGGACATCTCGGATCAAGTCTGGGAGTCGTAGAATTGACTGTTGCGCTTCATTATATCCTCGACACCCCTTACGACAATCTTGTTTGGGACGTCGGACATCAATCTTATGCCCATAAAATACTCACCGGCCGCAAAGAACAATTCAAAACCAAACGTATCTACGGAGGAATCAGCGGTTTCCCGAAGATATCGGAAAGTGAATACGATTCGTTCGGTACAGGTCATTCTTCTACTTCGATTTCGGCAGCTTTAGGCATGGCTATTGCAGCAAAAATCAACGGAGAAACCGGGCGGCAAAGCGTGGCCGTAATCGGCGACGGTTCGATGACAGGCGGAATGGCTTTCGAAGCCCTCAACAATGCCGGGGTATACGATTCCAACCTATTAGTCATCCTGAACGACAATAATATGGCGATCGATCCCAACGTAGGAGGCTTGAACGAATATCTGTTGGACATCAGTACTTCTAAGACCTATAATAAAATCAAGGGGGATGTATGGAACGTTTTAGGTAAACTAAACCGGATCAGTCCAGGCATGAGGAATTTTATCCAGAATATCGACAATAGCATAAAATCGATGCTTCTGAAAAAAAGTAATCTTTTCGAAGCTATGGGATTACGTTATTTCGGTCCTGTCGACGGCCACGATATCCATCATCTGATCAAAATATTACGGGACCTGAAAAATATACCGGGTCCTAAAGTTTTGCATTGCATTACGGTCAAAGGAAAAGGATTTAAAGAAGCCGAAATCAATCAAACAATCTGGCATGCCCCCGGCAAGTTCAATAAAGTGACCGGAGAGCGAATTAAAGAGAATAATCCTAACATTCCGGCCAAATTTCAGGATGTTTTTGGAAACACAGTCACAGAGCTGGCGAAGAGCAATTCCAAGATCATCGGAATCACCCCTGCTATGCCTACCGGCTGTTCATTAAATATCATGATGCATGAAATGCCGGATCGTTGTTTCGATGTCGGGATTGCCGAGCAACACGCCGTCACTTTTTCTGCCGGCCTGGCGGCAAAAGGATTTGTTCCTTTCTGCAATATCTATTCTTCATTTATGCAGAGAGCCTACGATCAGGTGATTCATGATGTCGCCCTACAAAATCTGAATGTTGTATTTTGCCTCGACCGGGCCGGTTTTGTCGGAGCCGACGGAGCCACCCATCATGGAGCTTTTGATTTAGCCTATTTCAGATGCATTCCGAATATGATCATCGCAGCTCCCCTGGACGAAGCGGAACTGAGAAATATGATGTACACCGCCCAATTACCTGACCAGGGACCTTTTTCCATCCGCTATCCACGCGGAAACGGTTTTCTTGCCGATTGGCATACTCCTTTTCAGGAACTGGAAATCGGTAAAGGCAGATGTTTGATCGAGGGAGAAAAAATAGCGATTTTATCTATCGGAAGTATCGGAAATGTAGCGAAGAAAGCTGTATCTCACTTCGAAGAATCGCTCGTCGCCCTTTATGATATGCGTTTTTTAAAACCTATAGACGAAGAATTATTACATACCGTTTTTCAAAAATTTTCTAAAATAATCACCTTGGAAGACGGAACGATTCAAGGTGGATTAGGAAGTGCTGTCGCCGAATTTATGGCCGACCACCAATATCATGCTACTATAAAAAGATTAGGAATTCCGGATAAGTTTATCGAGCACGGAACTCAACAACAATTATATGAAGAATGCGGATTCGATGAAAAAAGCATAACCCGGTGCATTCAGGAAATGCTCATAGAAAAGGATACCAGAGAATGAAAAACGAATTAAACAAACATTCAAATATAGTTTTGCCGGACTTAGGGTCTTGTTACAAAAAACTAAAACAGACCTTTACCAATCTTTCGGACGAAGAATTAAAAGGCCTGCTTCGTCCGGATTCGGTCAAATATTACAAGAAAGGTGAACTGATTTACGCGGAAGGCACAAGAATCAAAGGTTGTTATTTCATATACAGCGGAATCATCAAAATATATCAAACAGGGCATGAAGGGAAAGAACAAATTATCAAATTCGATCAGGAAGGAGACCTCTTCGGCTTCCGTTCAGTCATCCGGCACGAACCTGCTTGCACCTCTATAGAAACACATTCAGAGGCAATTCTATGTTATATACCCGATTCGGTTTTGTTAAACTTAATCCGGAATAATTCAGGTTTTGCCTACGATATGATGCAAATAGCCTGTAAAGAATTGGGCGACTCGAATCGTTACATCCGGGATATTGCACAAAAATCTGTAAAAGAACGCCTGGCCGAGATCTTACTCCTCATTGCAGATGATTTCGGTATCGAACAAGACGGAAGTTTAAAACTGAATATCACCCGTGAAGACCTTAGCAATTTTGTCGGGACAGCGACAGAAACCGTTATTCGTTTACTTTCCGACTACAAAAACGACGGATTGATCGAAGTCAAAGGACGTAAAATAAAATTATTGAATATTGAAAAACTGAAAACGATTGCAGGAATGTAAAAAATATTGTATCTTGAGGGGCATTTAAAAAGAGGAACCTTCAAAGAAATACAATATGTTACAAATCTCAGAAAAAGGAAAAAAAATCCCGGCTTCTCCGATCCGTAAGCTGGTCCCTTATGCAGACCGTGCCAAAGAAAGAGGAATAAAGGTCTATCACCTGAATATCGGACAGCCGGATATCGCAACTCCTGAAGTAGCTTTGAAAGCAGTCCGGCAAATGAAACTTCCTGTAATCGAATATACGGCTTCCGCCGGAAATCATACGCTTCGTACCAAATTAGCCGGATATTATCAGAAATTAGGGATCTCCCTGACCGAAGAAGACATACTGATTACTACCGGTGGCTCGGAAGCCATTCTGTTTGCTTTCATGAGCACCTTGAACGAGGGAGATGAAATTATTATACCGGAGCCGTTTTACGCCAATTATACGGCTTTCGCCTTAATGGTCGGAGCCAAAATTAAAACGGTAACAGCAAAAATCGAAGACAATTTCGCCCTTCCACCGATGAGTGAATTTGAAAAACAAATTACACCCAAAACCAAAGGAATTGTAATTGTCAACCCCAATAATCCGACAGGTTATCTATATTCCCCCAAAGAGCTGGAAGAGTTGGCGAAGATTGTAAAAAAACACGAATTATACCTATATTCTGACGAAGTCTACAGACGATATTGTTATGATGGCTTAAAACATTTTTCAGTAATGAATCTGAAAGGAATCGAACAAAACACCATTCTTTTCGATTCCATGTCGAAGCGTTACAGCGAATGCGGTATCCGTGTCGGAGCGATCATCACT
>OGRU01001886.1_pt1 | contig 14755 bp, 10 predicted proteins | sample 1553541 | NCBI WGS metagenome assembly OGRU01 (sample SAMEA2580068, study PRJEB22360) | human gut metagenome | biome: human gut; feature: human-associated habitat; material: faeces | place: Denmark | collected 2008/2010
GGTCTGGCTGTACAGCATGGTGCAGAAGTTGCTGTTAAGGAGATCAACGAGGCTGGCGGTATCAATGGCGCACAGATCGAATTCCAGTTCCAGGATGATGAGCATGACGCAGAGAAGTCTGTTAATGCTTACAATACTTTAAAAGACTGGGGCATGCAGATGTTAGTAGGAACAACAACAACTTCCCCATGTATCGCAGTAGCAGGTAAGACAGCTTCTGATAATATGTTCCAGATTACTCCATCTGCATCTGCACCAGCTGTACTCTCCAGTGGAAACGGTAATATATTCCAGGTATGTTTTACAGACCCTAACCAGGGTATTGCATCTGCTCAGTATATTGCAGAGAACAAGCTTGCTAAGAAGATTGGTATTATCTATGATAGTTCTGATGTATATTCTTCAGGTATCGAAGAGAAGTTTGAAGCAGAAGCTAAGGATAAAGGACTGCAGATTGTTTCTAAAGCAGCATTTACAGCAGATTCTAAGACAGACTTTGGAACACAGCTTCAGAAAGCAAAAGATGCAGGTGCCGATTTACTCTTCTTACCTATTTACTATCAGGAAGCTTCTATTATCTTAAAACAGGCAGATACTATGGGATATAAACCGAAATTCTTCGGTGTAGACGGAATGGATGGTATCCTTACTGTAGAGAACTTTGATACGAAGTTAGCAGAAGATGTTATGCTCTTAACACCATTCGCAGCAGATGCGAAAGATAAGGCAGTTCAGAACTTTGTAAAGACTTACAAAGAAAAATATAAAGATACTCCGAACCAATTCGCAGCAGACTCTTACGATGCTGTTTACGCATTAAAGGCAGCAATCGAGGAATCTAAAGCAACTACAGATATGAGTGCTTCTGATATGTGCGATGCATTAAAAGGTGCGATGACTAAGATTAAGATGCAGGGTCTTACCGGCGGAAAAGATGGTCTTACATGGAATGAAAGCGGAGAAGTAACAAAGTCTCCTAAGGCTGTTATTATTAAGAACGGTGCTTACAAGGCAATGTAATTCTTAAGTGATTTGGATTAAATAATATAGCCCAGGGAAGGGGTTACCTGCGGGTAGCTCCTTTTTTGGTTTAGAGAAGTTTTTCGTTTTTTAGAAAAGCCGTAAGGACGGCACGGAGGAAAACATATGAGTTTTATATCATATTTGATAAATGGTATCAGCCTGGGAAGTATTTACGCAATTATTGCCCTTGGCTATACTATGGTATACGGTATCGCTAAGATGCTGAACTTCGCACATGGCGATGTTATCATGATTGGATGTTATATCGTGTTTGTTTTGATGGGCAGCTTCCATCTGAATTCGACAGTGAGCATTATTGCTGCAATTATTGGATGTACCATTCTTGGTGTAGTAATTGAAAAGATTGCGTATAAACCACTTCGAAAAGCATCTCCACTTGCGGTATTGATTACTGCAATTGGTGTCAGTTACTTTTTGCAGAACTTAGCATTGATTTTATTTGGAGCAGACACAAAGTCATTTACGTCTGTTGTACATATTCCATCAATTAAGCTGGCTGGAGGAGATCTTACCATTTCCGGGGTAACAATCGCAACAGTGATCAGTTGTATTGTTATTATGGCAGCATTGATGATTTTTATTAAAAAGTCGAAGTCAGGTCAGGCAATGCTTGCAGTATCTGAAGATAAAGATGCGGCACAGCTTATGGGTGTAAATGTAAATAAGACAATTTCACTTACATTTGCAATCGGTTCCGGTCTTGCTGCAATCGCTGGTGTATTGTTATGTTCCGCATATCCGACTCTTTCTCCGTATACCGGAGCGATGCCTGGTATCAAAGCATTCACTGCGGCGGTATTTGGTGGTATCGGTTCAATTCCGGGAGCGTTGATTGGTGGTATTTTACTGGGAGTAATTGAGATTCTGGGAAGAGCATATATTTCTTCACAGTTATCTGATGCAATCGTATTTGCCGTATTGATCATCGTACTTTTAGTAAAGCCTACGGGACTTCTTGGCAAACAGGTACAGGAGAAAGTGTAGGTGGCATAAGAAATGAAAAAAGCAAATTTAAAAAGTATGAACAAACAGACAAAAAGTATGTTGATTACCTATGCTATGGTAATCGCAGTATTTATTATTGTAGAGGTTATGGTATCTACCGGAATGATGTCGAGTCTGATGCAGGGACTTCTTGTTCCGCTTTGCATTTATTCTATCGTAGCGATCGGATTAAATCTTTGTGTAGGATATCTTGGTGAGCTGAGTCTTGGTCATGCAGGATTTATGTGTGTTGGAGCATTTTCAAGTGCTGTATTTTCAAAATGTATGATGGCGACAGGAATGAATGAAACACTTCGTTTTATTCTGGCGATTCTTATCGGTACAGTTGTTGCAGCAATTTTTGGATGGCTTATTGGTATTCCGGTTCTTCGTCTTAGAGGCGATTACCTTGCAATCGTAACGCTGGCATTTGGTGAGATTATCAAGAATGTAATTAACGTTATGTATCTTGGAAAAGACAGTAAAGGATTTCATTTCTCCATAAAGGACAGTGCCTCTTTAAATATGGAGGCAGATGGACAAAAGATCATTGATGGAGCAAAAGGTATTGTCGGAACGCCAAATCAGTCTACCTTTGTTGTTGGTATTATTATTATTTTAATTAGTTTATTTGTTTGTTTTAACCTTGTAAACTCAAGAACAGGACGTGCGATCATGGCGATTCGTGATAATCGTATCGCAGCGGAATCTGTAGGTATCAATATTACAAAGTATAAATTAATGGCATTTACAATTTCAGCAGCGATTGCCGGTGCGGGTGGTGTACTTTATGCACATAACCTGTCTACGTTAACAGCACTTCCTGCAAACTTCGGTTACAATATGTCCATCATGATTCTTGTATTCGTTGTTTTAGGTGGCATGGGAAGTTTTCGTGGATCTATTATCGCGGCGGTTCTTCTTACAATGCTTCCAGAAGTTCTTCGTGGACTTGCCGATTATCGTATGTTGATTTACGCGATTGTATTAATTATCATGATGCTCTTTAACTGGGCACCAAAAGCAATCGAGTGGAGAGAAAAGTATTCCATTAAGAGAATGTTTGGCAAAAAAGCAAAAGCAGAGGAGGTACAGTAATTATGGCATTACTTGAAGTAAAGAATCTGGGTATCTCTTTTGGTGGTCTTCGTGCGGTAGACCGATTTGAGGTTGAGATAAAGAAAGGACAGCTTTACGGTCTGATTGGACCAAATGGTGCAGGAAAGACAACTGTCTTTAATATGCTGACCGGTGTATATAAACCGACAGACGGTATTATCAAGTTAGATGGTGAAGATCTTGTTGGAAAGAAGACAATTGAGATTAATAAGGCAGGTATTGCAAGAACTTTCCAGAATATTCGTCTGTTTTCCCAGCAGTCTGTTCTTGACAATGTAAAGATTGGACTGCATAATCAGTATAAGTATTCCGCTTTGACAGGCATTTTACGTTTACCAAAGTACCATAAGATGGAAAAAGAGATGAATGAAAAGGCAATGGAACTTCTGAAAGTATTTGAGCTTGATGGTAAGGCAGACTTTCTTGCATCAAATCTTCCATATGGAGAGCAGCGTAAGTTAGAGATTGCCAGAGCGCTTGCAACAAATCCAAAGCTTCTTTTATTAGATGAGCCGGCTGCCGGAATGAACGAGGATGAATCAATCAAGCTTTCGGATTTCATCCGCTCGATTCAAAATATGTATGATACGACAATTTTGATTATTGATCACCACATGGATGTGATCATGGGAATCTGCGATCATATCACGGTGTTCAATTTTGGCAGTAAGCTTGCAGAGGGAACGCCGGCAGAGATTCAAGGCAATGAAAGAGTGATCGAGGCATATTTGGGGAAGGGGTGAGCCGTATGCTGAAAATACAGAACTTAAGTTACGCATACAAGAAGATACAAGCCCTTAAAGACGTTTCCTTTTCTTTGCAAGATGGTGAGATTATGTCGATCATCGGTGCTAATGGCGCAGGAAAATCAACTCTGATGAAGTGTATTGCCGGCGTTCTGAAAACAGACTCTGGTTCGGTTATTCTTGATGATTTTCCACTTGCACAGAAACCGCACCAAGTGGTTCGCAGTGGTATCGTGCTTGTTCCGGAGGGACGGTGGATATTTCCGGGACTTTCGGTGGAAGAAAATCTGAACATTGGCGCATATGTCCTTGGCGGAAATCCACAGGGAAAAGAAAGAGCGTTTCATATGTTTCCTAAGCTTAAGGAGCGCCGCGATCAACGGGCTGGAACACTCTCCGGCGGTGAGCAGCAGATGCTGGCTATTGCCCGTGGACTGATGTCAAATCCAAAGATTATCATGCTCGATGAGCCGTCTTTGGGACTTGCGCCACTGATTGTCAATGATATTTTTGACATTATACAGGAAATCAACCGTGAGGGCGTTTCAGTTTTGCTGGTTGAACAAAATGCTCGTAAGGCACTTTCGATCGCGGATCATGCCTGCGTGCTTGAACAAGGGCGCATTGTGAAGCAAGGCACTGGAAGTGAAATTGCCGCAGATGAAAGCATTATCAATGCGTATCTCGGCGCAAAAAAATAAAGTTAAGAGGAATTGAACAAATGGAAAAGCTTTTACAAGAAATGATGGCGGCATTGGATGTTGAGAAATCTGCGGACCATGTTAGATGGCTGACTGATCATACCCCCAGCCGAATTTCTGGTATGGGTCAGGATCGTGAAGCTGCGGAATACATTTGTAAGAAGATTGAAGAATATGGACTTGAGTCTAAAATCCTTGAATTTGAAGCATACAACAGCCACCCGGGTACTTCAAAAGTGAAGATTGTTGCGCCGGTTCAGAAGGAGATCAGCAGCATCGCCTGCTGTCACATCGAATCTACGCCGGTTGGCGGAGCGGACTATGAAGTTGTTTACCTTGGATCTGGTGGAGAAGAGGACTATGTCGGGAAAGATGTAGCCGGAAAAGCTGTTCTTGTGGAAGTTTCTTATGCACCGGCTACACCTGAAAAGGCAATGCTTGCTAGCGAGCACCACGCTGCAGCGATGATTTGCATGAACTGGGGCACTGCGGAGCACGAGCTGATTTGCAATCGAGGACTTAAAGCAGTTTGGGGAAATCCGACGCCTGAGAGTTTTGGGAAAATTCCTCAGATTGTTGGCATCAGCATTACACGAAAGGATGGCGAGTACCTCAAGGAGCTCTGCCTCTCTGGGGAAAAGGTAGTGCTGCATATGGATGTGCAGTCGCAGCGCGAGTGGCAAACTCTGCCGCAGCCGATGGGTATTCTGCGCGGAACGGAAGAGCCCGAGAAGTTTCTGCTTGTCAGTGCGCATCTTGATGCATGGTGCCCCGGTGTGACGTGCAATGCGACCGGTGACGGCACGATGCTTGAGATGATGCGCGTTTTCGGCCAGTTCAGGGATAAAATCAAGCGGAGTATTTACTTTATCTACTGGAACGGCCATGAAATCGCAGAGGCTGCTGGTTCTACATGGTTCCAAGACTACTTTTATGAAGACATCCGCAACAACTGTATCGGTTATATCAATATTGACTCCACCGGTATGCGGGGGGCGGAAAAATATGGAACCGATGCATCTCGCGAGCTTTCGGACTATGCGTACGAGATGATCCGAGATGTACTGGATGAGGATGTAGATGTTGCATATCTTGCCAAGACCGGAGACCAGTCCTTCTTCGGCGTGGGCGTGCCGTCTATTGCCGGTCGTATTTCCTACTCTCCAGAAGTCGTTAAGCAGCAGAATGGAGCTACGCTCGGTTATTGGAACCATACTTGCGAGGACTCTATTGATAAAATGGATGTTGACAACTTGGAAAAAGATAACCGCGTGGATCTTGGCGTTATCTACGGGCTTGCCAATGCAACGGTGCTGCCGTACGATTTTAGCAAAACATGCGAGGATATGAAGCAGAAGGTTGAATATCTGCGCAAGGAGAGCGGCAATATTGTTGACATGGAGTGTATCTCTGCTAATATTGATCGCCTTGGAAAGGCCGTTGCGGCACTGAATGAGATGAAGTTGAAGGCCTCGGAGCTGAGCGAAGTTCGAATCCGTGCATTCAATGATACGCTCCTGCGCCTGAGCCGTGCGATCACCAATGCATTTTACACCAATGCTGAGAAGTATGATCAGGACAGCTATGGCAGGACGATCCTGTCTAAGCCGCTTCCGTTACTGTTCCCGACTATTAAACTAAGCAGGCTTGACAAAGACACACTTGAATATCGTCTGCTTTACACACAAATGCTTCGCAACCGCAATCGTGTGGCCGATGCTGTTTTGACAGCCTGTGAGTATGCTGAGCTGTTCTTAGCGCAGAAATAAGGCTATAGGAGCTGCTATGAGATTAAAAGTCATTATTCCAAACAGTGGGATGGATCGGGACACTCTTCTACAACGGGAGAAAATGCTCTCAGCCTTTGCAATGCCGAGTACGGAAATATCGGTTGAATGCATAGCTCATGGACCGGAAAGCATTGAATCTGCTTACGATGAAATACTGGCGGGTCCCTACGTGATTCAACAGGCTGTCGAGGCAGAAAAAGCAGGTTTTGATGCAGTGATCGTCTATTGTGGAAGCGACCCGGCTGTGGCAGCGGCTAGGGAAATATTAAACATTCCGGTAATTGGCCCGGGGAAGGTCTCAAAGTTGGTCGCCATGGACATCAGCTATCGCTACTCTGTGCTGACCGTTTTGGACAACTGCGTTGTTCGAGATACGGAAGCTGTATGGGAGAAGGGGCTGCCAGCGGACAAACTGGCATCTGTGCGTAGCATTGGCATTCCTGTTTCTGCTGTAAGGGACAATATGGAGAAGACATTTGACGCGCTCTGCAATGCGGCGAGAAGGTGTATCGAGGAGGATGGTGCACAATGTATTGTGCTCTCGTGCCTTGGAATGGCCGGCATGGGGGAACGCATGACAAACGAATTGAAGATTCCTGTTATTGATCCAGCTCCGGTTGCGATCAAGTATGCGGAAATGCTAGCCGGACTCGGCATCTGCTACAGCCGCAAAGCATATCCGTCGCCGCCTGATAAAGAGATTATTTGACTAAAATACGGAGTTTACTTCAATGAAAGACACAATCAATATTGGCGATACAAAGGAAATGCTCTGCGAAATGCTTGCTATTCCCTCTGTGAGCGGCGATGAAGGGGCACTGTCAGACTATATTGCCCAGAAACTTCGCGATGCAGGGGCTGAATGCGTTAGGCAGCAGATCGTAGATGGAGACCGACGCAATGTATTCGCAGAAGTAACAGGTTCGCTTCCAGGGAAAACGATACTGCTTACAGGGCACATGGATACCGTGGAAGCCGGAGATGGCTGGACTGTGAATCCCTTTGCCGGTACGGAGCGCGATGGACGGATATATGGTCGCGGCGCAAATGATATGAAGGCCGGAATAGCTATTATTCTACAAACCGTAAGCACCTGTGTGCGCAATCGGGGGCGCTTGAGAGGCAAGATTGTTGTAGCCTTTGTTTGCGACGAAGAGGCGTATTCTGAAGGCGTGCTTTGTGCGATCAAGGAAGGAAATATCCATGCTGACTTTGGTATTGCAGCGGAACCAGAATACCATCATGCTGTTATCGGATCCTGCGGGAAGGTTTTGATACGTGCTGTGGCGCACGGAAAAGCGGCGCATGCTGCAGAAGCGGAAAGCGGTATCAATGCAATCAATGAAATGAGCAAGTTCCTCAGTGTGCTCGAAAGAGTTCCGTTACAGACAAGCGAGGTTATGCCGGCGCAGCCCTATATCACTCTGCGGGTTAGGGGTGGTAGCAATCGCTACAGCATGGTTGTTCCAGATTCCTGTGAAGCGCTTATCAGCAAACATACTGTTCCAGGAGAAACGCCGGAAAAGATCATTGTGGATCTGCAGAGTGCTGTGCAGCGGGAAAAACTGCATGCATCATTCGAATTTGCGGTGGAGAAACCGTTTTACCCATCGTTTTTGCTGAATGATAACCTTGAGGAAATTTGCAGGCTTCGCCATATTTTCGAAGAGGTGACCGGAGAAGAACTAAAGCTTGTTTGTTCGGACGGAGTGAGCGACAACAATCACTGGTCGACCATCGGTGGGATCCCGTCTGTTTGCTTTGGCCCTGGCGGAAAGGGACTGCACCAATCTGATGAATGGGTCAGTACAGAGCAGATGGAAAATGTACTGGAAGTTTATTTGCGGTTTTTCTTAGAGGACGAAGAATGACAGCATTAGAAAGACTCTATAACGCGGCAGTGGTGCCCGTCGTCGTGCTCGACGACGCGGCGGATGCGGTGCCGACTGCAAAGGCGCTGCTCGCGGGCGGCGTGGACGTGATGGAGATCACGTTCCGCACTGCGGCAGCCGCCGATTCCATCACGGCAGTCGCCAAGGAGTGCCCCGACATGTTCGTGGGCGCGGGCACAGTCATCACGCTCGAGCAGTGCAAGAAGGCCGTCGCCTGCGGCGCAAAGTTCATCGTCGCCCCGGGCTACAGCGAGGAGGTCGTGAGCTGGTGCGTGGAGAACAACGTCGCCGTCACCCCGGGCTGCGTCACGCCGACCGAGATCATGGCCGCGATGTCCCACGGCCTGAAGGTCGTGAAGTTCTTCCCGGCGAACGTCTACGGCGGCCTGAGCGCAATGAAGGCGCTCTCCGGTCCCTTCGGCGGCATCAAGTTCATCCCCACCGGCGGCGTGAACGACAAGAACCTTGCCGAGTATATCTCCGCGCCGTTCATCCATGCCGTCGGCGGCAGCTGGCTGTGCGCCAAGGCGGACATCGCCGCGCACAACTTCGACAAGATCACGAGCCTCTGCAAGGAGGCGCGCAAGACCGCGCTCGGCTTTGAGATCGCGCACGTCGGCGTGAACGCCGGCGACGCGGAGGAGTCCCTTGCGGTGTGCCGCGCGCTCGACGCGGCCTTCGGCTTCGGCGTGAAGGAGGGCAACAGCTCCAACTTCGCCGGCAGCGGCGTGGAGGTCATGAAGAGCCCCTACCTCGGCAAGAACGGCCACATTGCGGTCAAGACCAATTCCATTCCCCGCGCGGCGGCGGAGCTTGCCAAGAACGGCTTCACGCTTGACGAGTCCACCGCCAAGTACAAGGGCGAGAAGATGGTCGCGGTCTATCTCAAGCAGGAATTCGGCGGCTTTGCCGTCCACCTGCTGCAGAAGTAAGGGAGGAACGAACGATGAAATTTCTGACTTTCGGTGAGATCATGCTGCGCCTGAAGGCGCCCGGACAGGAGTGCTTCTTCCAGTCCCCGATGCTCGAAGCGACCTTCGGCGGCGGCGAGGCCAACGTGGCCGTCTCCCTTGCCAACTACGGCGAGGACGCGGCGTTCCTGACGGTCCTGCCCGATAACGCCATCGCGGACGCCTGCAAGGCGGAGCTGCGCCGCTTCGATGTGGATACCAAGCGCATCGTCACCGGCGAGGGCCGCATGGGCATCTACTATCTCGAGGGCGGCGCGAACCAGCGTCCGAGCAAGGTCGTCTACGACCGTGCCTATTCCGCCATCGCGCTGGCCAAGCCCGGCGATATCGACTGGGACATGGCGTTCGACGGCGTGGAGTGGTTCCACATCACCGGCATCACGCCCGCCATCAGCGAGAGCGCGATGGAGCTTTCCGTTGCGTCTGTCAAGGAGGCAAAGAAGCGCGGCATCACCGTCTCCTGCGACCTCAACTACCGCAAGAACCTCTGGAAGTACGGCAAGAAGGCGAGCGAGGTCATGCGCGAGATCGCAAAATATGTGGATGTCGCCATCGCCAACGAGGAAGACGTGCAGAAGTCCCTTGAGATCACCGTGGACGATGTGAACGTCGAGTCCGGCGAGCTGGACCGCGCAAAGTACAAGGCGCTCGGCGACAAAGTGCTCGCGGCGTATCCCGATATGAAGATGATCGCCATCACGCTGCGCGAGAGCCACAGTGCCGATTGGAACGGCTGGGCGGCCTGCCTGAACGACGGCAAGGACTTCTACGTTTCCAAGAAGTACGAGATTCGCGACATCGTGGACCGCGTCGGCGGCGGCGACAGCTTTGCCGGCGGCCTGCTCTACGGTCTCAACCACTATGAGGACAAGCAGTCCGCGCTGGAGTTTGCCGTGGCAGCGAGCTGCCTGAAGCACTCGGTCATCGGCGACTTCAACCGCGTGAATGTTTCCGACGTGACCAAGCTCATGGGCGGCGACGGCACCGGCAGAGTGCAGAGGTAAGGGAAAGGGGGGGATAATTGTATGGAATGGATTAATGAAAAAGCGAAAACGCTTAGTCAGGGCGCAATTCGAGCCATGTTTGATCGCGCAAATAAGATGACAGATGTTATCAGTCTGGGAATCGGCGAGCCTGATATGACTACACCAAAAGAAATCTGCGACGCCGCAAAACAAGCACTTGATTTGGGATATACGCACTATACCCCCAATGCAGGACTGCCTGTGCTCCGCAAAGCTATTGCAGAAAAGTCTTATATAAAAGGCCTGCACTATGATCCAACAAAAGAAATTATTATTACAAATGGCGGAATGGGTGCGCTAAGCCTTTTGTTCCTTGTTTTGCTGAACGAGGGAGATGAGATTTTAATTCAAGACCCTCAGTGGCTCAATTATGTTGCACAGGTCAAATATTGCAATGGTACTGCGGTTCGCGTACCTACCGACATAGCGCATAACTTTGAGATGCAGGGTGAGACGATTGAAAACTTGATTTCACCGCGCACTAAGGCGATTATGATCAACACCCCGAATAACCCTACCGGCTGTGTGATGTCTGAGGATTCCCTGTATAGAATTGCAGAAATCGCGGTTAAGCATGATTTGCTTGTGATTTCTGACGATGTGTACAACACGCTCATCTATGACGGGGCTGCAGCGCCGCTGATTGCAGCATTCCCCCATATGCGTGAACGCACAGTGATCGTCAATAGCTTCTCCAAGTCTTTTGCAATGACAGGCTGGCGAATCGGCTTTGTAGCGGGTCCTGCCGAAATAGTTGACCGGATGACTAAGTGTCAAGAGAATTTTAACGCATGCGCTAATTCGGTGGGACAGTATGCGTGTGCGGTAGCGCTTGATCACCCGGAACTGTCGGATATGATCTGCAAAACATTCGCGGATCGGCGCAGTGTGCTTTTGAAGGGATTGAAGCATATTGAAGGGATCAAGTGCAACTGTCCGCGCGGAGCTTTCTACGTTTTTGCGGATATATCGTCATTTGGGCTTACAAGCGCAGAGTTTTGTAATCGGCTTCTTGACGAGGAAAAGGTTGTTTGCATACCTGGGAGTGCATTTGGCACATGTGGTGAGGGCTTTATTCGCATTGCCTACACTTGCGCAGAGGAAGATTTGAATAAGGCAATCCTCCGTATTCAACGATTCTGTAAAAAACTGAGTGAAAAAAAGGGCTGATATAACGACCAATAGTGGTTAACTTGAAACTATTTAAGTTTGAATATCATTCCTTTCTACTGGGTTGTTTGGTCACTGTTCAGTATAAAGGATTTGAAAGAATTCCGTAATGGCTTTTTCTTTTGATCCGCAATTAGTTTTTCCTGCCGGACCTTTGGGGGCTATTTCGGCCGGACACCAATAGCGCTTAGTAACGGCACAGCTGGAACAAAGTAAGCGCTCAATAACCGCACGGAACTGAAAGCAAACATCAATGCACCGAGGGATCTCTAACGAGATTCCTCGGCTGTCTTTTATCCCATGCGGTTATTGAGCGCTTACCTTGGTAGCCACAACACATACCACAAATCCTTGAAGGATAATGTACAATAACGGAGCCGTTGACAAAGTCTTGATTTGAAAAAACAATGTTCTAAAAAATTTGAATTTTGAAGAAAGGTCAATGGTTATTCGCATAGTTTCCCGCAAAAAATCAGACGATTTTTAGAAGATTGGACTTTGTCAACGTGCCCAAATCTTGACGGGACCTTGAAGAAAGCTATGATTTTTTCGGATATCTTCTTTGGTTACAGCGGTGCGTTTTTGGAAATGTCCTATTGTTTTCGGCAGCGCACAATATGCACCAAATTGCGTTGTCCCTTGGCGTTTGCCGGGTTAATAAAACCTCATTGTAAATTATCCTAAAATGTGTTATCTTCTTCACGGAAATACACACGCGAAATTCTGTATTTTTCACGCAAAGGGGCTTTTTATGAGCAAGATCCAATGCTGGTGCCGTGCTAACGCTATGCTGGTCATTTCATTACTGGCCGCAGTTGTAACGGCATTTTTTGTTCCGCCTGATAGGGACTACTTAGGTTATTATGACCTCAAGACGCTTGCTTGCCTGTTTTGTGTGCTGGCAGTGGTGGGTGCTTTGCGGGATCTGCATATCTTTTCCGCTCTTTCCCAGCGGATGGTACACACCTTTTCCACTGTCCGGGGCGTGTGTACGGCGCTGGTGGTTATCACCATGTTCGGCTCTATGCTCCTGACCAATGATACCGCCTTGTTGACTTTTCTGCCACTGGGCTGGTTTGTTCTTTCCTCCACTGGACAGGAAAAGCACACGGCGCTCCTGTTCATTCTGCAAAACTGTGCCGCCAACCTCTGCGGAATGATCACGCCCTTCGGCAATCCGCAGAACCTATACCTATTTAATCATTATACGATCCCCAATGGGGAGTTCCTGACCATCATGCTGCCGCCGTTCCTGCTGTCCACGGCGCTGATCCTGGCGTGCTGCCTGCTGATTCCCCGGGAGACGCTGACGGTACCGGCGCAGGAGACGCCGGTGGACAAGCGCCGGTGCATCGTGTACGGCGTACTGTTCTGCACGGCTGCGGCCATGGTGCTGCGCGGCATACCGTATTGGCTGGGGCTGGCCGCCATCACGGCGGCGCTGCTGGTGCTGGACCGCCGGGCGCTGCTGGGCGTGGACTGGGGGCTGCTGGTGACGTTCGCGGCGTTTTTCACCTTCTCGGGCAACATGGCCCGGATGGAGCCGGTGCGGACACTGTTCCGGCAGCTGCTGGCCCACGGGACCATGCCGGTGGCGGCACTGACCAGTCAGGTCATCAGCAATGTGCCCGCGGCCATACTGCTCAGCCAGTTTACCGACGATTACCCGGCGCTGCTGGTGGGGGTGAACATCGGCGGGGCGGGGACGCTGGTGGCGTCGCTGGCCAGCCTGATCACCTTCCGGGAGTATACGAAGCACGTCAAGGGACAGACCGGACGGTTCCTGGCACTGTTCTCCGCCGTCAGCTTCGGCTTTTTGGCCGTGCTGCTGGCAGCCATGACGTTTTTGACGCAATAGACCGTGCGCCGGGGCTGCACGGGGGAAAGGAGGCCGATGGGTCATGCTCAGCAATCTGCAAGTCTGCTTTAACGCCGTGATGCCCCTGTTTCTTATTATGGGACTGGGCTACGGGGTCAAGTGTCTGGGCGGTATCCGGGTGGAGGACGTGCCCGGACTGAACAAGATGGCATTCCGGTTCTTCATGCCGGTAATGCTGTTCTGGAACCTGTACACCTCCACCATCGCCCAGGCGGTGCAGCCGAAGCTGCTGCTGTTCGCCGTGGGGGCCACGCTGGTGATGTACGGCCTGTCCCTGGCCATCGTACTGCCCACGGAGAAGGACCACGAGAAGCAGGGCGTGAAGATACAGGGTATGTACCGCAGCAACCTGGCCATTATCGGCCTGCCGCTGGCCACGGTGCTGGTGCCCGGGGCGGACATGGGACCGGTGGCCATGCTGGCGGCCATCATCGTGCCGCTGTTCAACGTACTGGCGGTCATCACGCTGATTGCCTTCCGGGGCGAGAGGCTGCCCGCCGGAAGGCTCATCAAAATGGTGGCCACCAATCCGCTGATCCTGGGTTCCGCCGTGGGGCTGGTGTTCCTGGGTACCGGCTGGAGGCTGCCTACGGCGCTGGAGTCGGCGGTGCACCAGGTGGCCGCCATGACCAGCCCGTTCATGCTGTTCCTGCTGGGGGCCTTCTTCCGGTTCAGCGGCCTGCGCCGGTACCGGAGGGACCTGATCGAGGTGTGTGTGGTGCGGCTGTTCCTGATGCCGGCGCTGCTGCTGACGGCGGCGTTTCTGACCGGCATACGGGGCGTGGGCTTCGCGGGGCTGATCAGCGTGTTCGCCAGTGCCACGGCCATCGCCTCCTTCACCATGACACAGCAGATGGGCGGCGACGCGGAGCTGGCCGGGGACATCGTGGTGTCCACCAGCGCGCTGTGCATCGTGACCATGTTCGCCTGGTCGGTGCTGTTCAAGGCGCTGGGCGCGTTCTGAGGCTGAAAAAGATACAAGACCGACGGCTCAGCCGTCGGTCTTTGTGTTATCCGGTTTTTGTCCGTGCCGACGGCAGACGGCGCGGTAGATCACATAGCCCACACCCGCCACAGCGAGGGCGAGAGCGAAGGCAATGACCGCCGCCCGGTAGTTCTGCTCCCCCAGGGCGCTGCCGCCCACGGTGGAGGTGACGATGGAGGGCAGGCGGCCCACTGTGGCAATCAGCAGCCAGATCCCCCACGGCAGGTCCGTCAGGCCCGCGAAGTAGCACAGCAGGTCCTTGGGCGTACCGGGAACGGTGAAGATCAGCCAGAACAGGGCGGTGCGCTTGGGGGAGGTATGGAGGAGAAATTGGAGCTTTTCCAGCTTGTCCGCCGGGAAGAACACCTCCACCAGACCGCGGCCCCAGCGGCGGACCAGGGCAAAGACGGTCACGCTGCCCAGCACGGCACCGAGCAAGCACAGGGCCG
>OGRU01001892.1_pt1 | contig 14722 bp, 10 predicted proteins | sample 1553541 | NCBI WGS metagenome assembly OGRU01 (sample SAMEA2580068, study PRJEB22360) | human gut metagenome | biome: human gut; feature: human-associated habitat; material: faeces | place: Denmark | collected 2008/2010
CCCCGTTCCCCATCGTCCCCGCCTCCAATACCAACCGGCAGGCCTCCGGGATCAGCATGAAGAAACGGATGATATCCGGATGCGTCACTGTCACGGGACCGCCCTTGGCAATCTGTTCACGGAACAATGGGATCACGGAACCGTTAGAACCCAGCACGTTGCCGAAGCGGGTCGTAACGAACTGCGTCACGCCTTCCACATAGCCCTCCTTGATCGCCTTGTCGAGGCTCTGCACGTAAATCTCGCAGATACGTTTCGAGCAACCCATCACGTTCGTAGGATTCACCGCCTTGTCCGTGGAGATCATCACGAATTTCCTCGTGCCATACTTCACGGCCAAGTCGGCGATCACACGGGTACCGTCCACGTTGTTACCCACACTCTCGCAAGGATTATCCTCCATCATCGGAACATGCTTATAAGCCGCCGCATGGAATACATAGGCGGGGCGATGCTCCGAGAAGATCTCCTCCATGCGAGACTTGTTAGCGATGTCCGCCACCAAGGTATAGGCGTTGATATCCCGCCAATCCCTCGCCATCATCAAGCGGATGTCGTGCAAGGGAGTTTCCGCCTGATCTACCAAGATCAAGCGATCCGGAGCGAACGAGGCGATCTGGCGCACCATCTCGCCACCGATGCTGCCGGCGGCTCCCGTTATCAGGATGCGTTGACCACGAAGCAAGCGGCCCACCGCCTCCATGTCTATCTCTATCTTTTCCCGGGGAAGCAGATCCTCGATCTCAACCTTCCGGAGTTGTGTATGCGTCAAATCGCTCCTGCCATCCCATTCTTGCGCCGCCGGGGTCACGTAGATCTTGATCCCCGCCTCCGCCAAACGGGCCACCATATCCGGCTGTTCCCGAATGGAGTCGCTCTTCAAGGGGGAGACGAAAAGGATCGTCGCCCGCTCCCGGCGCATGGCATCGATCAGCTCCTCATCGAAAGGGTACACACGCACTCCCATCAATATACGATTCTGCATGTTCCCGGCCTCCGAGACGAAGCCTGCCAACACGTACTGTGCGGGATCTTGGTTCTGGATGCTCTTCGCCAAACTGATACCGCCCTGCTTCACGCCGAAGATAAAGGCACGTTCAGCCTTCGACTGGCGAAAGGTCGTCACGTAGAAATACTTCACGAACACACGCATCGCCCACATCAAGCTCATCGCCAGCAGGGAGGATAGCACAAGGTCTCGTTTACGGATATACACCAAGTAAGGCGAAAAATCCGTAAACTCTTGGAAGGTCACCACGCAAACCACACCAAACAGCACGGCAAAGCCCACCCGTTGCAAATCCACGAAGGAAGAGTAACGAATGATGCCCGAATACGTACGGAACAGCCTAAAGCCCACCAGATAAGGCACTAGGCAAACACCCCACGTGAGCGACAGGTGCCAAAAGATGCCCATCGTGGCGAAGATCCCGTTATTCAAGGCATATACCAGCAAGCCTGAAAACAGGATCACCAAGCAATCCAACAGGATAATGCTCCAATACGGCAACGCTTTCCTTGAGAAATACCACGTTGAGAGTTTAGAAAAAAGGTTCATCATGAATAAAATTTTTGGTTCATGTCAGCTGGGGCAAGCCCTCCACCTCACCGGCATGCCATCTTCGGTAGTCAGTCAAGGAGGATTCGGGGACGGTCAGCACCACGTAATCCGTCTCGTCCCGCCTCAAAATATGTTTACGGGCGTACGAACGCAACGAGCGATCCGTCACGGACACCATCACGATCGGGAACGGGTAGGCGAACAGGCGCAGCGGCGTGATCTCGCTATCCGGGAAGGTGAGACACAACTGATAGGCAGAACGCTCGAAAGCCACCCAATAAGGACCCGTACAATATAAATGGATCGAGGTACGGTTCGTGCGCTCACGATCCATGATCTCGTTCAGATGCTCGTTTAGTAACGTAACCAAGCGTATGCCAGAAGGAAGAGAAGGCATGTTTTGAATTTTTAATTTTCAATTCCCACGTGTTTTAGCCAGCGGTCGTAGTCGGCTAACCGACGGATCAAGGATAATTTACTCTTCTTCGGGGAAGATTCCCGACTCCACGGATCGATCAACTCGTGCGCACGATAATAATAGATACTGCTATCCGTACAACCATAAAGCGTAAGTAGTAATAATGCCAACGACTGTTCCGCACGAATCAAGGGTAAGAACGAGACGATCGTTCCGATCAACGACTTTTGCCGCTCCTCGTCCCCTAGTATCGTATAGGCGGGCAACAAGAGAGAATAGAGCTTGCACCGCATCACGGCAGAATCCAGCTGTAACTCTCCATAGGCACGCAAGGTCTCGGTCGCCAGCTCACGATCTATAGCCGTAACGCCACCATCCCCCCAATGACGGCCCAACGCCTCATGAAGACCATTTTGTATCCGGGAATTGTCCAAACGGGTATATACATGCTGCCTTCCTCGGCCAAGCTGATCACCTCATACTCGCCCGGCTGAACACGCAATAAAGGAACCCACATCCAGTTGTCCACGCATACCATTACCTCCCGCTCGCCAACACCGGGCTGTATTACTACACTTGCCTCAACACCTTTGAAACGACCATCCGTGATGCGTATCCGGTCACCTTTACGCAAATAACCCGCTTCCGGCACATACACCGGAAGCTCATCCGAATAAGAACGAGCCACCCAACGCAAGTTTTCCATCTCACGATCGGAGACAAAAGGATATGAGCCACGGCCATCCACGCTAGGCAGGAAATTATACAAGGGAAAATCTCGTTTCAAACGAAAGATCTCATACACAGAAGAGCGGATAAACACATAATTGTAGAGCAACGGACGGTGAGTCTCCACCAAACGCCCCTCACGGCGATGCATCTCCACGAAAGAGGGGGCGAAAAAATCGAACGTAGGCTCGCCCAAACGCACCCTGCGATCTAACTCCTTCTCCAAACCCTTGGCTGGACCTTTGTGACAAGCGGGAAGAGATAATACATACCATCTTACGGTGTGGACATCACGCAATGGTAAAGGGGGAAGATCATGACCCATAGATACTTCAATGCCATATCAGCACATTCTATTAATACGCTGATAATCTAATACTTAAATCAAACATTCTTTTCTATTCCCGAAAATTTTAAAGCAATAGAAACCATGTCAATATCTCTTCTATCGGGACGTGGAAGATCGGCTACTTGGGAAGTAGCGTAAAAGATAGGAAATGATTATTACCCAGTTGTAGAGACGGAGCGTGCTCCGTCTCCCACCGTCTGGCAGTAATTAAAATACCCATTTGAGGGGATAAGACGGGGCACGCCCCGTCTCTACACGATGTTCGTACGATTTTTTGGGGAGACGTGATGATGCAGGAAATATGAGGTCGTTTCGTCTCCATTGTCGTGCCCATACACCACGAATAGAAACGAAAAATCGAGGAAAGATAAATTCAGAAAACAAACAAAGCCTACACAAAGCCTAAAAATTGTTTGTTATTCGGTGTTTTTTACTAAATTTGCGGCGTGGAAGATTACGCTACTTCCCAAGTAGCCGATCGCCTACCCCACCTTTGATACATTATTATATATGCTCTCGAAGCAAGCCTTGTTCACCGCAGACATCTTATCCAAAGAGAAGCTCTTCAAATAGATTTGCGTCGTCTTGATCGATTGGTGTCCCAGCAATTCGCTGATCATCTCGATCGGTACACCCTGTTCCTTCAAGGTCGTGGCGAAAGAGTGACGGATTGAGTACGAGGTAACCATTTCCGTCACACCACAGGCATTTGCCAGTTCCTTCAAGGAACTGTTGAAATCAGCCAAGGCAGAGGTATATTCCCGGAAGGCCTCTTCACCCGTTTTCGTCCCACTCAAGAAAGTGAATAGATAAGGAGAATCCCTAAGCGTGTCGGTCATTAACGCAGCCAACAACTCCTTGGCCACAGGCTGTATCTCGACCAACATCGGTGTACCCGTCTTCTGGCGGTTATACCTCAAGACACCATTCCGGATATCACTCTTTTTCAAATGAGCGAAATCGACAAACGCCATACCGCAAAACAAGAACATCAAACACAATGCCCGCTGTGTTTTCCGCAGCCCCGAATCATCCAACGGAGCGGTCATCAACAAACGCAAGGATTCCGTAGGCAACGCCTTCTTCTGTTTGCTTTTCACTCCCATGAAAATTCCCTTGAACAAATAACGGGAAAAAGGAGCCTCCCCATTCTCCATCGCCAACCCATACACACGGCGAATCCTACGCATATAGGTAGACACCGTATTCCACGAGCATTCCCGGTCCCGCAAATAGTCTTGATACCTCAAAAGCATTTCCCGGTCGATACGGGTATAAGGAATCACCTCCTGCCCACAAAAACGCAGGAATGAATTCAAGGCATCTTGATAACTCTTGGCGGACGAATAACGTCCTTGCTCTCTCAATCGGGCTATATACATCCGCATACCCTCCGCTAAATCATACTGTTTCATATTTTCACGTATAAAAAAAGTAAATTACAATAAAAAACACGGTTAATTCGTGATTGTCTACTTACATTTGCAGAAAAACAAATACCATGGACAAGATCGTAGAAATAGCCCGGTTCACCTATCCGGCGGATGCCCAACCGCTGATGGCCCTGTTGAGGTCGGAAGGGATAGAATGTTATCTCCGCAATGAGTTAAGCAGCCAGATCATGGCCGGTTACGTAGACGTAGGCGGCGCACGGGTGGAGATTCTGGAAAGCGACGTTCCCCGAGCCATGAAGATCATGGAGGAAGGCGGTTACGACCTGCCCCGGGAAGACGAGCAAGCGGAACCGGTAGAACAAGTCGCCGGATTCGCACGTCATATCCCTTTTCTACGAAAATATCCCTTAGAGAAACAAATCATGATCCTATTCGTCATCATAGCTGTCTTTTTGGCTTTGGTGATTTACTTCGGATCGCTTATTTCATCAAACTAAACAAATGTAATCAATGGCACGCAGAAAGATAACAAATAGTCAAGCCGTATGTATCACCTTACTATGGGGTGTCTTATGCTACATGCTGCTTGTATACAGCGAAACGATCAATTTCGACGTCATATTTGCCCTTGTAGCCTCCGCTATCATTGTGTTCGTTCCGATCTATAAGAATTTCAAGCATAGAGATGAATAACATTTCGTCGTTTTTTCAAACTTAATATATCTAAATGATATTTTTTACGCATTTTCTCTTTCAATTATTTGCTAGTGTCAAAAATTAGCTTACCTTTGCCACGTCGTTAAACAAACGGCGTACGGATAACAAAATGGTATAACATTCTAATTATAAAATTCAGTCATGAAGGCAAGTGAAGTTTTAGACAACTTGAAAAGAAGATTTCCGAACGAACCGGAATATCATCAAGCAGTATCAGAGGTTTTAGGGACTATCGAGGAAGCTTACAACGAGCATCCGGAATTTGAGAAAAGCAACTTGATCGAGCGCCTTTGTATCCCCGATCGCATTTTCTCTTTCCGTGTAACTTGGATGGACGATAAGGGACAAATCCAGACGAACATGGGTTACCGTATCCAGCACAACAACGCTATCGGCCCGTACAAAGGCGGTATCCGTTTCCACGCTTCCGTAAACCAATCGATCCTTAAGTTCTTGGCTTTTGAGCAAACGTTTAAAAATTCACTGACTACATTGCCGATGGGTGGTGGTAAAGGAGGTTCCGACTTTAGCCCGAGAGGAAAGTCAAACGCTGAGATCATGCGTTTCTGCCAAGCCTTCATCCTTGAGTTATGGCGCCATATCGGTCCGGACACGGATGTTCCCGCCGGCGATATCGGTGTAGGCGGACGTGAGGTGGCTTATATGTATGGAATGTACAAGAAATTGGCTCGTGAGAATACGGGCACATTCACGGGTAAGGGTATCGAGTTCGGAGGTTCCTTGATCCGTCCGGAAGCTACAGGTTACGGAAACGTATATTTCTTGTTGCAGATGCTGAAAACCCGCAACATTGATATCAAAGACAAGGTAGTTTGTGTATCAGGTTCCGGAAACGTGGCTCAATATACGGTAGAGAAATTAATCAGTCTTGGAGCGAAAGTTGTCACGATGTCTGATTCCGACGGTTATATCTATGATCCGGATGGTATCGACCGTGAGAAACTGGATTATATCATGGAGTTGAAGAACTTGTATCGTGGCCGTATCCGTGAATACGCGGAGCAATACGGATGCAAATATGTACAAGGCGCTCGTCCTTGGGGAGAGAAATGTGACATCGCTATGCCGAGCGCAACCCAGAATGAGTTGAACGGCGACGATGCCAAGACTTTATTGGCCAACGGTTGCTTCGCCGTATCCGAGGGTGCTAACATGCCTTCTACACCAGAAGCTATCGACGCATTCCTTGAGGCCAAGATCCTTTACGCTCCGGGTAAGGCCGCTAACGCAGGTGGTGTATCCGTTTCCGGTCTTGAGATGACTCAGAACGCACAGAAGTTAAGCTGGAGCAGCGAGGAAGTAGACCAGAAACTTCAGAGCATCATGGAAAACATCCACGAGCAATGCGTAAAATACGGAAAGCAAGAGGATGGTTACGTAAACTACGTGAAAGGCGCCAACGTAGCCGGCTTCATGAAGGTAGCTAAGGCTATGATGGCACAAGGAATACTCTAGGTAATTGAGAATTGAGAATTGAAAATTAGTTAGAGAGAAGCGATTGATGATCATATAAGCGAGGGGAATAGGCTTTGAGAGGCTATTCCCCTTTCTTATTTCCGACGAAGTCCCAATTTTCAATTTTCAATTCTTAATTTTCAATTAAAAAGCGGTATCTTAGTGCCGTAAATCGATAAGTATGATAACAGAAGAACTTAGGAAGCTATACCAATCATATACCGGATCACCGGCAGAGGAAATAACGGAGTTACCGTCATCCGGCTCTAACCGCCGGTATTTCAGGATAAAAGGTCCTGAGACGTTGATTGGAGTTAGTGGCACTTCTATTGAGGAGAACGAGGCTTTTATCTATATGGCAAAACATTTCCGGGGGAAGGGCTTACCCGTACCGCAAGTATATGCCAGCTCGGACGACCATTCATTTTATATCCAAGAAGATTTAGGAGATACGCTTCTTTTCAACGCCATCGAGAAAGGCCGTAAAAGCAGTGTATTCGACGAGGAGGAACGCCGTTTATTACACAAGACGATCACCAAACTCCCCGACATCCAGTTCTTGGGGTCCGACGGTTTCGATTTCTCGTATTGCCATCCGCAAGCCGAGTTCAACCAACGGTCTATCCTTTGGGACTTGAATTATTTCAAGTACTGTTTCCTAAAGGCTACCGGGATGGAGTTTCAGGAAAACCGTCTGGAGGATGATTTCTTGAAGATGAGTGACGTATTGTTACGCAGTTCATCCGCCACGTTCCTATACCGCGATTTCCAGTCACGCAATGTTATGGTAAAGGACGGAGAGCCTTGGTTTATTGATTTTCAAGGTGGACGAAAAGGCCCGGTTTATTACGACGTGGCTTCCTTCCTTTGGCAGGCGAAAGCGAAATATCCGGAGGATCTGAGGAATGAATTACTATCGGATTATATCACGGCCCTACGTAAATATATCCCGGTAGACGAGGCTTACTTCCATAGCCAGCTGCGCCATTTCGTCCTGTTTAGGACCTTGCAGGTATTGGGGGCTTATGGTTTCCGGGGATATTTCGAGAAAAAGCCTCATTTCATCCAAAGCGTCCCGTTCGCAATCGAGAACCTGCGGCAGTTATTGAAGAATGACTATCCGGAATATCCCTATTTATGCTCCGTCCTTCGTGAGCTTACCGGGTTGAAACAATTCACGGATGATATCCAGAAACATATGCTGGAAGTAAAGGTCATGAGCTTCGCCTATAAAAAAGGAATCCCGAACGACCCTAGCGGGAACGGAGGTGGATTCGTATTCGATTGCCGTGCGATAAATAACCCCGGTAAATACGAGCGTTACAACCATTTCACCGGTTTGGATGAGCCAGTGATCCAGTTCTTGGAGGATGACGGGGAGATCACGAATTTCCTCGAGCATGTCTACCATATCGTAGACGCCTCGGTAAAACGATATATGGATCGTGGATTCACCAATTTGATGATTTGTTTCGGATGTACGGGAGGACAGCACCGTTCGGTCTATTCCGCACAACATCTGGCGGAACATCTTAACACCAAGTTCGGAGTAAAAGTACATTTAGTACATAGAGAACAAAATATAGAACAACTCTTTAACCCTACATTATGAAAGCTATGATTTTCGCGGCCGGTACTGGTTCCAGACTGAAGCCGTTAACCGATCACACGCCAAAAGCGCTTATACCTATCGGGGGCAAACCGATGCTAGAACACGTCATACTGAAACTGAAATCCTCCGGTTTCGACCAGATCGTGATCAATATCCACCATTTAGGCAACCAGATCGTGGATTTTCTGGAGGCGAACAACAACTTCGGTGTCCGGATCGAAATCTCGGACGAGAGCGATTATCTGCTGGATACGGGAGGAGGAATCAAGAAGGCCACTTCTCTTTTATGCGGGAACGAGCCTTTCTTGATACATAATGTCGATATCTTATCGAACGTGGATCTCAAGAAACTATACGATACCCATGTACAAACGAACCCGTTGGCTACCTTACTCGTCAGCCAGCGCAATACCTCACGTTATCTATTATTTAATAAGGAGAATAGACTGTGTGGTTGGCGTAATCATGAGACCGGCGAGGTAAAATCTTACTATCCCTATTTTGACCCGGATCAACACAACGAGTACGCCTTTAGCGGAGTCCACGTACTCTCGCCCAAGATATTGGAGCTGATGGAAGAATGGACCGGAAAGTTCTCTATCATTAACTTCTATCTGGCTATTTGCGCCAAAACCGATATCAGGGCTTATATGGCGGATAACCTAAAACTATTGGATATCGGCAAGCCGGAAACCTTGGCCGCCGCCGAGGAATGGCTACGACAAAACATCTAACAAAATATTTCACACATGAAAAAAACTAGTTTTATCTACTTACTCTTGTTGATCGCGCTGGGCCTCAGCTCTTGCCAGCAAGAGAAGACTTTCAAGGTTCTTCAATTTAACATCTGGCAGGAAGGCGCTGTCGTAAAAGGAGGCTTTGACGCTATCGCTGACGAGATCGTAAGAAGTAACGCCGATTTCGTTACGTTAAGCGAGGTACGTAATTATCATCAGACCCGTTTTTGCGACCGGATCGTGGAAGCGTTGCGGCAAAGAGGACAAACGTACTATTCTTTCTACACCGAGGATTCCGGTCTGTTAAGCCGCTACCCGATCACGGATAGCACGACCGTCTATCCCTTGAACGATGACAGGGGTAGTATGTACAAGGCCATTACCCACATCGGCGATACCGAGGTAGCTCTTTACACCGCCCATCTGGATTATCGCAATTGCGCTTATTACGATGCCCGTGGATACGACGGAAATACATGGGACGAGGAACCTCCTGTCACCAATCTGGATACACTCCTATGGTTGAACGAGCAATCTGTCCGTGACGACGCTATCGCTTGCTTCCTAAAAGAGGCGAAAAAGGATCGGGAAGCTGGACGGATCGTTATCCTCGGAGGAGACTTTAACGAGCCTTCCCATCTGGACTGGACCGAGGCGACCAAAGATATGAGAGACCACCAAGGATTGGTTGTTCCTTGGCACGTATCCGTCATGCTGGAGAAAGACGGCTTCAAAGATACGTACCGTGAGATCTTCCCGAACCCTGTAACTCATCCGGGACTTACCTGCCCGGCGGACTGTAAGGATATCGCTTTAGAGAAATTGGTTTGGTCGCCGAAAGCGGACGATAGAGATCGCATCGATTTCATCCATTACGCTCCATTCGAGGGATTAACGCTTACAGATGTATGTATCATCGGTCCGAAAGGTGACATCCTCCGTGGGCAAAGAGAGACGGAAGAGACCTCCGACCCGATCATGACTCCCCTTGGAATCTGGCCTACCGACCACAAAGCGGTTCTTGCCACTTTCCACTTGAAATAAAAAATGGATTCGCGAGACCCGTCTTACCGGCTCGTCTCGCAAATCCACAAACAACTATCTTCTCTTGAAACGCTATCTTTTTATGGTTTCAATACCACGCCAAGACTTTTCTTCCCATCCATCTTAATCGTAATCGGAGCATCAAAACGTACATGACGAAGATATTCCGTCTCCTCTACGGCAGGTTGCGCATTCAAGAACGCCTCATCGAACCAACCATCTCCCTTAAATGGATTAACCGTAAAATAGCCCACTCCGAACGAAGTCAGGTTCTGGAAGAAATGGGTACCTTGACTCGGGTCTACCCGATAGTTCTCCAATCCGCATTCCACAATCACCCGTGCGTTACTGATATGCGGCCATTTCACCGGAATACCCAACCAAGAGTCGCTGCTCCCCCATCGACCGGGGCCGACTAATACGTATCCTTTCTCCTGATCGGTAAACGAACGGTTCATCTTCTCGATCTCATAAGCGATCAACTGATTATTGGATGAATTAAAAGCGCCCGTCTTCACATAGATAATATCCTGTACGTCGCCAACGATGCCATGCCCCAAAACACTGGTAGAAGAAAGGATGGTTTCCTCGTTCTTCACCAAGCTCAGATCCTCGTCCATAATCTCTTTATTATCTACGATCGGACGGATTTGCAACAGATAGAAAGTCGCCCTTGTATGATCCGACGGGTCCATGTTGACAGCGAACTCAATCTCGACCGGACGACCCATTTCCTGCTGCCCGATCCGTAAGATCTGATCCAACGTATCCGCCAGCGGGAATACGTCATGCTGTAGGATATTCACGAAAGAAAGGATCTTACGACCGCCCGGATAATAACCGTCACGGATAATCTGATCGTACGGATCGTATGTAGAGACAATATATTTCAAGGAACCTTCAGCGTCAGCGTCCTTCAAACCCAGCTTCACCAAGTTAAAGGCATCATCCACCGAGAAAGCCTCCGCCATATTCTTCAAATCCAAGGCATAGAAACGAGTCTGCGTTTCCCTAAGAGCGAAATCCATCGTACTCATCTGCAAGATACTATGGGGATGTCGGGGAGAGAAACGCAAGGTTTGCCCGCCGTCGACGATATACTTACCCAATCCCAAGGCGATATTCGCGATCCCATCTTCCGCCTTCTCGTTACCGATCGGATAGAAATTCAAGGAACGGGCCACGCCCGACATCGTCGGATAGAAATGATCATTATAACGGGAGCCCACCACTTCTTGCAAGACGATAGCCATCTTCTCCTGATCGATCAAGTTCGAGGTAGCCGTCATATACGCCTTACTGTCCTTATAAAAGACAGAGGCATACACCGCCTTGATAGCGTCGCTCACCGTACGGAGCATATCGTATTTCTCCTCGATCTTAGGTACCATATACGTAGAATAGATCCCGGCGAAAGGTTGATAATGCGAATCTTCCAGCAGGCTGGAGGAACGCACGGCGATCGGGCTTTTCACCACATCGAAGAAAGCCATCAAGTCCTCGATTAAACGGGAGGGCAAGCTGGCCCGCAAGAAATACCGGAGGATCGTCTCGTCGTCCGCATCGCCCAGCGCTACCGGATACAACTCGTTCGTCTCCATGAACTCGTCGAAGATATCGGTACAGATCACGACCGTCTTCGGGATATTCACGGCAAAATTATCACTCTCCAGCTTAGGGTATCGCTTCACCATCGCACCGATAAAGGCAAGACCTCTACCCTTACCTCCCAGCGAACCGTCGCCGATACGGGCAAAATTACTATACTCATCAAAACGATCCTTCTGATAAACCGCCACGACACCCGTGTTCTTCATCCGGCGATATTGCACGATCAAGTCGAAAATCAATTTCCGGGCCTCATCCATATCCTTATAGTCACTCACGTCCACATGCTTCAAAACCTCGGCGGGCGGAAACATGGCACGGGAATAAAAGAAACGGGAGAAATGATTCCGGGAGAGATGGTAAACCAGCGAGTCGTCGGGAATCTGAAAGACTTTCTTTTGAAGGTCTTTCAAATCCTTGATACGCATGATCTCCTCTTTCGTATGCGGATTCAAGATCACGAAATCGCCGAAACCGAAACGCTGCATGATCTTCTTTTTCAAATCCTGCGGATAACTCTTGGAATTCTTATCGATAAACGAGGCGTTCAGTTCCTTCGCGTACACATGGTTGCTGGCCTCCGAAGACTCCAACACGAAAGGAATGATCAAACCCGTTTTTCGTACATACTGTCCAAACTTATAACCGGCATACGGATCTTTCACGCCATTGTGCATAAAACTCATATCCGAGATAATACCCAACATATTATCTCGATACTGATCAAAGATACGTACCGCCTCCTCGTAATTCCGGGCCAATTTGATCTTCGGACGGCCACGCATACGCAACGTACGCTGGTGATCGTTCAACGCCTCCTTCGCAAACATTTGGCTCTGCTCCAACACGAACTTATATAAATGAGGCAAAGCGGACGAATAGAAACGAATGGAATCCTCCACCAACAAGATGATCTGTACGCCCACGCTGGCCGTATCGTCCGGAGCGTTCATCTTATCCTCGATCAACTTGATAATCGCCAGTAACAACTCCGAGTTACCCAACCAGCTGAACACATAATCGATAGCGCTCAGATCCTCGTTGGCGATCCGCTTAGACACCTCTTTCGAGAAAGGAGTCAATACAACGATCGGGATATTCGGATAATGCACCTTTATCTCGCTCGCCGCAGCGAATATATCCCGGTTATCCATATTCGGCATGCAAATGATCAATTCGAAGTTCCGGTTCTTCAACTCATTCAAAGCCTCCTCCTCGGTAGTCACCTGCGTAAACCGTGGTGGGTAACGGAGGCTTAAGGAAGTATATTCGTTAAATATCTGCTCATCTACACGCCCGTCATCTTCCAGCATGAAGGAATCATATTTCGTAGCGATAAGCAATACATTATATATACGCTTATTCATTAGATTGGCAAACGGGGTGTCTCTGAACACCAAGTCTTTTAAGTTCGGTATACCGCTCATAATAGATTCTGATAGAATTATTCGAGTCAAATGTAAGGAAAAATAATAACTATTGAAACATGAAAGTACGCATTCTGACTCTAACTGAAGATTTTTAGGTTTTCACTGATAAAAAGTAAGCGAAACTCTTGGTCATTCCAAAGAATTACCTACATTTGCCAACAGAATGTTATCCTTTTAAAGAATATAAATGCTATGAAGACTGAAGTTATTTTATCAGCGCTAGAGGCAAAACATCCGGGAGAAAAGGAGTATTTGCAAGCAGTAAAAGAAGTGCTTTTATCAATTGAGGAAGTGTACAACCAACATCCGGAATTTGAGAAAGCGAAAATCATTGAACGCCTAGTTGAGCCGGAACGTATTTTCACTTTCCGTGTGCCTTGGGTAGATGATAAAGGTGAGATACAAGTTAACTTGGGATACCGTGTTCAGTTCAACAACGCAATCGGCCCGTACAAGGGAGGCATCCGTTTCCACCCGTCCGTTAACTTGTCTATCTTGAAATTCTTAGGATTCGAGCAAACATTTAAAAACGCTTTGACAACCCTTCCGATGGGTGGTGGCAAAGGCGGTTCCGATTTCGCTCCGAGAGGAAAGAGCGATGCCGAGATCATGCGTTTCTGCCAAGCGTTTATTCTTGAATTATGGCGTAATCTTGGTCCGGACAGGGATGTTCCGGCTGGCGATATAGGCGTAGGTGGCCGGGAGGTTGGTTATATGTACGGTATGTACAAGAAATTGGCTCGCGAGAACACAGGTACGTTCACGGGTAAGGGCATGGAGTTCGGAGGTTCTATCCTTCGTCCGGAAGCTACCGGCTTCGGCGCTCTTTACTTCGTACATCAAATGTTGGAGACTCACGGAATCGATATCAAGGACAAGACGGTCGCCATCTCCGGTTTCGGCAACGTGGCTTGGGGTGCCGCTACAAAGGCAACCGAGTTGGGCGCTAAGGTGGTTACTATCTCCGGTCCTGACGGATATATCTATGATCCGGCGGGTATCTCCGGCGAGAAGATCGACTATATGTTGGAATTGCGTAATTCCGGAAATGATATCGTAGCTCCTTACGCAGACGAATTCCCGGGCTCTACCTTCTATCCCGGCAAGAAACCTTGGGAACAAAAAGTAGATATAGCCTTGCCATGCGCTACCCAGAATGAGTTGAACGAGGCTGACGCTCGTAAGTTGATCGAGAACAAGACTTTGTGCGTAGCTGAGGTTTCTAACATGGGTTGTACGGCTGAGGCTGTAGACTTGTTCATCGAGCATAAGCAATTATTCGCTCCGGGTAAGGCTGTCAACGCCGGTGGTGTAGCTACTTCCGGATTAGAGATGACTCAGAACGCTATGCATATCTCATGGACCGCCGCCGAGGTAGACGCTAAATTACATCAGATCATGAGCGCAATCCACGAACAATGCGTAGCTCACGGTAAAGATGGCGAATATATCAATTATGTAAAAGGCGCAAATATCGCAGGCTTCATGAAAGTAGCGAAAGCTATGATGGCTCAAGGTATCGTATAAGAATAAGGTCAGTTTAGGCTAAATAAAAACATAGTTATGAATTCTTTGAACCTTAGTTATGGTTTGAGAATTTCATAACTATGTTTTTTAAGCTCATATCAGCGGACTAGATCGGAAGAG
>OGRU01001899.1_pt1 | contig 14673 bp, 15 predicted proteins | sample 1553541 | NCBI WGS metagenome assembly OGRU01 (sample SAMEA2580068, study PRJEB22360) | human gut metagenome | biome: human gut; feature: human-associated habitat; material: faeces | place: Denmark | collected 2008/2010
TTCCGGTGCATGATGACCGGAAGCTCTTTGAAATGCTGATATTGGAGTGCTTTCAGGCGGGTCTGTCCTGGGAATGTGTTCTGAACAAGCGAGATGCTTTCCGCAAGGCTTTTGACAACTTCGATCCGGAGAAAGTCAGTGCTTACACTGAGGACAAGCTGGAAGCACTGCGGAGTAATCCCGGCATCATACGAAACCGCCTGAAAATACAGGCTGCCGTTACCAATGCATGGGCATTCCTGGAAATTCAGAAGGAGTATGGCAGCTTTTCGGACTATATCTGGCATTGGACAGATGGCAAAGTAGTCTGTGAAACTGGACGGACAAGTTCGGAACTGTCTGACCGTATATCAAAAGATTTGAAAAAACGTGGTATGAAGTTCGTGGGGACAACGGTCATCTATGCCTATTTACAGGCAGTAGGAGTTCTCTGTTCTCATGAGCAGGGCTGCTTTTTGGCAAATCAGAAAGCTGAGCATCATAATAGTTATTTATAAGACTTTTATTTCCTGATTTTTATCCATCCTGCATGAAGCAGATATACACCTGCCGGAATCAGGGAAAGCAGATGTATATTTGTGCAGCTGCCTGTTTCTGCATATGTCGGCAGAATGAGTGTATGAAATGCAAGATAAAGGTATGTGCCTGCAGCGATGAGATTACACAGAAAAAAACTCCAGCCGAAGATACCGGAAATAGAAGCTGTAAGAATGATGATCAGCGTCAGGGTATCAGGAACAAAGGGAAGATGAATAAAATCAAATTCAGGTTTCAGGGAGAGAAATGCGAGCACTGCGTAAAGAAAAAGCACTGCATTTAATGAACTCATGATCTTAAACGGTAAACTGTAAAAAGGTGTAACAGGGCAGTTGGGCCATAGTTCAACATCCAGTTTCTGTGCAAGCTGGGTTGCTGACTTTGTAAAGGTTATGTTTGTCATTACAACAGCTTTATCGCAGTCGTAGAAGTTTGCACCTGCATAGGCTTCCTGAACAGCTTTATTTCCAACGGGATGGGTGTAATATTTACATTGTATCCCGTATTTTTTTCGATGTTTGAAAGCAATGATATCGATTCCCTGGTCTCCGGAGCTTTGGGTTACTTTTATTTTAGAAAAATGCTTTCGCTTTAGTATCTTTGCACATTGATATTCAAATTCATATCCATCCATGTGTTGAGTCTCCTGTATTATATAAAATTGTATAGCAGTCCTCGTAAATGATACATTTAAGAGGATTGCTATAGATGTAGTGCATATTGCAATATATTATATCTGCAACATACCATTTATAGAAATTCAGGAAAATACTGTAAGTAATGAAATGGCTGGTGTTACGGTATTTTCCTGAATTACGATAACAGTTTGCAGCAAAATAAGAATACCATGTTTGATGATAAAGAACAAGTGTTTTGCGAAGAAAAGAAGAATGGGTTATTGTTTACTGGCTGGTTTACTGGTTGCGTTACTGAGACGTTACCGAGAATGGAATAAACAGTAACGAGAATGGTTACTCTTTGCGGGAATTGTGTTATAATAGTCTTTGATTTATTGCTACTGAAAAAAGTGGACAGTTTATAGCGAGCCTATTAAATGCACTATTTACGAGGATTGCTATAGTAATTATACAAAACCGTAAGAGGGGGAGGAACATTTGAAAAATTTTGAAGAAATTATGTCGGAACGAAAAAACCGTATAGAAGCCAGAAAGGACGAGCTGATCCGCAGGAGTCTGCTGTCTGAAGAATTTCTGGAAATGATCCAGAAAAATAAAAGGCCCTTTGATCTGCTGATGTCTTACTATCAGTGTGCTGTCATGGAGATTGAGACAAAATTCAGAGTGCTGAATCAGGAGTATTCCTTGGAATATGATAAAAATCCTATCGAGGGTATTAAAACCAGAATTAAATCTTATGACAGTATTGTGCGGAAAATACGCAGAAAAAATATTCCCATGTCTTTAACTGCTATAGAAGAAAATATCAAGGATATCGCAGGTGTCCGGGTAATCTGTTCTTTTCCGGAGGATATCTATGAGCTGGCAGACAGCTTTCTGCGTCAGGATGATATTGTACTGATCGAGAAAAAAGATTATATAAAAAATCCAAAACCCAGTGGTTACAGAAGCCTGCATCTGATCGTGCAGGTGCCTATCTTTCTGCAGAAAAACAAAAAAATGGTAAATGTGGAAGTCCAGTTTCGAACTATTGCCATGGATTTCTGGGCAAGTCTGGAACATAAGCTTCGCTATAAAAAAGATATCCCGGCAGATCAGGCACAGCAATTGCAGGAGGAGCTTCTGGCGTGTGCCACCCAGAGTGCTCAGTTGGATAACCGGATGCAGGAAATTCGTAATCAACTGGTCAGCAGAGCTGATAAGGGGAATCAATCCTGAGAAAGTTCCTTATTTCAGGAACTTCCTCAATAATTTTTCATAAATTTTTCTATATGGCTGGTATCTCATTGGCAAATCCAGCCATGTTTTTTTGTCTACAATACTCTTATAGTGGGAGAAGGTATGAAAACCGTCTTTGCCATGGTAGGAACCCATTCCGCTTTCACCAAAGCCGCCAAATCCCATCTCACTGGTTGCCAGGTGGATGATGGTGTCATTGACACATCCGCCTCCGAATCCACAGCGGGAAGTAACTTTTTCCGCAGCTTCTTTGTCGGAGGTGAAGATATATAGTGCCAGAGGATGTGCCATGGAGTTGACCTTTTCAATGGCCTCATCCAGGGAATCATAGGCCAGCACAGGAAGCACAGGACCGAAGATTTCCTCCTGCATTACTGCATCCCCGAAGGTTACATTATCCATAACAGTAGGAGCGATCTGAAGAGCTCCCGGATTGTTGTCACCGCCGCAGACTACCTTGCTGGGATCGATCAGATTGCAGATACGAGTAAAGTGCTTTTCATTAATAATTTTCCCATAATTCTTATTATTCAGAGGTGTGGAACCAAACTGTTTCCTGATCTGTTTCTGGATCTGTCGGATCAGTTCATCCTTGATTTCTCTGTCGCAATAAATATAATCAGGTGCTACACAGGTCTGACCACAGTTGAGATATTTTCCAAATACAATTCTTCTGGCTGCAAGTTTCAGGTTGGCACTTTTCTCTACAATGCAGGGGCTTTTACCGCCCAGCTCCAGGGTAACGGGGGTCAGATGTACAGATGCTTTTGCCATTACTTCCCTGCCAACATGCTGGCTTCCTGTAAAGAAAATATAGTCAAAATGTTCATTGAGAAGAGTGTTATTTTCCGCACGTCCGCCGTTTACCACAGCCACATACTGGGGATCAAAACATTCGGTGATAATGGTTTCAATCACCCGGCTGGTGTGAGGAGAGTAGGCACTTGGTTTCAGTACAACTGTATTTCCGGCTGCAATCGCATCGATCAGCGGATCAATGGTGAGCAGGAAAGGATAATTCCATGGGCTCATAACCAGGACAACACCATAAGGAGATGGCTTCTTATAGCTTCTGGAAGCGAACTGGGCAAGGGGAGTCAGTACTGTTTTTTCTTTTGCATAGGAAGGTGTATGGCGGATCATGTAGCTGAGTTCTGAGAGCACAAGTCCCACTTCACACATATAGGATTCAAAGTTACTTTTTCCAAGGTCACGTTTCAGTGCTTCATTGATCAGTGGTTCATATTTCTGAATACAGGTCTTTAATTTTTTTAAGGCATCCAGCCTTTTTTCTACCGGTAAAGTGGCACCTGTGTAAAAATAGCTGCGTTGTTTCTGAACGATTTCTTTAATTTCTGTTTCTGTCATAATACATTATTTCCTTATATAATATAGATATCAGGTAACTATTGAGAGTCTGCAGGTTCCTGTATTTTGATATTTTTATAAAAAACGCTTTGCAGGATAGAAGAATATTAACAGTTACTTCTCAGCTTCTGAGGTATTTTCCTTGGAAGTCAGAGACATCAGCATGTAATAAAATTTCTCCAGTTCGGAGGCATCCATAAGCTTCGGCACAGGATACAGAGGATTGGCCTCTTTATCTGCATAATGGGCAAGCTTGGGGATATCTGTTTCCTGAATTTCTTTTACAATATTTACGATTCCAAATCGCTCTTTCATCTCTTCAATTGCCCGGATAAAAAGCTCTGCTGCTTCATGGTCCGGCGTATTTTTGTCTGCAAGTCCTGCTGCAATGGCAAGTCTGTGGAGCTTTTTGTCAATGCAGGAACCATATTCCCGAAGTACCAGCGGCAGCAGAATGGCATTGGCAAGTCCATGGGGAACGTTGTACTGTCCACCCAGAGAGTGAGCGACTGCATGAACATATCCTACATAGGATTTGGTAAAAGCACAGCCTGCATAGAAGGAGGCGTGGAGCATATTTCGTCTTGCCTGAATATTATCGCCATGCTCATAGGCAATATCTATATTTTCAAAAATCAGTTTTACCGCTTTTAATGCATCCCTGCGTGTATCAATGGTGGTGGAATTGCCGATATATGCCTCCACTGCGTGAGTCAGGGCATCCATACCTGTAGTTGCGGTGATAAATGGGGGCAGGCTTAAGGTAACCTTGGGATCCAGCACTGCATAGCGGGGAATCAGCGGGAAATCGTTGATTGCGTATTTATATCTGGTGTCTGCATCTGTGATCACAGCGGCGAGAGTGGTCTCACTTCCTGTTCCGGCAGTGGTTGGAACTGCCATGAGAAGGGGAAGCTTCTTATGTACCTTCAGGATTCCCTTCATCTGAGCCAGAGACTGATTGGGTTTGACCGCACAGGCACCGACTGCCTTGGCACAGTCCATGCTGGAACCGCCGCCGAAACCGATGATGGCATCACAGCCTTCTTTATGGTAAAGCTCCAACGCCTCGCGGACATTGACAGTAGTAGGGTTGGCAACTGTTTTATCATAAATGGTATAGGGGATACCGGCCTCCTTTAAAGCTTTTTCCAGTCTTCGGGTAAGTCCAAGCTTCATGATACCGCCATCTGTAATGATCAATACATGAGTGCATTTATGGCGCATGATGATTTCAGGGAGTTCCTTGACGCTTCCTGCGATTTTGGGTTTTCTGTAAGGTAAAAAGGGAATTGCAATGTGAAAAGCTTTCTGAAAAGCCCTGCAATATATTTTTCTGAGAGTGTTCATGGATAATTCCTTTCCTGGGGGCAGCCTGCTACTTTGCAGACTGCCGGACAGCAGTTACTTCAGAAAAAATATAACAAGGTAAAAAAGAAAAGTCAATATATTTTGATGTTCAAAATTTATCTTTGGTAAAAGAGCTTATTCCGAGACATACGAGCCAAAATTCCATTGCCGCAGGCAATCTGGAATGAATTTTGGCTACGTTACTGTGAACGGAGTGAACAGTAACGAACATATCCATAAAATTTTACAAAACTACGAAAATCAGTTGACAATGGAGTAAGTTTATACTAACCTAAAGTTAGCAAAGTATAACAATATTGTAAAACAGCAGTGTTATTATATTAAAGAATTAAAGAAATTTGCTCCACAGGAAGTGGATATGAGGGAGGAATGAAAAAATGTTTCTGCAGATACAGGGAATTCAGAAGTCTTTTGGTGCAGGGGACAGCCGGGTGGATGTGCTTAAAGGGCTGGATCTTGACATTGAGAGAGGAGAGTTTTGTGTGCTTCTGGGTCCGTCTGGTTCCGGTAAGTCTACGCTTCTGAATATTATCGGTGGGATTGACAGTGCAGACGAGGGAAATCTGGTCATAGACGGGGAGCGTCTGGCAGATATGTCGGAGAAGAATCTGTCTTTGTACAGGCGTAAGCATCTGGGATATATTTTTCAGATGTATAATCTGATCCCCAATCTTACAGTGCGGGAGAATATAGAGGTGGGAGCCTATCTCAGTGATAAGCCTCTGGATGTAGATGAACTGCTCCATACGCTGGGAATCTATGAGCACCAGAGAAAGCTTCCCAATCAGCTTTCCGGCGGTCAGCAGCAAAGGACTGCCATTGGCAGAGCCATTGTAAAGAATCCGGATATTCTTCTTTGCGATGAGCCTACAGGAGCCCTGGATTATAATACCTCCAAGGAAATCCTGAAGCTGATCGAGACGGTAAACCAGAAATACGGCAACACCATCGTCATGGTAACGCATAACGATGCCATCAAAGATATGGCTGACCGGGTGGTGAAGCTTCGCGATGGGATGATCCGCAAAAATTACCTCAATGAGCATAAGATCCCGGCAGCAGAGCTTGACTGGTAAGGAGGCATATGATGAAAAATCCTTTACGCAAACGTCTGCCCAGAGAACTGAAGGGAGAACTGGGCAAGTATCTGGTTGTATTTATCCTGATGGTTGCATCCATTGGATTTGTGTCAGGCTTTCTGGTTGCAGATAACAGTATGCTTATTGCTTACAATGAAGGTTTTGAGAAGTACAACATAGAAGACGGAAACTTTCGCACAGCAGAGCAAGTCCACAAAACCCAGAGAGAAGAAATAGAGGCGCTGGGTGTAAAGCTGTATGATAATTATTATGTGGAGGAACCTCTGGATAATGGAAGCACCATGCGTTTTTTTAAAAACAGGCAGCAGGTGGACAAGGTCTGCCTGATGAAGGGAGAGCTGCCTGCCGGGACAGGAGAGATTGCCATTGACAGAATGTATGCAGACAACAACAATCTGTCTGTGGGAGATACGCTCCGGAGCGGAAAAAGAACCTGGAAGATTACCGGCCTGGTGGCACTTTCCGACTACAGCTGCCTGTTTCAGAATAACAACGATTCCATGTTTGATGCTGTGAAATTTGGGGTTTCTGTTGTGACTGAGGAGGAGTTTGATTCTTTGGATCAGGAAAAACTGCAGTACAATTATTCCTGGATCTATGACGAAAAACCGAAGACAGAAAAGGAAGAGAAAGAAGTTTCCGAGGATCTGATGGAGGATATGGGAAAGATTGTCACACTGGAGGCTTTTGTACCCCGGTATCTGAATCAGGCCATTACTTTTACAGGGGATGATATGGGTGGAGACAAGGCCATGATGATCATGCTTCTTTATATTATTATGGTGATCATGGCCTTTGTATTCGGAATTACCATCAGCAATACGATACGGAAAGAAGCCAGTGTTATCGGTACCTTACGTGCGTCCGGATATACCAGACAGGAACTGATTCTTCACTATATGACACTTCCGGTGCTGGTTACTTTTGTGGGTGCACTGATCGGAAATATCCTTGGATACACTGTATTAAAGGATGTATGTGCAGATATGTATTATGGAAGCTATAGTCTTCCGACTTATGTGACCGTATGGAATGGGGAGGCATTTGGGCTTACAACTCTGGTTCCGGTAGTTATTATGCTGGTGGTAAATTACGGAGTGCTCAGACATAAGCTGAAGCTGTCACCGTTAAAATTCCTGCGCAGGGATCTGTCGGGAAGAAAGCAGAAGAGGGCAATTTATCTGAGTCCGAAGATGAAAATCTTTTCCAGATTCCGGCTTCGGGTGATTTTTCAGAATATGAGTAATTATATGGTTCTGTTTATCGGGATCCTGTTTGCAAATCTGCTGCTGATGTTCGGATTGCTGCTTCCTTCGGCACTGTCCCATTACCAGGTGGAAATCCAGAACAATATGCTGGCAAAATACCAGTATATGCTTCAGGTTCCGGTCAGCGCAGTAAGTGGAAATAAATTTGACGGTCTGATCTCTCTGCTGGAGTTTTATATGGATTCCAGAACAGACAATGAAGATGCAGAGGAATTTTCTGCTTATTCCCTGAATACACTGCCAGGAAAATATAAGAGTGAGGAAGTACTGCTTTACGGGATCGAACCGGACAGCAGGTATGTAACGATAGATTTTAATAATACAAAAGATAAAAAAGATGAAGCGGGGAATAAAGAAAAAGCAGATAACAAGAATACGGCAAATGCAGAAAAAGAAAGCGCAGCAGTTTATATTTCGAGCGCATATGCGGATAAATTCCTGCTTCATGTGGGGGATACCATCACTCTGAAAGAAAAATACGAAAAAGAGAAATATTCGTTTAAAATAGCAGGAGTTTATGGTTATACGGCTGCCTTGTGTGTGTTTATGCCCCGCAGTGAACTGAATGATATTTTTGATCTGGGAGAGGATTATTACAGTGGGTATTTCTCAGATACAGAGCTTACAGATATCAAGAGCCAGTATATAGGATCTGTAGTTGACCTTGATGCACTGACAAAGATCTCCAGACAGCTGGATGTATCCATGGGAAGTATGATGGGTATGGTAAACGGATTTGCCATTATGATCTATATGGTACTGATCTATCTTCTTTCCAAGATCATTATCGAAAAAAATGCCCAGTCTATTTCAATGGTAAAAATCCTGGGCTATACAAATGGCGAGATCAGCAAGCTATATATTATGTCCACGTCTTTGGTGGTGGTGTTCTGTCTGCTTTTGAGTCTGCCGCTAGAAACAGTAATCATGAAAGTTCTGTTTCGGGAGATGATGCTGTCCAGTATTTCCGGATGGATCACGCTCTGGATCGACCCGATGATCTATGTGCAGATGTTTGCAGCAGGAATCATTACATACGGAATCGTTGCTTTGCTGGAATTTCGGAGAGTGAAGAAGGTTCCTATGGATGAAGCCTTAAAAAATGTCGAGTAGGACAAAATTTGATAAAAATTTGACATTATCTGGAATTTGTGATACGGTTACACAGGAAACTGTTAGAGCGACACGCTCTAGAGTGTGTTTGAAAAATAAAAATTGCACAAAACGCATGTTTTATTTCCCTTTTTCATGATAAAATAAAGAAAAAGGGGTGTTCACTATGTTGAGACGATATGAGTTGACTGATGAAGAATGGCTTCGCATTGAACCTTTATTACCTCCTGAAAATACTGGAAAACAAGGACGTCCAAGGAAAGACAATCGTATCATTATGAATGGAATTGTATGGCTTGCACGTAGTGGGGCACCTTGGCGCGATCTTCCTGAACGTTATGGTTCATGGAAAACTGTCTATAGCCGATTCCGAAAATGGATCGATGATGGTATCCTTGATAATATTTTCCGTATTTTAAGTCTTGAAGCAGAATTGGAAGAATTATCCATTGATGCTTCTATTATCCAGGCGCACCAGCATAGTGCCGGTGCAAAAAAAGGGGACCTTCAAATGAAATCGGGCATAGCCGTGGAGGAGCCAGCACCAAAATCCATGCGGCAGTAGATGCCTATGGATATCCAGTTTATTTAATGATCAGTGAGGGACAGCGTAATGATATCAATTATGCAATCCCTTTGCTCGATCAAATTGAAATAAACGGAAGCAATGTGTTAGCTGACCGAGGATATGACAGTAATAAATTACTTGATTATGTGTACGCCCGCGGTGGAGAGCCAACCATTCCATCCCGAAAGGGAGCTAAATTTGAACGTCATTGTGATTGGTGGTTATACAAAGAACGCCATTTAGTAGAAAAGTATTTTCTGAAATTAAAAGCATTCCGACGAATCGCCACACGTTATGACAAATTAGCTGCAACTTACTTGGGATTTATTTGTATCGCCTCAATATTAATTTGGTTAAAATAAACAATTTAAAATGTTTTTCAGACACGCTCTAGACCAATCAGTTGGAATAGGAGATTATTATGAGAAAAAGAACAACTTCAAGAGCAAAGGAAACTATTAAAGAAGCAACAACAAAGGCTACAGAAGCAGTCAAAGAGACAGTTGAGAAAACAACTGTAAAGGCTTCAGAAGTAATTGAAGAAGCAAAAGACGCTGCAGCTGATATTGCGAAGGCTCCGGTTGTAGAAGAAGCAAAAGAAACTGTAAAGAAAGCAGTAAAAGAAGTGGCTAAAAATATCGACATCAAAAAATTCGCAGAAACAACTATCGAATTACCTGGTTTTGCAGTTACAATGAGCTCCATCGAGGAAGCAATCAAAAAAGACATCAAAGACAAAGGCATCGAAGGAAAAGAAATCAGCGTTTATGTAAATGTTGAGCAGAAAGCCGCTTACTACACAGTAGACGGACAGGGCTCTGACGATTACAGAATCGACCTGAATACATTATAATCTGTAAGCATTTTTTATAAACCGAAAATGGATGTCTGCAGGGATCCGGAAAGAAAATCTGCAGACATAAAAACAGCAGGATTGTTCATAGAATGAACAGACCTGCTGTTTTGCTTATTTATGATAGAACCACACTGCGGCGGATATGGATGATATCTCAGGAAGCTTTCTGCTCAAACAGATCCTCCCTTGTAATATTCTGTGCCCATTTCCCCTGGCGGTAATGATGGAATACCCATGGCCATTTCACAAACTCATCTGTACAGAGCAGGAAGTAGACCCACAATACCGGAAGCTTCAGGACAAAGGCCGCAAAAAATCCCAGAGGTACCGCATATACCCACATATCAATGGTATCGCAGATCAGTCCGAACTTCGTATCACCGCCTGCGCGGAATACCCCGGCGATCAGGGCTGTGTTTACCGCAGAACCCATAATATAATAGGTATTGATAAGCAGCATGTACTTCAAATAATGCATTGCCCCGTCATTTAAGGATGCAAATCTCAGGACCAGAGGCGTGATGGCAAATACGATCACACCGCCAATGGCACCGGCTATAATGGTCATCTTCAGCATTCTGGAAGCATACACCTTCGATTTCTCCAGATCCCCTTTTCCCATTACATTTCCAAGAAGAATCGTTCCCGCACTGGCAATTGCAAAGCAGAACACAGAACCGATATTGCGCACAACCGTAACCAGAGAGTTGGCTGCAACGGCATCTGTTCCGAGATGTCCCAGGATCACAGAGTACATGGAGAAAGCAACACTCCAGGAAATGTCATTTCCAAGAGCGGGAAGTGACAGCCGGACGAAGTCGCCAAACAGCACCTTACTGCGGATAAACATAAAGGTCAGGTTCAATTTAACATCTTTGCTCAGGAAAGAAACGATCACGCATGCTGCCAGTTCGATCAGTCTGGAAGCAGCAGTTGCAATGGCAACACCTGTAGCCCCCAGCTTCGGTGCGCCGAAAAGCCCGAAGATAAAAGTAGCATTCAGGATAATATTCAATATAAAAGCCAGCATATTCAATGCCATACTGATCGTTACACGTCCGATACTGCGCAAAATCGCCAGATAAATCTCTGTAATTCCCCAGCAGAGATATGTAATTCCCATAATCCTAAGATAAGAAGAACCGATAGAGATCAGTTCCTGATCAGAAGTAAAAATCTTCATCATAAGCTGAGGAGCAGTAAATGCGATCAGTGCTACGATTCCCGAGATTATGATGGAAAAGCGGAGAGCAATTCCCTCGATCGCATGAATAGCCTGCATATTATTTTTTCCGAAATACTGCGCACACAGAAGAGATGCGCCTGTACCAAGTCCATAATATACCATAAACAGGATATTGGAGTAATTGGCAGCCAGAGACACCGCAGAAATCGCAGACTGTCCCACATAATTAAGCATAATTACATCTGCGGAGTTAACCGCTGCACTGAGCAGATTCTGGATAATGATCGGAATCGTCAGTTTAAGCATCTGCCGGTAAAAATTATCCTTACCGGCCGATAATGTGTTTATCATATTTACCCCCGTAATAAGTATTTGCCCGATCAGGCAGTTTTATTAGTCTGTTTTCAGCATAATCCTTCCGGCAGAAAAACGCTATCGGTATTTTGACTGATTTCTACGTTATTTTGACTTTTGAGCCCTTAAACAAATCAACTTTGCTTATAATACCTTGCACAAAAGAAGTCGGACTGATATAATTCGTATGTATTTTGAGAGGAATACATACTGTGACTGATAAAAAATATAATGGGAGAAGTTTATGGCGACATTACAGCAATTAGATATGAATATTTTACTGTGGATCCAGGAACATTTAAGGGTGGATGCCCTGACTCCGTTCTGGAGAGCAGTCACCTTCCTCGGAAACGGAGGATGGTTCTGGATCGTATTATGTGTGCTTCTGATCTGTTTCGGGAAAACACGCAAAACAGGAGTGACAGCGGCACTCTCGCTGCTGTCAGGGTTTCTGATCACAAATCTGCTGATAAAAAATGCAGTAGCCCGTCCAAGACCTTTTGATACTTATACACAGATCATTCCGCTGATCACCAGACCGAAAGACTATTCATTTCCATCCGGCCATACCTGCGCTTCCTTTGCCGTTGCACTGGTCTGTCTGCGGATGCTGCCCGGGAAATGGGGAATTTTGCCTGTTGTTCTGGCCGGAATGATTGCTTTTTCCAGACTCTATCTGGGCGTACATTATCCGGGGGATGTTCTGGCAGGATTTCTGGTGGCACTGCTCACAAGTACAGTGGCATGCAGGCTGATGCGGAGAACATTTTCACCTCAGAAAAGCTGACCGGTTCAGAAGAAAACTTCCGGGGGGAAATACAAAAAAGATATGCAAAAATCAGCAGAAAAATATTCGAATGTAAAGTGTAAAGGATAATCTTGTAATGAACAAAAATGAAATCTATATAAAGAGCGGAACCAATTACAAAGAAATGACAAAGGAACTGCTGGCACAGTGCGGCCTGGCGTCTGTAATTTCAGATAAAAAGATGCAGATTGGTATCAAGCCTAATCTTGTATCACCTTCCGAGGCTTCATGGGGAGCTACCACACATCCGGAAATTGTGGCGGGAATTATTGAGTATCTGCAGGAAAACGGATATGGAAATATTGCCATTCTGGAAGGCTCCTGGGTGGGAGATAAGACCACAGAAGCATACGAAGTGTGCGGATATCGTGAACTAACGGAAAAATATCAGGTGCCTTTTTGGGATATGCAGAAAGACAAGGGGATTGAAAGAGATTGCAGGGGGATGAAACTGAATGTCTGTGAACGTGCGGCAAATATCGATTTTCTGATCAATGTTCCGGTATTGAAAGGCCATTGTCAGACAAAGATCACATGTGCATTGAAAAATATGAAAGGATTGATCCCCAATACAGAGAAGCGTCATTTTCATGCGATGGGACTGCATGAACCGATTGCACATCTGAATGCGGGGCTCCATCAGGATTTTGTCGTGGTTGATAACATTTGCGGGGATCTGGATTTCGAGGATGGCGGAAATCCGGTAGTGATGAACCGTATCTGGGCGGGGACGGATCCGGTACTGATCGATTCTTATGTATGTCAGATCATGCATTATACAACGAAAGATGTACCGTATATTGAACTGGCAGAGAAGCTTGGGGTTGGAAGTACTGATCTGAAAAATTCCCACATCGTATACTGTGAGGAAAATGCCCGCAAAGAACTTCCGAAATCAAGAAAAGTGGTAGAACTTCAGGATGCAGTAGAAGAAGTAGAATCCTGCAGTGCCTGCTATGGTTATCTCATCCCGGCTCTGGAAATGCTTAAAAATGACGGCCTTTTCGAGAAACTGGACACGAAAATCTGCATCGGCCAGGGATACCGCGGAAAAACAGGAAAACTGGGTGTAGGTGCATGCACCTGTAAATTTGAACATAACGTAAAGGGATGTCCTCCAACAGAGAATCAGATTTATGATTTCCTGAAGCAGTATATTCTGGGAGAAAATAAATAATATGATATCAGGGGCCCAGGTTCAAAAAGTCGTTCGTGCCTGCATGATAAGACTTTTGAATCTGGAACCCTGTTTGATTTTACAATGCCATCTTTATCATCTGTATAATTTTATCCTGCTCAAATTTACTGCTGTCAAATGCCAGATGATACTGGGAAATATCTTTCCATTTCTTATCTGTAAAGTACTCATAATAAGTACGCCGTTCTTTATCCACTTTCTTAACCAGCTTCTGTGCACTTTTTTCTTCCCGTCCTGTACGCTCGATGACAGTCTGTACACGATACTCAAATGGTGCATGGATAAATACGCTCAGGCATTTATTGTCGAGGATGTGATTGGCGCATCGGCCAACGATCACACAATCTTCTTTCTCAGCAGCATCCAGAATAATCTTTCGCTGAAGATCAAAGAGCACATCATTCATGGGAACAAAGTGAAAATCGCTGTCCATCTGAAGTTCATGGTCAATGGGAAAACGCCACTGGCTGCCACGTTTCTCATCAACCTTGGCAAGCAAATCAAAAGGAATATTCTCTTTCTGAGCTGCAATATCGATCAGCTCTTTGTCATAAAAAGCAAATCCAAGCTCTTCTGCCAGAGCTTTACCGATCAGGCGGCCATTACTGCCGAGCATCCTGTTTATTGTAATCACGCGTTTACTCATAATCAAACCCTCCTTTATGACATCTCTGTTATTGAACGATATAGATTCAGGCGGATATTCGCAAATTGTACCTGTTATCTGCAATTAACAGTGATAAGTCTTTTATTTGTGAACATTATAACATTGATACTCGAAAAAATCCAGTAAAATATATAAAAAACCAAATATATTACGAAAATATTTGGGTACAGTGCACAAAAACGATTCGCAATGAAACAAATGATGCAGTTAATCCGATAATATTTTGAAAAGTGTTTTTTTGGATAGTTTTATCAATAGACACTTTTGGCTGCCATATGCTAGAATTAGAGTAATATTTACAGCAAGCAGCAAAGCGGATGATATTGTCCGCCTGACCAGGATTACTGCCGAGACATACAAGCCAAAATTCCATTGCCGCAGGCAATCTGGAATGAATTTTGG
>OGRU01001909.1_pt1 | contig 14596 bp, 12 predicted proteins | sample 1553541 | NCBI WGS metagenome assembly OGRU01 (sample SAMEA2580068, study PRJEB22360) | human gut metagenome | biome: human gut; feature: human-associated habitat; material: faeces | place: Denmark | collected 2008/2010
CAGATCGGCTTTACAGATGATCTTACTTTCACTGGAAATCCTCCTTCCGTAAATTAGTCTCATATCTGCAGTTTCACAGGCGCACTCATACACAGTATTTGCGCGCTTGAAATATATACTAACACCTGTTTTCCTGAAATGCAAGAAAAAATTTTAAAAATTTTTGATTTTTTTTACAGACTGTATTATAATGGGTGGCAAAGTCCGGCAGAACCTGTCAAACTTCTTATATCCTGTACTTTCATACAGACGGAAAGCTGCCCATTTTTATATGAAAGGAATCTTTATATATGCATACGGAAATGAAATATCGTTTTCTGATCCATTACACCTTATCTTTTATCGGAGGATATCTGGGGCTTTACGCCATTGTATCAAGAGCCGATCTTTTCGGCAACGCACAGACTGCCAACCTTCTCGGTGTTGTGCGTGATATCATCGGCAGAGACTTTTCGGACATGATGCTGCGTGTGGGCGCACTTCTGATCTATATGACAGCTGTGATCCTTACGGTCTGGATACCGGAACATTTTTCCACAGATCTTCGTTTTATCAGTATCGGAATTGATATCTGTGCAGTTTTGCTGCTTGGTTTCCTGCCAGCCAGAATGAGCCCGGTCGTAGCTCTTTATCCGGTATTCTTCGCAATGCCTTTCCAGTGGTGTACTTTCAAGGCTCCCGGCGGATATAACAGCTCGACGATCTTTTCCACCAACAATCTCCGCCAGTTCACCACTGCTGTCACACAGTTTCTTATGAAAAAGGACAGCGCACAGTGCGATAAAGCAAAATTTTACGGAATGACGCTGCTTTCCTTCCATACAGGAGCCGCGCTTTCCCTGATCCTGTATATGGCATATGATCTTTCCGGTGTATGGCTCTGCCTGATCCCGGCGTTCTATGCTGTATGGCTGATCGCTGAAGACCGACACACGGTAACTGCTGCCACCACAGATTTCCAAAATACAACTGTGTCAAACGGCTATAAGAAGTTTTCTTATAAGAAAAAAGAAGCCTGAATAAAATATAAACATTCAACAAAAAAGAAACGCTGTCTGTGTTCGGCACATTCGCGTTTCTTTTTTATTTGCATTATATTTATGATCTCGAATCCAGCACGATATTCTCAAAAGGATATATTATCCGGCAATTCCTCTACTCCATACAGTAAGAGCTTTCTTGTTATTTCCGTTGAGATCACATCTGCACTTTCTTGTTTTCCAGTCATAAGTAGCTTCTGTATAATAAATATAGTTGCCCTTTACAGATACTTTAATAGCTCTGTCACTAATTATTTTGCATTTGCTTCCATCTCTGTTTATCAGATAGACAGGACCTCCATGAGGGAATCCCACAGCTGTAACCAAGACTTTGTTTTTCACGCTCTGTACTGTTGAACAATCCTTCCCCAGACGTTTTATCTGTCTTTTTTTCAGATTTACCACTGCAAAATTTCCCAGTCCGTCACCATACTGGGTCTGATATCCCATATAAAGATAGGTGCCATCGCAGCCGATAATGCTATCCGCAGGTCCCTCCCCCCTGAAGCTTATCAGCACTTTATTTTTACGGGTTTTCAGATTATACTGAACCAGTTTACGATTTTTGTAAGTTCCTCCAAAGCTGCCGCTCCTCAGAAATGCTGCACTTTCATAATAAAGATATTTTCCGTTTGTTACAATGGAACCACTGGAACAGCTGTTAAGAAGCGCTTTCTTTTTACCATTCTTTGAAGCATATACAATATAACGATTGGTTCTGTCATTGTATTTCATAGAATAAATCGTGCCGTTTACTTTGCCGCTTTTATAAAAAGTAATCTTCTTATATGCACTGAGTCCGTTTGACGCGGCCTGTACATTCTCTGTTGTTCCTACTGCTGTAAACAGCATACTGAATGCCAGCATTAATACCATACATATGGTCAGCAGTCTGTTACCTTGGTTTCGTTTGTTTTTCATAATTTTCCTTCCTTTCCTGTTGCGGTGTTTACAGATATCGTATATCTATATTTTACACTACAGGAAGACTGTATGTCCATAGATACAAAAAAGAAACAGGTTCTGATTTATTTTCAGTTCCTGTTTCTTTTCATTTTAATCAGGTGGGCATTCTTTTAATTTTATAAAGCTGAATCTAATACGATTGTCTCAAACGGTCTTAATGTGATCTTTCCATCTTCTGCAGTGATCTTCTCATAGTTTCCAAGACGTTTCTGATATGCTTTCCATTCCGGTTGCTGCCGGATCGTTACATTCTCTGCTGTCAGATTATTAAGAACGATCAGTTCTTCTCCCTGATAGTTACGTCTGTATGCCAGCACATCTGCATTTTCTTTTTCCAGAAATTCGATAGTTCCCTCTGCTATGATATCTTTTTCTTTTCGAAGGGCAATCAGTTTCTTATAGAAGCTGTAAATGGAGTCCGGATCTTTAAGTTCTGTTTCTGCATTGATCTCCTTATAATTCTCGGGAGCTTCGATCCACGGTGTTCCTTCTGTGAATCCTGCGTTTTTGTCATCAGACCACTGCATCGGTGTTCTGCTGTTGTCTCTTGATCTGGCAGCCAGAACCTTAAGAGCCTGCTCTTTGGTTTTTCCCTGATCAAGAAGGATTTTATAATAATTCAGGCTCTCCACATCACGGTACTGGGAAATATCGTTGTAGTGGGCATTGGTCATTCCCAGTTCCTCTCCCTGATAAACATAAGGAGTTCCCCGCATCATGTGAATCGCCGCTGCCAGCATCTTGGCGGATTCTTTCCAGTAAAGGTCCTCATTGCCCATTCTGGACACAACTCGCGGCTGATCGTGATTGCACCAGAAAAGTGCATTCCAGCCATCTCCATCCTGCATTCCCATCTGCCATGTCTCGAACAGTTTTTTCAGTGCTATTCTGTCAGGCTCCATCAGTGTCCATTTATCTCCGTCCTTATAATCTACTTTCAGATGATGGAAATTAAAGCACATGGAAAGCTCTTTTTCCTTCCGTCCTGAATAACGAATACAGTTCTCAAGCGAAGTGGAAGACATTTCTCCTACTGTGATCATATCCTCAATGCCTGTATCTCTGGTCAGTTCCTTAAGATATTCATGTACATGAGGACCGTCTGTATAAAATCTTCTTCCGTCGCCTTCCAGATCATCCTCAAACAGCTCAGGCTTGGAAATTACATTAATTACATCAAAACGGAAGCCTTTTATCCCTTTGTTTTTCCAGAAGCGGATAACTTTTTTCAGTTCACCACGGACTTCCGGGTTCTCCCAGTTCAGATCTGCCTGGGTAACATCATAAAGATGGAGATACCATTTTTTCAGTGATGGTACATACTCCCATGCAGGACCGCCGAATTTTGACTGCCAGTTTGTCGGAATCTGATCTTCCGGTTCATCCCGGAATATGTAGTAGTCCTGATATTTTTTTTCTCCTGCAAGGGCTCTCCGGAACCATTCATGCTCTGTGGATGTGTGGTTGAATACCATATCCAACATCAGACCAATTCCACGGTTATCACACTCTCGGATCAGTTCATCCATATCCTCCATGGTTCCAAACTGTGGATTGATCTTATAATAATCTGCCACATCATAACCGTTATCGTTCATTGGAGAGATAAATACCGGTGTAATCCAGAGATAATCAATTTCTAATTCTTTGAGATAATCCAGCTTTTCAATGATTCCACGGATGTCACCAAAACCATCCCCATCCGAATCCCTGAAGGATTTCGGATAAACCTGATATACTGTCTTTCTGCCAAAATCTGTCATAATTCTTTCCTCCTAAATCAATCGGACATTCATGATCCGATCTCACAGCCTGTACCCACTTCAGTTAAATAAAACGATCTCTGTTTTTCCTGCTTCTGCGTGAATATCTGTTACAAATTCAAAATCTTTCGCATTGCCTTCTTCTGTCACAATACATACTGTCACATCCGGATGGCCTGCTGTCCTAATCTTTTCCCTGTCAAAACGTACCAATGGTGTTCCCTGCTTTACTTTCTGGTTCAGAGATACCAGATACTCAAAACCGTCACCTTGCATTTCCACTGTATCAATTCCAATATGGAGAAGGATCTCCATGCCATTCTCAAGAGTCAGCCCGCAGGCATGTCTGGACTCGTCCATAAGAACAGTTACTTCACCGTCACATGGCGCATAAAGAGTATCGTTCTCCGGAAGGATGGCAAGACCGTCACCCATAACTCCTTCGGAAAATACGCCGTCATTTACTTCCTTCAGAGGAATTACTTTTCCTGTAAGGAAAGCTCTGAGAGTGTTTGCTCCATCTCCGTTAAGTTCTGTTGTTTCTGTATTTTCTGTTGCGCTGATGCTGCCGGCTTCTGCTGATACATCCACTGTATCTGCGCTGTCCCCGGCTCCCACTCGATCTGCCATGGAAAGTTTTTTCTTTCCAACAATAAATGTCAGTGTCATCGGAATCACAAAAGCGATCACCATACAGATTGCAAAGCTTCCCATATATTTCGGCTGAATGGACAGGATTCCCGGGATTCCACCTACACCTACTGCGTTGGCTGTTGTAGAAGTCATAACGCAGACAACTGCTGAAATAGCAGATCCGATCATTCCACAGATAAACGGGAATCCGTATTTCAGGTTTACACCAAAGATTGCCGGCTCTGTTACTCCAAGGTAACAGGAAATTCCTGCCGGAACATTGACTTCCTGTGCTGCTACATTCTTTTTCTGAAGGATGATCATTCCCATAACCGCAGAACCCTGAGCAATATTGGAAAGTGCGATCATCGGCCACAGCATGGTTCCGCCATAATCTGCGATCAGCTGAAGGTCAATAGCATTGGACATATGATGAAGTCCTGTGATAACAAGAGGTGCATAAACAAATCCGAAAATTGCACCAAATACAACTTTAAAGGATCCTGTGATTCCTGCATATACTACGGAAGAGATCGCAGAACCGATCTTCCATCCGATAGGACCTACAATAAAATGCGCAGCCATTACAGCAAGTACAAGACTGCAGAATGGAACTACAACACTTGAGATCACCTGAGGAGATATTTTTCTGAAAAACCTCTCAAGATAAACAAGTACAAACGCTGCCATGATCGCCGGAAGCACCTGTGCCTGATAACCGATCATGTTCACTTTTACAAATCCGAAATCCCATTTCGGAATATCCGCTGCTGCTGTTCCGGCTACAGAATAAGCGTTGAGAAGCTGGCCGGAAACCAGGGTAAGTCCAAGGACGATACCAAGCATCTCCGTTGTGCCCATTTTCTTGGTCACAGACCAGCAGATACCTACCGGCAGCATGTGGAAGATTGCTTCACCGATCAGCCACAGGAAACTGTCCATTCCGGACCAGAACTGACTGATATCACATAAAGTTTTCGTTCCATTCTCAAAGAAGTAAATGCTGTCAATACAGTTTCGAAATCCCAGGATCAGACCACCGGTGATGATAGCCGGGATCAGCGGTGCAAAGATCTCTGCCAGTGCAGCGATCACCTTCTGGAGAACATTCTGGTTCTTCTTTGCTGCCTGCTTCACTGCATCCTTGGAAACGCCTTCCACTCCTGCCACTTTTACAAAATCATTGTAAAAATCAGCGACTGCATTTCCGATGATCACCTGAAACTGTCCCGCCTGTGTGAAGCTTCCCTTTACCACCTTCATAGCTTCGATTGCTTCCACATCCGCCTTTGACGGATCATTGAGTACAAAACGCATTCTAGTTACACAATGTGATACAGCTGCAATGTTCTCTTTTCCTCCGATGAGGCGAAGCAGCTGCTGGGCATCCTGTGTATACTTTCCCATTTTCCTTTCCTCCATTACATTTTGATGATTATTTCCCTTTGTTCTGATTTGTTTAAACATGTTGTCGATGTTTTATTTATATCACGCTTGTTTAAACATGTTGATATGTTTTTTAAAACTTGTTTAAACATTTCAAAGTATTTGCATTGCGCTTGCCTGCAAAATCTTTTATAATGATCCTATAGCATTTCCATAAATTACTGCATCAAGTTCAGCTGCTCAGAACATAAATTGCCGGAAATGCTATAGGAATCATAAATCCTGCTATATTTTTTGACCGAACATGAATGGAGAATAGAAATGCCAAGAAGTATTTATGAAGATATCTATAAAGATCTGAAAATGAAAATCGAAGATAACACTTTTGCCTACCAGGAGCTTCTTCCCCCTGAAAACACCCTGATCCAGACCTACGGCTGCTCCCGAAATACTCTGCGCCGCGCAGTTGGCCTTCTTGTCAGTGACGGCTATGTACAAACCATGCAGGGAAAAGGTGTCCGCAATATCTACCGTCCAAGTGAGCAGACTGCCTTCACCATCGGTGAGATCGAAACATTCAAGGAATCTGCTACAAGGAACGGCCAGAATGCCCGCACGGAAGTTGTTCTTTTCACTGAACTGTGCATCAGTGAAAAACAGGCCTCTTACACCGGCTTTCCTGTCGGAGCTGAAGTTTACTATATCCAGCGTATCCACTATCTGGATGATATTCCGCTGATCATCAACCATAACTATTTTCTGAAAGAATCTGTTCCCGGCCTTACTGCCGAGATTGCCAGACATTCCATCTATGAATATCTGGAACAGGAACTTCATATGACCATTGTCAACAGCAAACGTGTGATGACTGTGGAAAAGGTCACAGAGATTGATGAAAAATATCTTCATCTGAATGTAAAAGATTATAACTGCGTGGCTGTGGTATCCAGCCAGACTTACAACAGTGACGGTGTTATGTTTGAGTATACCCAGTCCCGCCATCGTCCGGATCACTTCCGTTTTTATGACAACGCCCTGCGCCGGTGATCCAACAGGCTCCCTGACACTCCCCTTGCGGAAATGCTCAGATTTCCCGATGCTGTGCTGTTTCTTCTTTTCCTGAACTGTGTTATACTGAAACAATCAAATGGAGAGAGGAATTTTTATTCTTATGAAAAAGCGAGAATCTTTTAACAGCCGCTGGGGGTTCATTCTGGCCTGTATCGGGTCTGCGGTTGGAATGGGAAATATCTGGATGTTTCCTACCAGAGTTTCCCTGTATGGAGGGGGATCGTTTCTGATCCCGTATTTTATTTTTGTGGCACTGATCGGATTTACAGGGGTGATCGGTGAGATGAGTTTCGGGCGTGGAACACGTTCCGGCCCCATTGATGCTTTTGGTCTTGCCTGCGAAACAAAAGGCAGGAGGAAACTGGGCGAAACCCTTGGATGGATCCCTGTTGCCGGTGCACTTGCCATGGCTATCGGCTATACCGTTGTCATGGGCTGGATCTTCCGATATATGATCGGAACTTTTACAGGATCCACCCTGGCTCCTGCAGATATTGAGTCCTTTGGTTCCAAATTCGGCGGCATGGCATCTGCCTGGGGAAACAATCTCTGGCAGCTGGCTGCTCTTGTGATCTGTATGTTTATCCTGATGTATGGTGTTGGAAGTGGTATCGAAAAGGCAAACAAGATCATGATGCCGATCTTTTTCGTACTGTTTGTGATCCTTGGCATCTATGTTGCTTTTCAGCCTGGCTCTGCTGCCGGATACCGTTACATCTTCCGTGTGGAACCGGAAGTTCTGGCGAAACCATCCACCTGGATCTTTGCACTTGGGCAGGCATTTTTCTCCCTGTCCGTTGCAGGTAACGGAACACTGATCTACGGGTCCTACCTTCCGGACAGTGAAGATATCCCGGCTTCTGCAGCCAGAGTTGCACTTTTTGATACGCTGGCTGCCATGCTGGCTGCACTCGTGATCATTCCTGCAATGGCAACTACCGGTGCACAGCTTGATCAGGGTGGGCCTGGACTTCTGTTCATCTATCTGCCTCACCTGATCAAAACCATGCCAGGCGGCCGGATCATTGCCATTATCTTCTTTGTGGCGGTATTCCTTGCAGGCATGACTTCTCTTATGAACCTTTATGAGGCACCAATCGCCACAGTCCAGGAAAAAACAGGCCTTGGCCGTATCCCTTCCTGTATGGTGATCGCAGCTATCGGAGTCGTAGTTTCTCTTCTGATCCAGGGCATCGTCTCTGACTGGATGGATGTACTTTCTATCTATATCTGCCCTCTTGGCGCAGGACTTGCAGGAATCATGTTCTTCTGGGTATTTGGCCGGAACTATGTAGAGAGCCAGATCAACAAGGGCCGTGAAAAACCATTCACAAAATATTTTTATCCGGTGTGTAAATATCTTTATATTCCGGTATGCTTTCTGGTGCTGATCCTTGGTATCGTGCTTGGCGGTATCGGATGATAAAACGCTGAAATTTACAGAATGGACTACATAAAAGAATCCCGCGGAAACGGTTTTAAACGTTTCCACGGGATTCTTTTCATTTATATTTTTGCAAAAGGGATGTTCTTTTTTAGAGGGTGTCCGGTTTCTCCACTTCATAATCAGACCAGGATGCAACCGTATCGCTGCCGGATGTATCTGCTGTATCTTCGTATTTATCTACAGTGATCGTATAATCGCTGTCGCCTTCTACATATACGGTTCCGTCTGTTCCTTTAACTGTGACGGTTTTTCCGGAGTCATCCACGATGGTTCCGGCATTGGAAAGTTTGGAGACGGTGCTGTCACCGGTTACTGTCCAGGTAGAATCGTCACTGACATATACGTTGCAGTAACCATCTCCGCCGTTGCCGGCAAAACTCTCATCGTCTATGATAGCTCCTGTCAGGTTGCTTCCGTCTGTCATATAGAAATCAAGCTGGCTGATGGTATCCCAGATCACGCTGCCTTCCATGTCCTGGCTGATCGCGGTAAAGTCACAGTCTGCTCCGTTGGCCCCGCTTTCCCCCCATCCTCTTTCAATGTTATTTCCTGTACAGCGAAGAAAGTACTCATTGTCATTGTTGTATGTGATATCTACATCTTTCAGCGTAATGTCACTCTCTGTGTTGGTTGTGTAGAACACACCGCCGTTCTTGGAAGTAAGGGTTCCGCCGTCCATCTGGAAGGTACTGTTTCCTACTTCGGAATCACCGGACATACTCTGATAGAGGATCACGGTCCAGGTGCTGTCATTCTGACTTAAGTCACTCATATTTCCGGTAAGGTCGCAGTTAAAAAGATGCAGGGAGTTCAGTCCTTCGATGCACACGGCTTCTGATCCGTTTGCTGTAAGTGTGGCATCTTTTACTGCAATATCTGCGGTGCAGTATACTGCCGGTGAACCTACACCATTGGATGTGTAAGTTCCGCCGTCTACGACCATGGTTCCGCCGCCGCGGTCGCTCCGGATAGCTGCTGCGGATTCTCCGTCTGTCTCCACATTCAGATCCCAGGCGTATAATTTACCGCCGCCGGCTGCATGGATTCCACCGGAAGTATCCTGTGTTGTCTTAATGGTAGTGTCTGCCGCGTAGACAGTTCCATCGCCGTAGGCAAAAAGTCCTGCTCCTCCGGCTGCGTCAGTGGTTACAGTTCCGCCTTTTACATAGGCATTTCCGTCTGTTGCAAGAAGCGCTGCTCCTACACCGTAAAAACTGGAGTTGTCACCGCCTGTACTGTCGGAGGAGTTTCTTGTGATATCTATATTATTAAAAGTAACATTTGCTCCTGAGGAAACAAGTGCCGCGTTCTCGTCTGTTCCTGTGGATTCCAGGGATGTATCCGATACTTCTGTATCAGAATCATACGTATTGGCTGTGTCATAGCTGTCTACTCCCTGGGACTGACCTCCCGGTGCTCCACCAGGACCTCCCTGAACGCCGCCCATATCTGTGCTCTGCACTTTGATGGTAAGGGCATTTCCGTCGTCGTCTGTGGTGATGGCTACGATGTCACCTTCCTGAATATCGGAGAGTTCGATGGTCTCACTCTGGGAATTATTACCGTCCGGAGCACCACCCTGGTCGCCGCCTGGGGCCTGATTGTTTCCGTTATCTCCGTCTGGCTTCTCCGGGGCTTCTCCCTGGTTTCCTCCTGGGGCTCCGCCCGGACCTTCGGCGCTTTCTTTTGTGATCACGGTATCATCCGTCACTGTGACTGTCATCTCATCTCCGGTCAGATCCAGCATGGAAGGTGCCTCTCCCTGATCTCCGCCAGGGGCTCCACCATTTCCATCTGCATTGTCACCGTCCGGTTTCTCCGGGGCTTCTCCGTTATCTGTTGAATCCCCATCTTTACTGTCCGTTTTATCGGACTCTGCATCTTTGCTGTCAGATTCTGTGCTCTCTGCATCGGATGTATCAGCAGAAGCATCTCCGCTTCCATTCTCATCCGGCTTCTCAGGTGCTCCACCGTTTCCGCCCATATCTTTCATTGTTCCAACTGCGATGGTGATCTTTCCGTCTTCCACAGATTTCACTTCACCGTAGGTCACATCTTCCTCATCAGAATCTTCTTTATCCGCATCTGCGCTGCTGTCACTGTCGTCTGTGCTTTCTGCACTCTCTGCCGTTGTATCTTCTGTCCCTTTATTATCTGAACTTTCCGCTGTATTCGTTGTTGTCTCTGTTGTCGCTGCCCCGCATGCGGTAACAGATGCTGTTGCCATCATAATTCCTAAGATTGCTGCAAGATATTTTTTCTTCATATGAACACCTCTCTTTTTCTTGTATGCTCATACTATATCAGCAAAATCTGTTCACTTTATGTTTAAAACATGAAAAAAGTGTGAGTGATAATATCCACTTTGAGATTTTTTTCCGAAAAAAAGCACAAAAAAGACCCGGCAGTTTAAAACCACCAGGCCCTTTACAGAATTTCTTATTTATCTCTCCAGATGATTCTTCCTTTGGAAAGATCATACGGAGAAAGTTCGATCGTTACTTTATCTCCCGGGAGAATACGGATGAAGTTCATACGGAGCTTACCGCTGATATGGGCAAGTACCACATGTTTGTTTTCCAGTTCTACTTTAAACATCGCGTTAGGCAGTTTCTCCAGAACAGTGCCTTCTACTTCGATCACATCTGCTTTTGACATTTTTTACCTCCTATGTCATGACAACAATTGCTGCTTACAGATTTGTAAGCGTCAGAATCTCTGGTTCCCCATCTGTAATGAGGATCGTGTTTTCATAATGTGCGGAAAGTGAACCATCCATGGTTACTACTGTCCACTCATCGTCCAGCCATGCCACGTCCGCACGACCAAGGTTGATCATGGGCTCGACGGCCAGGGTCATTCCCGGAAGGAGCTTGATGCCCCTGCGCTTCTGCGGGAAGTTTGGAATCTGCGGATCCTCATGAAGATGAGTTCCGATTCCATGTCCTACAAGGTCACGTACAATACCGTAACGGTATTTCGCTGCGTGGGCTCCGATGGCTTTGGAAATATCATTTAAATGATTTCCGGCTTTTGCCATTTTCAGTCCTTCAAAAAAGCACTCTCTTGTAACTTTAATAAGCTGCTGTGCCTCTTTGGATACTTCACCTACCGCATAGGTACGTGCTGCGTCAGAATGGTAGCCCTTGTAAATCAGGCCGGCGTCGATCTTAACCAGATCCCCGTCCTGGATAATCTTCTCTTCGGATGGAATTCCATGCACAACCTCATCATTCAGGCTGATACAAAAAGAAGCCGGAAAACCTCCGTAATTCAAAAAGTTCGGAATACAGCCCATAGACCGGATCATTTCTTCTCCAATCTTATCAATCTCCTTGGTGCTGACGCCTGGTTTGATATAAGGGATCAAACCATCATGCACCTTCTCCAGAAGATGGCCGGATTCTCTCATAAGTTCTATTTCATGCTGTGTCTTAATTGTTACGGACATTCTTATTCTCCTAAGATGTCAACGATCTCCTGGAATACCTCATTCAGATCCCTGGTTCCGTCTACCGTCTTCAAAACACCCTGTCTGGTGTAATAGTCAATCAATGGCTGTGTCTGCTCATGATAAACATTCAGACGCTTCTGGACTGTTTCCGGCTTATCATCGTCACGGAGTACAAGCTTGTCACCACAGGTATCACAGACACCTTCTGTTTTCGGTGCTGCGAACTCAACATGATAAGTTGCACCGCATTTTACGCAGGCACGACGACCGCCCATACGTTTCACGATATTATCATCCGGTACATCCACATCGATTGCATAGTCAATTTTGCTTCCAAGTTTGTTCAGAGCCTCTGTCAGACATTCTGCCTGCGGAATTGTTCTCGGAAAACCATCCAGAACATATCCTTCTCTTGCATCCTCCTGCTGGATTCTGTCAACAACAAGGTCACAGGTCAGTTCATCCGGAACAAGAAGTCCCTGATCCATGTAAGTTTTTGCTTTGTTTCCAAGCTCGGTACCGTTTTTGATGTTGGCACGGAAAATATCTCCTGTGGAGATGTGCGGAATCCCATATTTCGCCGCAATTTTCTTGGCCTGAGTACCTTTGCCTGCCCCCGGTGCACCCAACATAATAATTCTCATAGCATACCCTCCATTTTCCTGTTTGCTGCCTGATTTTCAGACAGTGCTGTTTACAAATCAAGGCTGCGACACTTTCGCACCGCAACCTTCATTTTCAATTAGTTCAGGAAGCCTTTGTAATTACGTACAAGCAGCTGAGATTCCATCTGCTTAACGGTCTCCAGGATAACACCTACGATGATGATGATAGATGTTCCTCCGAAGGAAACGTTCGCGCCAAATACACCGTTAAAGAAGAACGGAATAACGGCCACGATAACAAGACCTACTGCACCTATAAATATAATATAATTCAGGATTTTAGTCAAATAATCTGAAGTCGGTTTTCCCGGACGGATGCCTGGGATAAAACCGCCCTGCTTTTTGATATTATCGGCTACTTCCAACGGATTAAAGGTAATGGATGTATAGAAGTATGCGAAGAATACGCAAAGTACTACATACACGATCAGACCCCAGCTATACTGGATCTGACTTGGATTACACCAGTTATTAGAGGAAAGTCCTCTTAAGATCTCACTTCCAATGCCTGTTCCGTTTCCTTTGCCAGCAAACTGTGCAATGATTGACGGGAATGACATAATGGAAGAAGCAAAAATAACCGGGATAACACCGGCAGTATTTACCTTGAGCGGGATGTTTGTGGACTGACCGCCCATCATCTTACGTCCAACCATCTTTCTGGAATACTGAACCGGAATTCTTCTCTCTGCTCCGTTGAGGATAAGTACGAGCACTACAACAAACAGGATGATCACAGCAATAATGCAGGCTGCGAGCATGCCTTTTGCAATTGTTTTGCCCTTGACGAAGTTCTCATAAAGAAGGGATACATCGCTCGGGATCCTGGACACGATATTGATTGTCAGGACGATGGAAATACCATTTCCAACACCCTTCTCTGTAATACGCTCGCCCAGCCACATAAGCATTGCGGAACCCGCTGTTAAACTTGCAACAACTACGATTCCTTTAAGGAAGTTCATGTTCGGGATCATACCCTGACGTCCGAATCCGATTGCCATGGCAACAGACTCAAACAGAGCAAGACCAACGGTTACATAACGTGTGATTGCTGTAAGCTTTTTTCTGCCTTCTTCTCCGTCACGCTGCATTTCTTCCAGTGCCGGAATGGCAATGGTAAGAAGCTGAATGATAATGGAAGAAGTAATGTAAGGTGTGATGTTCAATGCAAAAATTGACATCTGAGTAAAGGAACCGCCGGTGAACGCATCAAAGAAATTGAATGCGTCACCGGTATTAGATTCAAACCACTGCTTGAAGAAGTCACTGTCGACTCCCGGTACAGGAAGCTGGGATCCAATTCTGATCACGAATATCATCCAGATCAGATAGAGAAGTTTCCTTCTCATTTCCTTTACTTTGAAAACACTCTTAAGAGTCTCAAACATTAGATCACCTCTACTGTACCACCAGCAGCTTCAATTTTTGTTTTTGCAGTCTCGCTGACAGCGTTTACTTTAACATTGAGTTTTTTTGTAAGCTCGCCGTTTCCAAGGATCTTAACACCATCACCGATCTTGGAGATTGCACCGCTTGCAAGTAAGCTGTCAACTGTAACCTCTGCGCCATCCTCAAAACGATTGAGAACGTCTACATTGATTGCGATAATTTCTTTGGAGTTTCTGTTAGTGAAACCTCTCTTAGGAAGACGTCTGTATAAAGGCATCTGACCTCCCTCGAATCCCGGTTTCTTGTGTCCGGAACGAGCAAGCTGTCCTTTATGTCCTTTACCAGCAGTTTTGCCGTTTCCTGAACCATGTCCACGGCCTCTTCTGAAGTTATCGCTATGCTTGGAACCCTCTGCGGGTCTTAAGTTTGATAATTCCATTCTGGCACCTCCTTAATCTTCTACTTTTACCAGGTGCTGCACCTGCTGAATCATTCCTCTGGTTGCAGCGTTGTCTGGCATCTCAACTGTTTTATGCATCTTTGTAAGACCCATAGCTTTTACAGTTTTTTTGTGCTTCGGTACTGCACCGATTGGAGATTTTACCAGTGTAACCTTGATTGTATCTGCCATTTCCATTTCCTCCTTAACCCAGAATCTCATCTACAGATTTTCCGCGGAGCTTTGCAACCTCTTCCGGAGTCTTTAACTGGCTCAGGCCTGCGATTGTTGCCAGAGCTACGTTCTGTTTATTTCTGGAACCCATACATTTTGTACGGAT
>OGRU01001910.1_pt1 | contig 14589 bp, 14 predicted proteins | sample 1553541 | NCBI WGS metagenome assembly OGRU01 (sample SAMEA2580068, study PRJEB22360) | human gut metagenome | biome: human gut; feature: human-associated habitat; material: faeces | place: Denmark | collected 2008/2010
CAGAAAACAGTTGACAATCTAATAAATGAATATAAAGTTGAAAATGGAGAGAAGCAAATCCAAGTGAAAGAATATGAAGTGAAAAATACAAAAGAAAAAAGGTATATAGCAGAATTTGAATATAAAGATGTTCAATATCAGTTGAAAGGAATTATGGAAAAAGATGAGTTTGATAAAATTATAAAAAATTTATTTTTTATGTAAAAAACGCGTAAGTTTTTTTACTCTCAGTTGTTTACTTATCAGAAGACGATAATAAAAAGAGGGGGAAGATAGTCTTATGATAAGTAAAAAAATTGTATCAGTTATAACAAGTGTTATGGTTTTCTGCTGTGTAGCAGGAGTATCTTTGACAAATGTTAAGGCAGATGACAGTGCTCCAAAGTCAGTAGATGGATCATATTTGACATCAGCAGACTCATCTACAGGTTATACACCTAATAATGAACGTGGAAAGCATTTGATGGATGGTCAGTGTTCAATAACGAAAAGCGGAACAAAACGTATTTATACATATGGAGCTACTACAGCAGATCATACAGTTGATGCAATAGCTGTAATTGTATATGTGGATAGATATAATGAGAAAGACGGAAAATGGCATCAGATTGACGCTTATTCCAAGAAAATAGAAAATGATTATTATGTTGCTACATCGAAGTCTATTCAAGTAGATCGGGGATATTATTACAGAGTACATGCAGAGCATTTTGTAAGAATGGGAGAAGAACCAGTAGAGGAAACTTATTCTTACACCAACGGCATTTTAGTCCCATAAGCATCTTTCTCCCACACCAATGGCAGAAGATGCAGCCCGTGGGCTGGCCTAACAGCCGCTGCGCGGTGGTTCGCTCGGATACTCACAAATTAGATTCTAATAGATAAAAGTGAGAGCCTTGTTCCTTGATACACCACAATTGAATAAATGAGCATATAATCACCATAAGCGGCTGTTAATCAGTCCATGGACTAGTAGGGCAGAAGGGAAGGATTGAATCAAGAGTAGCGATCCTTCCCTATTAGTTTGCCATTTTTTAAGTTATTTTCCTGTTGCTTCTTTCAGTGCCTGAGCAAGCTGGTCCGGGCAGGAAGTTTTTTTGAATCCACACTGGATTCCTTCCAGGCGTGAGATGGCCTCATCTACATCCATTCCTTCAACCAGATGGGAAATTCCCTGCAGGTTACCGTTACATCCGCCAACGAAGGAAACATTATGAATCTTGTTATCTTCGATATCAAAGTGAATGCTCTGGGAACAGACACCTTTTGTTCTATAATCCATATCTAGATATCCTTTCTTTTAAATTTTTAGATCTTTTAGTTACCTTTTGAATTATAGCAAATCAAATATAAAAAAACAATTTTTCTTTTCACATCTTTCAGCATAATTTTCCTCAATACGACAATTTTGATTTTTGCTGTAGAAATCTGTAGAACGATTTATGCGGACAGAATATAAAATCAGGTTTATAATATCTACAAACGTAACGAAGGGGAGGCCCGAACAGTTACGCGCAATATTTTTAAAACCAGGAGGGGTTGCTATGTTAAGAGAACTGGCAGTGAACACAAGAGTCATCTATTATCTGATGGCGCTTCTGGGCATGATCGGAGTGCTGGCAAAAGCAGTGAATCAGCAGACATTGAATCAGATGCTGAAGGCGGCGGGGAATATGTCCAAGAGTACACACCGACTGATAAAACTCGTAAGAGCAAAATACGAACATGCATGTATGGTGCATGACAGTGTAGAGAATACGAATGCATTTGTGGAGAAATATATTTATGAATATAGAGGATTTTTGTTTGGGATTCATACCTGGAGACAGATGGAATTGCTGACGGTGTGGTTTGTTGGAATTCTTGCAGCTCTTGGTGCATTCGAATGTTATATTACTTATGGATTTTCAGATGCGGCGTATCAATATATAGAAACAGGATTAGCGGAGATGGTACTCCTTTTTGTTATCAGTCATCTTTCGGACGAACAGTACAAGCTTAATGCTGTCAGGATGTATATGGTGGATTATCTTGAGAATAATTGTGCATTTCACGTAAAGAGACAGCGGACTACGGATAGAGAAGAATTGAATGTGATCGCTGCAGAGAATACCGGAAAGCAGGAGTGGGAAGAAAAGAAAGGGGAAAGAGAGATACATAGAGAAGACAACGTACAGAATGGAAATAAAACAAAAGCAGAGAGGACGGAGCTGCCGATTAATATCGAGGGAGAACCAAGAGAGGTAGAGCCGGCAAGGAATCCGAAAGGAAATTCAGAGAGAGACGTAGATAGAGATTCGGAGCGAGATTCAGGAAGAAATGCAGAAAGAGAAGCGGCGATTCGTCAGATTCTGGAAGAATTTTTAACATAACGAAAACTAAAATTTCTTGAGCAGCATTTGTAAATAAGGTATAATAAAAAGCAGTTGGTAGCCGCCGGTCATGGAATATCAGGAATGGCGGCAGGGAAAGAAGAACCAACTGCTTTTTTAGGGCTTATAAACAAGAAAAGAAAGTAACTGATTAAGACAGGTGCAAAGAGTAATAGGAGGAGTTGCTATGTTAAGAATAGGAATGTTGACCAGCGGTGGAGACTGCCAGGCACTTAACGCAGCAATGCGCGGTGTTGTAAAAGGAATTTGCAACAAGCGCAAAGATGTAGAAATCTATGGATTTAAAGATGGATACAAAGGTCTGATCTATTCGGATTTCAATATGTTGACATCAAAGGATTTCTCGGGAATTCTGACACAGGGTGGAACAATTCTTGGTACATCCCGTCAGCCGTTCAAACTGATGCGTGTGCCGGACAAGGATGGAATAGACAAGGTGGAGGCAATGAAGCACACCTATCATAAGCTTCATCTGGATTGTCTCGTTATTCTTGGAGGAAATGGAACTCATAAGACAGCAAATCTTCTTCGTGAGGAAGGACTCAATGTAGTGACACTGCCGAAGACGATCGATAACGATCTGTGGGGAACAGACATGACATTTGGATTCCAGAGTGCAGTTGATATCGCAACAGATACGATTGACAGAATCCATACAACAGCAACTTCCCACAGCCGTGTATTTATTATCGAGGTTATGGGTCACAAAGTAGGTCATGTAACTCTGCATGCCGGAATTGCAGGCGGAGCAGACATAATTCTTCTTCCGGAGATCCCATATGATATTAAAGCAATCAAGAATGTGATCGACAAACGTACACAGGCAGGTAAGAGATTTACAATCCTTGCTGTTGCAGAGGGTGCGATTTCCAAAGAAGATGCAAAACTGAAAAAGAAAGAATACAAAGAGAAGCTGGCAAACAGAAAATATCCTTCTATCGCTTACGAACTGGCAGAACAGATTGAAAAAGAGACAGACAAGGAAGTTCGTATCACAGTTCCTGGACATACACAGAGAGGTGGCACACCTTGTTCTTATGACCGCGTATTTGCAACAAGAGTCGGAGCGAAGGCAGCAGAATTGATCCTGAATGAAGAATACGGATATATGGTAGCCATGAGAAATGTTGAGACAGTGAAAGTTCCGTTGGAAGAGGTTGCAGGAAAGCTGAAATATGTTGATCCGAACTGTGGTCTGATCAAAGAAGCGAGAACAATCGGTATCAGCTTCGGAGACGAGGTGTAATTCATGTCATATACGGCGCTATACAGAAAGTTCCGTCCTTCTGAATTCGAAGATGTAAAAGGACAGGATCATATTGTGACAACACTGACCAACCAGATCAAGGCGAACCGTATCGGACACGCATACCTGTTCTGCGGAACGAGAGGTACCGGAAAGACTACGGTTGCAAAGATCCTGGCGAAGGCAGTAAACTGCGAACATCCTGTAAACGGCAGTCCCTGCAACGAATGTGCCATGTGCAAAGCCATTCAGGCAGGAACCGCCATGAATGTGATCGAGATCGATGCAGCATCCAACAACGGTGTTGACAACATCCGTGAGATCCGCGAGGAAGTAGCCTACCGTCCAACAGAGGGCAAATATAAGGTTTACATCATCGATGAGGTGCATATGCTCTCAACAGGAGCATTCAACGCTCTTCTGAAAACACTGGAAGAGCCGCCTTCCTATGTTATTTTTATCCTGGCGACTACAGAGGCCCATAAGATACCGATCACGATCCTGTCCAGATGCCAGCGTTACGATTTCCACAGGATCTCCATTGATACCATAGCTGCCAGGCTTTCGGAGCTTCTGGCTGCAGAAGGAGTGGAAGCGGAGGATAAAGCTGTGCGCTATGTGGCAAAAAAAGGCGACGGATCCATGCGAGATGCCCTGAGCCTTCTGGATCAGTGTATTTCTTTTTATCTGGGACAGGTGCTTACCTATGATAAAGTCCTGGACGTTCTGGGAGCTGTGGATACAGAGGTATTCAGCAAGCTCCTTCGGAAAGTGCTTTCCGGTGATGTGACCGGTTCCATCCATGTGCTGGAAGACCTGATCACAGGCGGCCGGGAACTGGGACAGTTTGTATCAGATTTTACCTGGTATATGCGAAATCTTCTCCTTGTGAAGACTTCCGAGAATCCGGAGGAGGCAATTGATGTTTCTTCCGAGAATCTGAAGCTTCTGAAGGAAGAAAGCGAGATGACAGATGTGGAAACCCTGATGCGGTATATCCGTATTTTTTCCGATCTGTCCAATCAGATCCGTTTTGCAAGCCAGAAACGTGTTTTGGTGGAGATCGCGCTGATCAAGCTTTGCAGACCGGCCATGGAGACCAATCTGGACTCAGTCCTTGACCGACTCCGTGTTCTGGAAAAACAAATGGAAGAACGGCCGGTGCAGCAGGTGATCGTCCGGGAAGGCGATGCCGGCACAGCCGGGGAACCGGGGGCGGCAGCGTCAGACGGGGCGACGGTACAGCAGTCCAAACCGCAGAAGGCAGCGCCTGAAGATCTTCAGAAGATCGTAGCAGGATGGAGGGCCATCGTGGGACAGACGACAGGACTTTTCAAACAGTCCCTGCAGCGGGCAGTCCCCAAGTATAACGGGGAAACCGGGGATCCCATCCTTTATGTGGAATTTCAGGATTTCCTGGGAATGAATTATGTAGACAATCCGGAGGCGCAGAAAGAACTTCAGGACATTATTGCGGCCCGGACAGGCAAGAGCGTGGAGATACATATGCTGGTAGCCAACAAACATCAGCACACCAATCTCGCGCAGATCACAGTAGACGATGCACTCCGGGAGAACATCCACATGGATATCGTAGTGGAAGAAGACCCGGATGATGAGTCATAAATCCGTAAAATAAAAGCAGGAGGAAAATATTATGGCAAAAAGAGGTGGATTCCCTGGCATGGGTATGCCGGGAAACATGAACAATCTTATGAAACAGGCGCAGAAAATGCAGCGTCAGATGGAAGAGAACCAGAAGGCTCTTGAGGAAAAAGAGTTTACAGCAACAGTAGGTGGCGGAGCTGTTTCCGTTACCGTTTCCGGTAAACGCGAAATAACAAAAGTCACACTTTCCGAGGAAGCGGTAGATCCGGATGATATCGAGATGCTTGAGGACATGATCGCAGCAGCAACAAATGAGGCACTCCGTCAGGTTGAGTCCGAGTCAGCAGCAGTAATGTCCAAACTGACAGGAGGCCTTGGCGGTCTTGGCGGAGGCCTTCCTTTCTGATGGAATATTACAGCAGCCATATCAATAAACTCATTGAGCAGCTTTCCCATCTTCCGGGGATCGGAGCCAAATCTGCCCAGCGACTTGCGTTTCATATTATGAATATGCCAAAAGATCAGGTGGAGCAGCTGACCGCTTCCATCACCGATGCAAGGCAGAATGTTCAGTACTGTAAATGCTGTTACACGCTGACAGATCAGGAACTCTGCCCGATCTGTGCCAATCCCAAACGGGACCACAGCACCATCATGGTCGTTGAAAATACCAGGGATCTGGCAGCATATGAGAAAACAGGCAAATTTGATGGTGTATATCATGTGCTTCACGGTGCGATCTCTCCAATGCTTGGAATCGGACCGGATGATATCAAGCTGAAGGAACTGATGAAGCGCCTTCAGGGAGATGTAAAGGAAGTCATTGTGGCAACCAATTCCAGCCTTGAGGGAGAAACTACAGCCATGTACATCAGTAAACTGATAAAACCGACCGGGATCAAAGTAAGCCGTATTGCCAGCGGAGTTCCGGTAGGCGGTGACCTGGAGTATATTGATGAAGTGACGCTTCTTCGCGCACTGGAGGGAAGGGTAGAACTTTAACCGGATCAGGTAAAAAAATTTTTCCCAGGCAACAAAGGAGGTGAGACTGGTGGCAAAAAAGAAAGCAACCTCATCGGATGTGGCAGCACGCGCAGGAGTTTCCCAGGCAACAGTATCCATGGTGCTGAACCGGAAATATAATGTTTCTTTTTCAAGAGAAACCGTAGAACGGGTGGAACAGGCGGCCAGAGAACTTGGCTATGAGCTTCCGGGACGCCGGAAACATAAAGATGACAGAAAAGAAAAGCTGATCGTTGTTTTCTGCCCCACACTCACCAGTCCCTATTATGTACTGCTGCTTCAGGGGATCGAGGCTGTGGCCAATGAGCAGGGATATGGGGTATTTATCTGCAACACCCAGCGCGATGCGGGGCTGGAAGAAAAATATCTCCGTATGATGCAGAACATGCGGCCGGCAGGGATCATCTATACCTGCAATCCCCATCCGGATTTTCAGCATCAGGTAGAAAAGATCGCAAAAGAAACACCCCTTGTCATCATCAGCAACAAGGAAAAGACTACTACAGTAGATGCCATCAATCAGGATAATACCGTGGTAGGAAGGCTGATGGCCAGACATCTTCTCGATCTGGGACATACGGATGTGGCGTTTATCACGCCGCCTCTTACGAGACGTCAGTGGCAGCGTTCCAAGCGTGTGGAGGGCTTTGTCCGCGAGTTTGAAAAAGAGGGAAAAAAAGACCACGTGATCATCAAGGCGGCAGATGAGTCCAATGACAGAAAGATCCCGCGGATGGATTCCGAGTATGCCATGGGCTACGAGCTGACTATGGAGCTCCTCCATGAGGGCAGAAAATTCACGGCTATCGCAGGCCAGAATGACATGATGGCCATAGGCGCCATTGATGCACTGCATGAGATGCGCCTCCATGTACCGAAGGATGTTTCAGTCATCGGATGTGATAATATTTTTTATTCCAGCATCCGCAGGATCTCACTGACGACCATTGATCATTTTGTTGCGCTGAAAGGAAGAGATGCCTGTGACATCATTATCCGCAAGATCGACACGAATGATAAATTTTACCTGGATGAAAGACCTGCCAGCCTGTATAATATCGAATATACCCCGAAACTGATCACGCGCCGCACGACGGGGTATGCAAGACTGGACAGAAACCAGTCTGATGAACAGAAAAATAAATAATGGCGCAAAAATTATTAATAATAATATATAGAGAGAGTTTCCGTGACACATTTGAATAGAAACCTTGTTAGCTACGACAATTACGGCGATATTCGAATTGAGGAAAATGGAAAGAAGCTGTTTTGAGTGAAAAAATTGACAGGCACTATTAATAAAATGTTATTTTATTAATAAAATGTTTATTAATAAAAAACAGGTGTCTTGACCCCCGCAATGAGTTTGTTATAATGGAATCATCAAGAAAAAGAACGAACGTAAACAGGAGGAAAAAACAATGAAATTTTTTATCGACACAGCTAAAGTAGAGGATATCAGAGAAGCAAATGACATGGGAGTTATCTGTGGAGTTACAACAAACCCGTCTCTGATCGCCAAAGAAGGAAGAGACTTCAACGAGGTGATCAAAGAGATCACAACCATCGTTGACGGACCGATCAGCGGTGAGGTTAAAGCTACCACAACAGATGCTGAGGGAATGATCCGTGAGGGACGTGAGATCGCAGCCATCCATCCGAACATGGTTGTTAAGATTCCTATGACAACAGAGGGACTGAAGGCAGTTAAGGTTCTTTCCTCTGAGGGGATCAAGACAAACGTTACTCTGATCTTTTCTGCTAACCAGGCACTTCTTGCAGCAAGAGCAGGTGCTACATATGTATCTCCGTTCCTTGGAAGACTGGATGACATCTCCACAGATGGCGTTGAGCTGATCCAGCAGATCGCTGAGATGTTTGCAGTTGCAGATATCCCGACAGAGATCATCGCAGCAAGCGTTCGTCATCCAATGCATGTAACTGCATGTGCACTTGCAGGCGCAGATATCGCTACGGTACCGTTCAAGGTAATTGAGCAGATGACACATCATCCGCTGACAGATGCAGGTATCGCTAAATTCCAGGCTGATTACAAGGCAGTATTCGGTGAGTGATCGAAACCTCTTTTATATACAAATTCCCTGTGAACAGCAGGGCACTAAAAAGGAGACATTAATAACATGGATAAGTTAGAACTTCAGAAAGTTGCCAACGAAGTCCGCAAGGATATCGTAACAGCAGTCCATGCAGCAAAGGCCGGCCATCCGGGCGGATCCCTTTCTGCAGCAGACGTGTTCACCTATTTATATTTTGAAGAGATGAACATCGATCCGAAGGATCCTAAGAAGGCAGACCGTGACCGTTTTGTCCTTTCCAAAGGACATACAGCACCGGGACTCTATTCTGTACTTGCAGAGAGAGGATATTTTCCAAAAGAGGATCTGAAAACACTTCGTCATCTGGGCTCCTATCTTCAGGGACATCCGGATATGAAGCATATTCCGGGCGTTGATATGTCCAGTGGTTCTCTTGGTCAGGGAATCTCTGCAGCAGCAGGTATGGCTCTTTCTGCCAAACTCAGTAATGATGACTATCGAGTATATACATTGCTGGGTGATGGTGAGATCGAGGAAGGCCAGGTGTGGGAGGCAGCTATGTTCGCAGGCTTCCGTAAACTGGACAACCTGGTTGTGATCGTAGATAACAATGGACTTCAGATCGATGGTGACATTGCAGATGTATGCTCCCCGTATCCGATCGACAAGAAATTTGAAGCTTTCAATTTCCATGTGATCAATGTTGCGGACGGCAACGATATGGATCAGCTGAAGGCTGCTTTTGATGAGGCAAGAGCTACAAAGGGTATGCCGACAGCTATCATCATGAAAACAGTAAAAGGTAAAGGCGTTTCCTACATGGAGAACGCAGTAGGCTGGCACGGAAAAGCTCCGAATGATGAGCAGTATGCACAGGCAATGGAAGATCTGGAGAAGGTAGGTGAAGCATTATGTCAGAAGTAAAGAAAATCGCAACGAGAGCAAGCTACGGCAGTGCCCTCATAGAATTAGGAAAAAAACACGAGGATCTTATCGTTCTTGACGCTGACCTTGCTGCAGCTACACAGACAGGTATGTTTAAAAAAGAATTCCCGGAGCGTCACATTGACTGCGGTATCGCAGAGTGCAACATGATGGGTATTGCAGCAGGAATCGCTTCCACAGGTAAGGTTCCCTTTGCAAGTACTTTTGCAATGTTTGCAGCAGGACGTGCTTATGAGCAGGTTCGTAACTCCATCGGATATCCGAAGCTGAATGTAAAGATCGGAGCAACTCACGGCGGTATTTCTGTAGGTGAAGATGGCGCCACACATCAGTGCCTGGAGGATTTTGCCCTGATGAGAGTGATTCCGGGCATGGTCGTTGCAAGTCCTTCTGATGATATCGAAGCAAAAGCTATGGTTGCTGCTGCTTACGAGCATCAGGGACCGGTATACATGAGATTCGGACGTCTTGCTGTTCCGGTTATCAATGACAGACCGGATTATAAATTTGAGCTTGGTAAGGGCATCGTTCTCCGCGAGGGAAAAGATCTTACCATCATCGCAAACGGACTTTGCGTTGCACCGGCTCTTGAAGCAGCTGAGAAGCTTGCAGCAGACGGAATCGATGCAAAAGTGATCAATATCCATACCATCAAGCCTCTGGATGAGGACCTTGTTGTTGCAGCTGCCAAAGAAACCGGCAAGGTTGTAACTGTTGAGGAGCATTCCATCATCGGCGGTCTTGGCGGAGCTGTATGCGAGTGCCTGGCTGAGAAGGCACCGGTACCGGTTAAACGTATCGGAATCCATGATGTATTCGGTGAGTCCGGTCCGGCATTAGAGCTTCTTCATAAATACGGTCTCGATGCAGAGGGTATCTACACACAGATCAAAGACTTTGCATAAAATTATGGAATGATTTTATGCATGAGCATGCAGCAGAGCGGAATGCGAATGTTCGCTGTGTGGATCTGATGCAGATAAGTCTGCTTCTGCAGGGAGGATCTTCAGGATTCCTCCGGCAATCACATCTGCCAGAGCGACCACGGTAGAGAGCCGTGTAGTCTGCAAGGTAAGATGCTCCATGAGTCCGGCAGTATTTACAATGCCGGTGATATGGATGTCACCTACAGGAGGCAGATTCTTCTGAACACCAGCACCTGGGTAAAGTGCACCATTTCCAATGGTCACATAGCCCAGGTGCTTTTTTTGTCCAAGAGAAGCATCTATGGCGATCACAAGAGCATGGGGATGAAACTTTTTGATAAGTGATGAGATTTTTTCCAGGTTTAAGGCATGAACCGGGCTGGAAAGTGTACCGTAGACAAAAATATGACCGGTTTCATGAGGCGTAAGCAGGTGTCCGATATATGGGCCTAAACAATCTCCGGTAACACGATCACTGCCGATACATAAAAATACGATTTCAGTCCATCTTTTGGGACAGTGAAGAATACATTTTTTCAGAAGATAAGCAATCTCTCCGGATGAACCGTTTTTTCCGGCATCAATGTAAAAAGCCATGGGGAACCTCGATTCTTTTTTCCCTCTATCATATCCTGAAAAAAGGAAAAATATGCATGGTGCGTAATCTGTCGTTAAATTCTGTGGATAGGCTCTTACATTCTGCTAAAATCCGCATTTTTACTGTGTTATGCTTGGGGCTGAAGGGGTGATATGAGATGATAGAGGTCATTTATAAGGAGGACAAGGAAGATCAGGGAACAGTACAGGAACCGTTTTCCATGCCGAGGAACGTAAGACAGATCGGGCTGGCAAACGGAGATTACAGGATCTATATAGAAGATTATGTATACACATTTCTCTGCAGTCTTGCAGAGGATGGAGAGACAGAAAGCCAGGGGAATGTGGCAGTGCTTACCGGTGAAATCCAATGGACGACAGATATGACCTGCATTTATGTAAAGGGTGCCCTGGCGGCAGATGGGATGGAGGCAACGGCGGAACATATTGATTTTTCGGAAAAAATCTGGCAGAAGATTCAGGATGACAAGGAACAATACTTCCAGGAACAGGAAATTGTGGGATGGTTTTTTGCACAGCCGCAGATAGCAATAGAGGTCACAGAACTCCTGGTGAAAGTACATCTCAGACATTTTGGGGGAGAAAAGATTTTGATGCTGATGGATCCGGGAGAACGGGAAGATGCATTTTTCCGTTATGATGGCGGCACAATGGCAAAACTGACCGGATATTATATTTATTATGAGAAAAATTCTCAGATGCAGACATATATGATCGAACGAAGCCAGAGAGAAGGCGGGAAGGCATCTGAAAAAGTAGAGGACAAGGCTGTCAGGAATTTTAGAAAGATCATAGACAGCAAGAAACCAGAGGAGCGGGAGGAGAAAACTTCCGTTTTTTCTTATGCGGCCACAGTGTGTCTGGCGCTGGCAGTTCTGGTAGCTGGTGTGAATCTTTACCGGAATCAGCAGGGGAAAAAAGGAGTTCCGGAAGATTATCGTGCGACTTCCGCTTCGGTGGTGCAGATAACGCCGGTGATAACGGAAGGAACAGCTGCCCGGGAGACTCAAACCCCGACGCCTTCTGTGAAAGCAGAAAGCAGGGAGAGAATCACAGTAACCCCGGCCGCAGATCCTAAAAAGAAAGAAACGGACAGTCCGGAAAATAATGTTGTGGAAACAACAGTAACAGAAATTCCACCCGGATCAGCAGATACAGAACAGGCAAAAAAACAGAAAAAAAAGGAAAGCTCTGAAGAAAAGAATGCGCTGGCAGATTCAACAGAAAAAAAATCAACAGAAGAAACTTCTGCAACTGCCGAAAATGTGCAGAAGACATATGTAATACGTCCGGGAGATACTTTGTATCAGATAAGCCTGAACCGCTATGGGACGGTGGAGGCTATGGAACAGATCTGTGCACTGAATGGAATTTCAGCCAATGAGATCATTTATCCGGGGCAGGTGATTGTTTTACCCTGATAAGCTGTGCTATAATAACTGGAAAATAAACAGATAAGGCAAGGAATACAATCGTGAATATCATAAAAAGAATACAAAAAAAACAAAAGCGTAAAAAGCTTATGAAACAAAAAGCCAAACTGGCACAGGAACAGGCTGTACAGGAAGGGACTCATCACGGAAAGAAGAGTTCTCATCGTCGGAAAATTTCCCGAGGCGGAAAAAAGGTGATCGTGGTTGCGGCAGTTGCTGCGGCTGTCTGCCTGGCTTTTGTTTTTGTGGAAAAGAGAAGTTATCATAGCTATAAAGTATTGAATACAAGTGAGCAGGAAGATGTTGTTTCTACACAGTATGTGGAAATGGACGGGGATATTTTAAGATACAGCCCGGATGGAGTTTCGGTGGTAGATGCCAGTATGAACACGGTATGGAACGAGACTTATACCATGCAGAATCCAATTGCAGATGTAAATGGAAGCAGAGCAGTAGTCGCTGACAGTGAAGGAACATCTCTGTATATCTGTGACAAAAAAGGTGTTACCGGAACAGTTACTACTTCTTATTCTATCGTGAAGGTACGAATAGCGGCGAATGGAATGGTTGCGGCGATTCTTGATAATGATGAGAATACCTGGATTAATTTTTATAATCCGGATGGAAGTCTGGCAGCGGAAAACCTTACCAAGATTGATGATCCGGGATATCCGCTGGATGTGGCGGTATCGGATAATGGTGTAATGATGGTTACATTCCAGTATGTTGATGGAAGCAAAACAACCAGTTATGTGGCCTTTTATAATTACGGAGATGTAGGGCAGAATGAAGATGACCGGATCGTAAGTGGCTATACTTACGAAAATGTTGTGATTCCACAGGTGGAATGTATTAATGAGAGCCAGTATATTGCTCTGCGTGATGACGGATTTTCTACTTATCAGGGAAATCAGATCCCGAAAGAAAGCAAGACTGTCAATGTGAAGCAGGAGATTGTAAGCACATTTTTCGATGAAGACAGAATTGGTCTGGTATTTAAAAATAACAATAAGGACGACCTGTATACAATGGAAGTTTATAACATGAGTGGTCAGCTGAAGTTCCGTAAAAATTTCAATGTTCCATATACTACCATAAAAATGAGCGGCGGTAATATTGTTATGTATAACAGCTCTCAGATCTGTGTGATGAACAGTCGAGGGGTGCAGAAATATATGGGAAGCGTGGATGGCACGATCCGGGACTTTTTCAAGATCGGATGGAACAAATATCTTATGGTACTGGATACGGGAGTAAGTACCATAAAATTCAGTTAAGGAGGCGGACATGAGCTGGACATGGCTTGGACTGGCTGTTCTGGTCCTACTTGCCTTTTCTATGGTGGATGGATACCAAAAAGGTTTTGTGAAAGAAGTGGTATCCGCATTCCTTGTGCTGATCTCAGTTGTAATGGTATGGCTGATCAATCCTTATGTGAATCAGTTTATCCGTGAAAATACTGCCGTTTATGAAAAAATCCAGACATCCAGTGAATCATTTGTAAGTTCTCTGGTAGATGGAAGAGGAATCATGGATGAGGAAGGACAGAATGAACTGATAAGCAGTATGAATCTGCCGGAACTGCTTCAGAAAGGAATTGCTGAGAATAATACAGCATCTGTATATCAGCAGCTGGCGGCAAATACATTTGCGGAATATATATCCGGCTATCTGGCGAATGTGGCAGTGAACTGTCTGTCCTTTCTGGTATCGTATATATTATCGTCCATATTGATACATGTACTGGCTTATGCCCTGGATCTTCTGACAAAACTTCCAGTCATATGTGGCGTAAATAAACTGGCAGGAGCAGCAATTGGAGGAGGAAAATGTATTATTTTCGTATGGGTAGGAATGCTGGTCCTGACAGTTTTGTGCAATACAGAAATCGGTCAGAAGGGGCTGGGTCTGATCCGGGAAGATACAGTGTTGAATTTTCTCTACGGTAAAAACATCTTTATTCGTATTTTTACAGGAATATTCTATCAAAGTTAAATAAAACCGCATTTTGCACACAGAAGGATACCAAAATTCAGGTATTGCTCAGTTCGCAGAATGCGGTTTTTTACGCAAAAACGTGTTTTTTGAAAAAAATGTAAAATTATGTAAAAAACATGTTGACAGAGAAAAGAAAAGATGCTATTCTATCAGAGTTGTTGGGAACAAATTGTTTTTATGAAACTGATAAAGAAATCATGTTTCAGAAAAAATAAAAAAGTAGTTGACAAAAGACAGAAGATATGATAAAGTATCCAAGTCGTCGACAAAACGACAACAAAATCTTGACTCAAAAATGTTTGAAAAAACTTGAAAAAAGTACTTGACAAACAAAAAGAGATG
>OGRU01001912.1_pt1 | contig 14568 bp, 10 predicted proteins | sample 1553541 | NCBI WGS metagenome assembly OGRU01 (sample SAMEA2580068, study PRJEB22360) | human gut metagenome | biome: human gut; feature: human-associated habitat; material: faeces | place: Denmark | collected 2008/2010
GTCTTTTGCAGGTTTAATTGTGTGTTTTCCAGCTGCAAGGCTTGCGCTTTTCTTTTCAGTTGTTCGTTGCCGATACGCACATTCAGTTCCGACAGGTCGGCAGTCTGTATGAGTTGGTTCAGAGAATCCTGTAAACTCTGGAGCTTCTGAAGCGCTTGGTAAGCGTCTTTGTACTTCTGCTCTTTTGCGTAAATATTTGCCTGAAAAGCTATTCTCTCATGTAAGATAGAGGTGGAGTCGGCGAGAGCATGCGCTTTATCATATTGTTGGTTGAGTATATAATTGTATATCTTCAACTTATTCAGTTCATTCCTTCTGGTTTCACCATGTTTTTCGGTCGCTTTTAAACATTCCTGATAATAGCTTTTGAATTCCTCCTCCCTGTCGAGCGCGTATAAAAGTGTGCATTTACGCAGCATACAGGCATATTTGTTGGTTGAAGTCTTGGCACACTTGATTCCTTTCTCGGCATTTTCGTAGGCTGCTTCATATTGTTTCAGGTTTTGTTGGAGCATGGATATGTTCCAGTATATATAAGATATATCCTGCTCAGGGAGCTTCTCCTGTGTGTATACCAGCGATTGTTGGTAGTAATCCAGTGCCGTCCGGTTTTCCCTGCGCGCAAAGTAAATGTTTCCCATCATTCGCAGGCAAGTGGAGATACCGTAGGGATAGTCGTCGGCAAATGCCTGTTCTTTAGTCAATTCAGCCTCCTGGAGCGCACGCAGGGTATTACCTGTGTTCATCAGGTAATTAACTTTGTAGATGCTGCCAAAGTAGTAATATTGCAGGTAGTTGTTCTTTCGGGATATCTCCTGAAGCCTGCTGATTGCTTTCTCCAGTAATTCCGTTTTCCCATTATTGAAATAGTAGATTACCGGAATGGTAAGAGCGAGGCATTGTGCCTTTTTATCGTTGATCCGGATGGCTTTGGTATAGATAGTATCAGCTATTTCCAGTCCGGTTGCGTTGTTACGGTGTTTAGTTGCCTCCTCATAAAGTAGATAAAGAGAGTGGTCTATCTTGTACGGATTGTCCTGCGCCTTGGTTGGAAGGAGAGATCCGATAAAGGTGAACAACAAACATATACTGATATACCTGACTATTTTCATCTTGATTACTATGGATTTACAGTGTTCTTATTGTTTATTTATGGCATTGTTATATTCGTATTCTTTGGCGGGAATCACCCACATCCAGTTGTTGGCGTCTTCCGGGTTGATAGTTACGGCTGCGTTGGTCATGTAGTTTCCTCCGTCTTCGAAGGTGTGGCGTACGATGGTGTCTTTGCGCCGTTTGAAGTCAAACCAGCTGAATCCTTCGCCCCATAGTTCGATGCGGCGGTAGAACTTTATTTCGTCGAGCAGTGCCTGACCGCTCTTGTCGCAAGTATATTGAGGGTCGCGTCCGCTGTCGCGGATCAGTTCTTTCAGTAATTGCCTTGCTTCCGCTTCTTTTGAAGGCGTCAGGTGGCAGTTGGCTTCTGCTTCGATGAGATACATCTCCGAACTGCGGAAAAGATTGAAAGGCATGGCACCTACTTTGTCGATACACTTAAATTTGAACGACATATAAGCGTATATTTTTGCCGAAGTATTCAGGTCGGGATGCAACCCTTGGGCGTAACTGGTGAGTGCACTTCCGCCCAGACCATTGTTTGTTATACCACCCGTGTTATAAGTATATTCGAGCGGATCGAGAAAAAGTCCCCTGCGGATATCACTTTCCGGTAATGCATCGTACTGTTCACGGTTGATACAGGCCGGATAAGTGCATACAAGAGTAGAGGAGGAGTTGTATGCAAGGCGTGCGGCGAGGGATGAGTTTCCCAGCGATTCTTCTTCACTGTCATAGATACTCCATATCCATTCGCGGTTGACGGTACTGAATCCGTCGAAATATTCATCGGCATTCATAAGCGGATAACCGGCACGTGCTAGTGCAGCGTAATGGGCGGCAGTACTCCAATCCTCACGGGTGAGTGCGGCACGGGCATAGGTGGCGTAAGCGGCATTCACATTGATTTTGTGATTCTCGTCTTCTTTGCGGGCAATTCCGGATGCCTGATAATAGGTGATGGCCTGGTTAAGGTCGTTGTAAATCTGTTCGTAACAGGCCAGCATAGAAGAAAGAGGACAGTCGCCGGTAGAAGATGTATTGAGCCGGAGAACCACCCCTTCAGCACTGCCGTTTTGCGAATCGCACCAGCGTGGCGAGTAGAACTGCAGCAGTTGCAGGTAACAATAGGCACGGTAGGTTAGTGCCTGCGCATAAATATATTTGAATTTATGACTACCTTCGGGGTCGACATAATTTATAATAGCGTTGGCATTACTGATTACTTTGTAGTAATAATGCCACATATACTCCGTGTAACTACTGGTAGGTATGGCATGAGAAGCCCCGTTGAATATCGTATAGAAATTGTTGCGGGGACAATACATGTCAGCCCCCTGATACTCGGCATACATCAGTTTGACAGATCCTTCACCGTTGAATGACACGCCATCGAGTTTATTAGTGGGGTAAGTGGTTTTCATCAACTTCTCCAATCCGCTGACAGCATAGGCAGCGTACGCTTCATCCTTGAATAAATCGGCAGGAGATACCTGATTGGTAGGGGCGGTATCCAGATAGTCGCTGGCGCAGGAGTAACACAACAGCGTCAGGAGCAGGCAGAATCCTATGGAGTGATTCAGGAATTTCATGTGTATGGCTTTTTTCTTCATAAGGCTATAAGTTAATGTTGACTCCGAACGAGAAAACACGGGCGATACTCGTATAATTGTTGACGATTCCGTCAAAAGTCTGTACCGGGTTCAGCCCTTTGCGTTTGCTGAACAGGGCGACATTCTCTATGGCAGCATGTAAGCGGATGCCGCCGAGTGTCAATCGTTTGCTCCATGTGGCGGGCAGGCGATAGGAGAGGGTGATGTTCTTGATGCTTAGATAGTCACCGCTTACAATATAGCGTGTAGATGCTTTCTGGCTGTTATATCCATTGATCGTTGCATCCAGATTCACTTGCGGAATACCCGATGGATCGAGACGGTTGGGCGATGTGGGCGTCATGCCTTCGGGGATTGCTGTCCATGCATTCAGTAAATCGGGAGTCAATGAATGTACGCCTACCGATGTCAGAGTCTGATAAGGCTGGTCGAAGACTTTGGAACCGCAACTGAAAATCATCAGGGCGGACAGAGTCAGGTCTTTCCAGCGGAGAGAGGTGGTGACCGAGCCGTTTATCTTCGGTAATGAACTGCCCGACCAGTCTTTGCGTGCATATCTCGGGTCGCCTGTATAATATTGTCCGTTGATGTCTACCCAACTGTCTGTCGGAATCGGATTTTTACCTTCGGTGCTCTCTTCTCCGTTTACGGGTGTTTTTCCATCCTCTCCGGCAATGTAATAAGCGTTGAAGTCCGGCAGATATACACTGCGACCTGTCATCTGGTCTACGCCAGCATACTGGTACAGCCAGAATTCATAAATGCTGTGTCCCTCTTTGAACTTCTGGAAATCTCCGTTCGTAATTCCCTCTTCCCGATCTTTATCCGGCAGTTTTCCGATCTTGTTTTTCACTTTGGAAAGGTTCAAACCTACATTCCATTCCCATTCCCGGTTGCGGATGATATCCCCGTCGGCAGAGAATTCCCATCCTTTATTGGAAACGTCTCCAATGTTTCGCCAGACGGTGGAAAGGCCTGTCGATGAGTCAGTGGCACCGGCAGATAGTGGTTGGATAAACTTGAACAGCAAGTCGTCCGAATGCTTGTTATAGTATTCGAAACTTAGGTTCACACGGTTGAAAAGACGAGTTTCCAGACCGATATTCAGCGAAGAATTCGTTTCCCATTTTAGTTCCGGGTTTTCGTTCTGCACTTTGTAGTAAGCGGCTTCTCCACCGTTGACGGCAGAGCCGTAGAGAGACATCCACTGGTACAGGCCATTACTGCTTCCGAAGTTATCGTTTCCCACTTGCCCGTAAGAAACCCGTAACTTGAGGCGGTTCAGCCACGACACGTTTTTCAGGAACGCTTCGTTGGAAAGCATCCAGCCGATACCTACGCTCCAAAAGTTACCCCAGCGATGGTCTGTATGGAAGATGGAGGAACCGTCGCGCCGGAAAGAAGCTTCGGCAAAATAAGTTTCGTTGTAGTCATACCGGGCCCGTGTGAAGTGACCCTCTGTACGATAGGTGTCTTTATATCCCTCACTGTAAGTTGTGGTGGTGAAATTTGAAAGTTCGTCTATTCCGGGAAAGCTCTCATTCTTTTTCTGTATGGCGTCGAAATTAAGCTTGTAATCATAGTTCTCGTGCCCCACCATCCATTCTACGAAATGCCTGCCGAACTGGTGTTTCCATGCCAGTAGCTGTTGCAGGGTGTATTCCTTATATTCCTGATCGATCTTGCTGATAAAACCAGTGTCCTTGTAAGCGCCTATTTCCGCATTTCCGTATTGGCTGTCCTCGATATTGCGCAGGCTGATATTGCCTTTCAATGAGAATGTAAAATCGCGTAGGAAAGAAACGTCCACATAGGCATTTCCTTGCAAGGTATTGGCAGCGTTCCACAACTTGTTCTTTTCGCTTTCCCACAGTAGATGGCGTCCATTGCTGGCGGCATCCGATTCCGAACGGCTTTCCGAACCGTCATCATATTGTTTTCCGCCTTCTTCGTTCAGGATATAATCTCCTTTGGAATGAAGCAATGAGCCGTCGCTGGCAAATACATCCTCTGTATAGTGGAGGTGCACCGGATAGATAGGTGCTATTCTCCGTGCAAAGTAAAATGCATTCGACAGGTTATTGGATTGCGCACTTCCGGCGGCTCCTATATCCCAGTTCGTTTTCTGGTGAGTGCCTCCGAGCGACAAGCCCGTTTTTAGCCATGGGCGTGGGGTGAAGTCAGCGTTGAGTGAGCCGCTAAGACGATTGAAATCACTTTTCCTGGTATATCCGTCTTCATTAAGATAGCCTAGCGAGAAACGGATCCGGTTCTTTTCATTGCCGGATTCTCCGCTTAGGTTGTATTCCTGGCGGTGACCGTTACGTGTGTAGGGAGAATACCAGTCGAGATCGTCCTTATATCCGTCCAGTATCCGGGCGTCGGATGCCAGATGACCGTTTGCATCGAAAAGGGCATTATCGGCTTTGTTATAGATGTTGATTCCTACTTTGCTGATAATGTCATTGTTGGTGGCGATGGTCGCTTCTTCGGGACTACTGCCGTTGCTGATAAGCTGGTTGCGATACCCCTGCCACATCGTTTCCATGAATTGATTGGCATTCATACGTTCGTAATCACCCTGTCCACGCGCGCTGAAGCCGTGGCGAATGTCCAGTTGAAGAGAAACTCCCTGTTTCTTCGCCTTTTTGGTGGTAATTAAAATCACACCATTCGAAGCCCGGCTACCGTACAATGCGCATGAAGCAGCATCTTTCAGTACGCTGACGCTTTCTATGTCTGCCGGATTAAGATCGGTGATCCATCCCGTATAGGGCATACCGTCTACCACGTAAAGCGGCTTATTGCTTCCGTTCACCGAACTGTATCCCCGGATCCGGACTTCCGCTTCGATACCAGGCTGCCCCACTCCGTCAATTGTCTGTAGCCCCGGTACTGCTCCGTTGAGCACGGAGATAACAGAACTGACCGGACGCATTTCGATTTGCTTACTGTCCACTACGGAAACAGCCCCGGTAATTGATCTTTTGAGGACAGTGCCATACGCTACCTGCACTACTACTTCATCCAGTTCGTTCACGTTCGGACGCAACCGGATTTCCATCATATTATGCCGGGCAGGCACTTCGATAGTTTGGTATCCTATGTAAGAAATAACCAGCATTTGCTGTCCGGGGAGGGTTGGTTGAAGACTAAACTTTCCATCCAGATCTGAAATACAGCCTTGCCGACTGCCTTTCACTGTGACAGAAGCACCTGTCAATGGTTCCCGGCTTTCCTCATCAATGATGATTCCTGTTATATTTTTTATTTGGGCATAAGTTAGGTTAATGGATAGAAGCATGTAAATGCATATCACTCCTATCTTTATTAAAGTATCTTCTGTCCGTCTTTTAATAATTGTCATAAGTTGTATATCTTGACGTATTTGTTGATTTTGCTTGCTTATTTAAACATTTACAAAACTAATATATTATAATTAGTGTTATAATACATTGCCTCCTATTTATGCAATTTTAACGGTGTAGACTGCTAATTATTAGCTGAATTGGCAAATTAGATGCTTTTTCTTGTTCCATATTTTATATTATTTGCTCTTGCGACTCGAGAGATAGAGGCTTCTTTCTTTTTTTCATTGCATTAAGTAGAAATCTCTCCCAAAACGTATTATAGTTCGTTAAAAAGATGTACATTGCATCAATTCTGGACATTTTTGGTGGATAATTGGAACAAAATTGCAAGGTAAACCCGTTTTCTTTTGCTATTTTTGCATCGTGTACGTAAACGAAGTGCACGTAGAATAGAGAACTTATTCAATAACTATAAATAAATAAGGTATGAAAACGAACTATGAAATTCGCTATGCTGCGCATCCGGAAGATGCAAAAAGTTATGATACAACAAGAATTCGCAGAGATTTCTTAATCGAAAAGATATTTGTCCCCAATGAAGTAAATATGGTATATTCCATGTACGACCGTATGGTGGTAGGTGGTGCGCTTCCGGTAGGAGAGGTGCTGACGCTCGAAGCGATTGATCCGCTGAAAGCTCCGTTCTTCCTCACCCGTCGCGAAATGGGTATCTACAATGTTGGCGGTCCCGGTATTGTGAAAGCAGGCGACGCAGAGTTCGAACTGGACTATAAAGAAGCTCTTTATCTGGGTTCGGGCGACCGCGTAGTGACTTTCGAAAGCAAAGACGCTGCTCATCCTGCTAAATTCTATTTCAACTCACTGACTGCACATCGCAACTATCCCGACCGTAAGGTGACGAAAGCCGATGCCGTAGTAGCTGAAATGGGTTCTTTGGAAGGTTCCAATCACCGCAACATCAATAAGATGCTGGTGAATCAGGTGTTGCCTACCTGCCAGTTGCAGATGGGTATGACGGAACTCGCTCCGGGAAGTGTGTGGAACACGATGCCGGCACACGTACACAGCCGTCGTATGGAGGCCTATTTCTATTTCGAAGTGCCCGAAGACCAGGCCGTGTGCCATTTCATGGGCGAAGTCGACGAGACGCGCCACATCTGGATGAAGGGCGATCAGGCCGTGCTCTCGCCCGAATGGTCGATCCACAGCGCCGCAGCCACGCACAACTACACCTTCATCTGGGGCATGGGCGGCGAGAACCTCGACTACGGCGACCAGGATTTTTCGAAAATAACGGACCTGAAATAATTCATAATTCAAAATTCATAATTCAAAATTATGGTAAACTTTTCACTGGAAGGTAAGGTCGCGCTCGTGACGGGCGCCTCTTACGGCATCGGATTCGCACTGGCAACGGCTTTCGCACGTCAGGGCGCAAAAATCGTCTTCAACGACATCAAACAGGAGCTGGTGGACAAAGGCCTGGCCGCCTACAAGGCCGAGGGCATCGAGGCCAAAGGCTACGTCTGCGACGTGACCAACGAGGAGCAGGTGAACGCCATGGTGGCGCAGATCGAAAAAGAGGTCGGCATCGTGGACATCCTCGTCAACAACGCCGGCATCATCAAGCGCATCCCGATGGTCGAGATGACCGCCGCGGAGTTCCGCCAGGTGATCGACATCGACCTCAACGGCCCGTTCATCGTCTCGAAGGCCGTCATCCCCTCGATGATCAAGAAGGGCAAGGGCAAGATCATCAACATCTGCTCGATGATGTCGGAGCTGGGCCGCGAGACCGTCTCCGCCTACGCCGCCGCAAAGGGCGCCCTCAAGATGCTGACCAAGAACATCGCCTCCGAGTACGGCGAGTACAACATCCAGTGCAACGGCATGGGCCCCGGCTACATTGCCACCGCCCAGACCGCTCCCCTGCGCGAGATCCAGCCGGACGGCAGCCGCCATCCCTTCGACACCTTCATCTGCGCCAAGACCCCCGCAGGCCGCTGGGGCACCCCCGAGGACATGGTGGGCCCCTGCGTGTTCCTGGCTTCCCACGCTTCCGACTTTGTCAACGGCCAGATCCTGTACGCTGATGGCGGCATCCTGGCTTACATCGGCAAGCAGCCCAAGTAAGTACCGCGCCGAGTAGCGCAGCGAAATAGAAAAGACCCTCTCTGTCATTGCTTCGCAATGCCGCCCCTCCCTTTTGGAGGTGCTGGCGGGCATCAGCAGGACGGAGAGGGTCTTTGTATTACTTTTCACACTTTTGTAAAGGATTTGTTATTGTATTCTTCGACATATCCTTGTATAATAGTTGCTTGTGGACAACTTTTCACGAGAGCTGCCCACGAGAAAAGATTTTCGTCACAAACAAGGAGAGATTACACAATGAAACTCAAGAATGTTGCTGTTGTTGCCGCTGCTCTGGCACTGGCTGTTGGTATGACCGCTTGCGGCGGTTCTGCTTCTTCCACCACCGCTTCTTCCGTTGCTTCTTCCGCTGCCGCTTCCTCTGAGGCTGCAAGCTCTGAGGCAGCTTCCAGCGAGGCTGAGGTCGAGCCCGCCGAGTACACTGTCTACAACACCACCGGCGAGAATGTCACCGATCTGTACCTGTACGTTGCCGGCTCTGAGGACAAGGGCGAGAACCTGGCCGGTGAGGGCCTGGCAGACGGCGAGAACGTCGTTCTGACCCTGCCGGAGGATGCTGACCAGTCCGCAAAGTACGTCCTGGAGTTCACCACCGAGGACGGCACCACCCAGAGCTTCGACACTCTGAGCTACGAGGTCGCTCCCATCTCCCTGCTGAGCGCTGACGCCGCAGCAGGTGCTACCCCCATCAGCTTCACCGCTCCGGAGCAGTAAAAAAACGCAGGCCTGAGCCTGTAACATAAAAACTCCCCTGCACTCCATTTTACCGGAATGCAGGGGAGTTTTTTGCGTATCAAAGGTTTCGCAGCGGGCAGTGCGTTCGTGCTGACAGAGAGCGTTGTAGCCTGGCTGATAATCAAAAAATCAGTTGATAATTATTTTATTATTTGTGCAGTTTTGCCCTTTCCAACCGGGTTATAATGTAGTAAGATAAAAGCACAAAAAGCAGAGACGCTTCGGAGCTTTCCAAAGCGTCTCTGCTTTTTTTATCCGTTTTTTCTCAGGCCTGCGGTTTGTTCAGATAACGATAAATCGTAGGAACTGACACTGAAAGCTGATCTGCGATCTCCGCAACCGCGCCTTTCATCATCAGGATACCGTCTGCATCCAGCTTATGTACTACGCGGATCTTTTCCTGCATGGACATGTGGGCCGGGGCAGTGCCTTCCCTGCTGATGATCTCCGCAATGCGGGAGTGCATCACACTCTCCAGCGGGCTGCTCAGATCCTCAGAGGGCGAATCTTCCGGCGGGGCCGAGAGATTGAACCGATCCAACAGCGCGCGCAGAGCAAGATTCAGTTCTTGTGCAGCGGCAAGTTCCTTGTTGACGCAGAGCATCCCGATGAGCCGTCCCTCATTCTTGATGAAGTATGTCGAGGACAGGAATTCCCCGCTCTTGGTCTTTCCTTTGTAGTTCAACAGGGATTCAGTATCAGCGTAAGTCCCTTTTTCCTGCAATTCCCGTGCAAGGTCGGTCATGGGGTCACCCAGCTCACGGCCGGAAATCCCGTTTCCAATGGCGATAATAGACTGTTCCGGGTTGGTCACATCATGGATGACGATCTCACACCCCGGTCCGCACACAGCCGCCAGAAACGGAACGAAATCCGTGTAGCACTTCAGCAATTCCTGATCTGTCACATCGTTGTCCTCCTGTTTCTCACCGTAATTATTCTATTATTATATAGAATTTTGCGGCAGAGCGCAAGTTAGCAATCTGCACAATTTAGAGTGATAAAATTTTACTCACGATGATAAAAATATTTGTAAAAAAGTATTTACATTTGTGATGTGGTATTGTATAATCGCATCAACAAGTGATAAATAAATTATCACAGTGATTTCGGTATTCTTAAATTAAAAGGAGTTGTTTCTATCATGGCAAAGAATCAGGTATCTACCCCCGCAGCACCCGCAGCCATTGGCCCCTACTCTCAGGGCATCACCGCTACCGGCACAGCCGTCTATGTTTCCGGTCAGCTGCCCATTGATCCGGCAACCGGCACATTTGCAGGCGACGACATCACCAGCCAGACCCGCCAGTCGCTGGAAAATGTCAAGGCAGTCCTCGCTGCAGCAGGCTATGAGCTGTCCGATGTGGTCAAGACCACCGTCCTGCTCAAGGACATCGCAGATTTCGGTGCAATGAACGAAGTCTACACTTCCTATTTTACCGGTGTGTGCCCGGCCCGCAGCGCTTTTCAGGTCGCTGCCCTTCCCAAGGACGCACGGGTAGAGATTGAAGCCATCGCTGTAAAGTAAACGCAGACCAACACTGTCAGTTTTCTCACTTTTCCCCACAGGACAAAAAGGACGCGCCTGAAAAGGGAACAGGTCGTCAATGAAAAGAGAGGTACATTATTATGGAAGAGAAAGGCAAAAAATTAGGCCTCTGGAACATTATTGGTCTGGGCCTTGGCGGTGCCATCGGCACCGGTATCTTCGTGCTGCTGGGCTATGGCATTGCCTACACCGGCCGCTCCATTTCTCTGGTCGTCGCCATTGGCTGCTTCTTCATGCTGCTGGCTTACTGGTATAACCTGGCAATGCCCGCCATGTTCGTGATGAAGGGCGGCGATTACAGCATGAAGGCCATGCTGTTCAACCCGTTTATGAGCGGTGTCAGCGCCTGGATGATTCTGGTCAACGGCCTGGCAATGTCCAGCTACTCGGTAGCTCTGGCACAGTATCTGGCCATCGCCATTCCCAGCTTGCAAAATCATCAGACGCTCGTTGCATTTATTGCAATGACCCTGTTCTTCCTTTCCACCATCAAGGGTTCCCGCTTCATTACCATTCTGGAAAACATCATCACACTGGTTCTGGTAGCTTCTCTGGTCATCTTCGTTGTCTTTGGTCTGCCCAAAGTCGATTTTGCCAACACCTTCTCCAGCGCTGACGGCGGCTTCTTCCACGGCGGCTTCACCGGTTTCGTCTCCGCATTGGCCGTTATGGGCTGGGCCTGCCAGGGCACCACGATGGCTCCCGTCTCCATGGCAGCCGTTACCAAGAACCCCAAGCGCACCATTCCTCTGGGCATTATCATCATCACCCTGCTGCTGGCTGTGGTCTACGGTACCATGGGCATTGTCGCCGGTGGTGTCCTGCCCTACGCTGAGACTGCCGGTCAGAACATCAGTGTGACCGCTGAGGCAATCCTTCCCCGTGCACTGTACATCTTCTTCGTGGTCGGCGGCGGCATCGGTGCCATCGCAAGCTCCGCTCTGGGCGGTCTGGGCATGTTCCGCTACCCCCTGCTGCAGGTTGCCAACGATGGCTGGCTGCCCTCCGTCTTCAAAAAGATCGATAAGAACGGTTATCCCTACGCCATTTACCTGCTGTTCTACGTCATCAGCATCTTCCCCATCGTCACTGGCCGCAGTCTGGACGCCATCGTCTCTCAGGTGATGATTCCCACCATGCTCATCAACATCTACATGAATCTGGCCTGCCTGACCCTGCCCAAGAAGTACCCCGAACAGTGGGCACAGCGCAGCATCAAGATGCCCCTATGGTTCTACAACATCTGCTGCGTGCTGGGTGCCTTCTGCGTCGGCGTGGTTGCCTTTAACCTGTTCAAGGATCTGACCTTCAACGATGCCGTGTTCGCTGTTGTCATCGTTGTTGTGATGTGCGTGCTGAGCATCCTGCGCCTGAAACAGGGTGCTGTCAAGGCCGAGGATTTGGCCGCCAAGAAAGAGGAGATCGTCCGTCAGGCCATTACAGATACCACTGCTGACGAGGCAGAAGCCGCTTGATTTTTCTGATGTTTCAATGAAGAGTTCAATCCCATACACACTGTAAGAAATCGGCATTTGCCGGAAAAGGAGAATTTACTATGAAGTACGATTTCACCTCCATCATGGACCGCCATGGCAAGGACGCAACCGCCATCGATGGTCTGGGCTCAATGCCCGGCTTCACCCCCGACCTGCCCAAGGAAGGTTATGATGCCATTCCCATGTGGGTGGCTGACATGAACTTTCCCACCGTGCCCACCATCCCGGAAGCCATCATCGAGCGTGCAAAGCACCCGGCCTACGGCTACTTCCAGCCCACTGATGAATACTTTGACTCCATCATCAAGTGGCACGAGACCCGCAACGATGTCAAGGGTCTGACCAAAGAGTGCATCGGCTACGAAAACGGCGTTCTGGGAGGTGTTGTCTCTGCACTGACCTGCTATGCCGCCCCCGGTGATGCCGTGCTGCTGCACAGCCCCACCTACATCGGCTTCACCATGTGCATTGAGAACAACGGTTATAAGATCGTCCACAGCCCGCTGGTCAAGGACGAAAACGGCATCTGGCGGATGGACTACGAGGACATGGATGCCAAGATCAAGGCAAACCACATCCACGTTGCTGTGTTCTGCAGCCCCCACAATCCCTGCGGCCGTGTCTGGGAACGCTGGGAGATCGAGAAGGCCATGGAAGTCTACAAGGCCAACGATTGTATCGTGATCTCTGACGAGATCTGGTCCGACATCATTCTGGAAGGCCACAAGCACATTCCCACCCAGTCTGTCAGCGAAGATGCACGGATGCGCACTGTCGCCGTCTATGCTCCCTCCAAGACCTTCAACCTGGCCGGCCTGGTGGGCAGCTATCATATCATCTATAACCCCACCATCCGTGACCGTGTGGTCGCCAAGAGCAGCAAGCCCCACTATAACGATATGAACGTCCTGTCCATGCACGCCCTGATCGGTGCCTACAAGCCCGAGGGTTACGAGTGGGTCGATGAGCTGCGTCAGACCATTACCGGCAATGTGGATTACGCCTGCGATTACATCACAAAGCACTTTGAGGGTGTAACCGTCTCCAAGCCTGAGGGCACTTACATGCTGTTCGTGGACTGCACCGAATGGTGCGAGAAGCACGGCAAGACCATTCAGGAACTGGAAAAGGCCTGCTGGAATGTAGGCGTTGCGATCCAGGATGGCCGGATGTTCCACGGCCCCTGCTCCATCCGCATGAACCTTGCGCTGCCCCTGTCCCGCGTGAAAGAAGCTTTCGACCGTCTGGACAAGCACGTGTTCAACGGAGAGTGGGTGTGAGTTATGGCTGCTGAAACTGCTGCCCGCCTGACGGTGGGCGAGGTGATGCCCAACTTCACCTATGACACACCTTTTGCAACTGGTCTGACTCTGTCCGACACAGTGCAGAAGACCCCGAAAACAGCTCTGCTCTTCCTGCGCTACTACGGCTGCACCCTCTGCCAGTACGACATCCATCAGCTGGCCGAGAACTACCATCAGATCACCGATGTAGGCGGTCAAGTCATCGTTGTCCTGCAATCCGACCCCGCCGGGCTGGCGCAGGAGCTGCAGCCTGATACCTTCCCCTTCTCCATCCTGTGTGATCCGAAAGCCGCTCTGTATGAACGCTTTGGCATCCAGCCCGCAGCCTCTATGGCCAAGATGGCTGATGCCGGGACGATGTTGAAGATTGCCAAAGCAACTGCCGCAGGCTACAAGCACGGTGCCTACGAGGGCAACGAGCTGCAGCTGCCCGCCTGCTTTGTGGTGGACAAGGAGCGGAAGATCCTCTACGCACACTACGGCAAGAGCGCCGGAGACATCCCCGATGCCCGCACCCTGGCCAGCCTCCTCAAATGACATTTCTCCTTTTTTACCAGCATAACCTCTGAGACCCTCTTCTATCAGCAAGACAAACGCCGCATGGCTTCCTCCCCGGAGCACATGCGGCGTTTGTCTTTTCTGTTATCTCAAAAAGAAAGGAATTTCAAGCTTAGACCTTCTCAATGGTGATGGTCCACTCGCTGGTCATGGCCTCATCGGGCTCCAGCACCTCGTGCTTGCCCTCTTCGTTCACGCTGTTGGCCCAGCCGTTCCAGGGCTCCATGCAGACGAAGTTTTCGGCATCCTGCTGCCACAGCACACCGTTGGTAAAGCTCTCATCGGCATCCACGGTGACCTTGTGGCCGTTGCCCTTATCCGTAAAGGTCATGGGGAACTCCACGCCGGTCATCAGGCGGATGGAGTTGTCAGCGCCTTCCTTGCGGGTCAGGGTGATCTTCTCGGGTGCGGCAGGCTGCTCGCCCTTGGCATCCTCGGAGCAGGTGGCGCACTTGATGTCAAAGTCCACATTCTCCAGAGCAGAGGCCACAAAGTAGGGATGATAACCAAAGCTGAAGGGCATCGGAACATCGCCCTCATTGATCACAGTCATGCTCAGGGAAGCGGTGTTGCCCTGCAGGTTGTAGTTCATCAGGACAGTGAAATCGAAGGGGTAGAGGAACTTGGTCAGGGGGCTGGACTCCAGGATCAGGGTCACGCCGTCGGGGCCGACGCTCTCCACCTCCCAGGCGCACAGGTCGGCGAAGCCGTGGC
>OGRU01001916.1_pt1 | contig 14556 bp, 7 predicted proteins | sample 1553541 | NCBI WGS metagenome assembly OGRU01 (sample SAMEA2580068, study PRJEB22360) | human gut metagenome | biome: human gut; feature: human-associated habitat; material: faeces | place: Denmark | collected 2008/2010
GGATCATTGTTCTTGAACACCAGCACCAATGCATGAACACCGGTCACCGGTTTCACTTTTGTCCGGTGAACGGAATAGGCAACATCCCCATTCATCGGTTGCAGCTCACAAGTACCAATCAGTTCTCCATCCGGTTTATCCAAACGGATTTCAATAGTACCGGCAGCATTCTTTCCCCATGTTTTGCAAATGAAAGAATTCACCTCCATTCCTGTAAAATCGAAATATTTCCAGTAAGCACAATCTCCATTCCGTATAGCCGACAAATATTCTACCGGATTGCTATGTGCCGGACGCCGAACAACTACCGTGGTATGCCCCGACAAAAGACAAGCCCTCGCCGCATCCATACGCAATAAAGGATTAATAGGCCCCCCACAACCTTGAGTGGTCATTTCTACTTCATTGATAGTTCCGTCCGGATTAAATACAATGGGTTCCATACAAACCTTGCGCATAGATGAACTAGCATGGGTAGGCCGATGATAAAAGATATACCACTGCCCATCTATTTCAGCAATAGAACCGTGATTGTTCACTAAATTCCGGTCACTCCCCCAATTGTCTATAATTACTCCCCGATATGTATAAGGACCTAATGGAGAAGTAGCCGTAGCATAGTTCAGGGTAGCACAATTAGATTCACCGTGACGCTGGTGCCCGGCATATACATAATAGTAGATGCCATTCCGTTTACGGACCGAACTGCCTTCATTGAATGCATGTTCATTATAAGTCAACAGTTTCTCATGTACTTCACCTTCGATAGATAACATATCCTTACTCAGTTTAGCTCCTTTGGCATTGGCTTGTCCCCAGAATAAATAAGCTTGCCCGTCATCATCGATGAATAAATCCGGGTCTTGTAGGTCGTGGAGTATAGCAGGAGTAGCGTTCCAATTACCCGATTTCGGATCATCGGTATAAAGAACGCTCATGGAGCCGGACGGATCACCCATCACATAAAGCACGGAATCCTTATAATTATGAGCGGCGGGAGCGTTGGAACCCTGAGGATACCAGTTTTTACCGGGAGTGATAAAATCCCAGTTCAACAAATCTTTCGAATGCCAGTAGCCATGCGAACGGGTTACGAACATATAATACTCGCCCCGGAATTCTACGACAGCGGGGTCCGCACCCGAACGGTAAGACAGATTGTTCGATGAGTTATAAATCATATACGTATAATCCACATTAAGCGGATTACAATACGTATTCGCCCGCATGGATTGAGCGGTGGCGGAACCTCCGGAAGCAGCCAAGAACAGAGCCGAAAAGATATATTTTGATAATAGTTTCATGTTGATATGTATTAATTTTTACCGCAGAGAGAAAGAAGACTGATTCGTCTCGTCGGCAGAATTCAAGCCTACCCAAACCGTGAAATCACCCGGCTCGGCTTTCTTCTGCATATCGATACCATAGAAAGCCAGCAAAGCTTCGTCAATCGTGAAAGAGACTTGCTTCTTCTCGCCCGCTTTCAAAGTCACCTTCTCGAAACCTTTCAGCTCTTTAACCGGACGGGTCACGCTACCCGCCAAGTCGCGGATATACATCTGGACGACCGTCTCGCCATCCACCTTACCCGTATTCTCTACCTCAGCCGGCTTATAACCTTTAACATATATTTTACCGTGATCTTGCCCCCTTTCGTGAAAGAGTTCTGATCCAGCTTCATAGAGTTCACGGCGAAAGTCGTATAGCTCAAGCCATAACCGAACGGATACAACGGTGTGTTAGGCACATCCATATATCTGGATTTATAATCCGTATCCGGAGCTTCCGGAGGAATCGGGCGGCCTGTCGGTTTCTGATTGTAATACAGAGGCAATTGACCTACCGTACGAGGGAAAGACATCGTCAGGCGAGCGGACGGATTAACGGCTGAGACCGATTTATAATCGCCACTGACCACATCAGCCATACCATGACCCGCCATCGTACCCAGATACCAAGCCTCCAAGATACCGTCGACATGCTGATCCTCCCAAGAAAGATCCAAAGGACGTCCGTTCACCAAGATCAAACCAAGAGGTTTACCCGTCTTTTTCAATTCTTTCAACAAGGCTTGTTGAGCGCCCGGCAATTTCAAGTCCGTACGGCAAGCCGCCTCACCACTCCAGTTGAAATCCTCGCCCATAGCCGCCAATACGATATCCGCACGGCGAGCCGTAGCGATCGCCTCAGCGAATTTAGATGAATCATCAGTCAAGAGATCACATCCCTCGGCATAAATGAACTTCACGTTCGTACCGGCATATTTCTCGGTCAGACCCTCGAACAAAGAGATACTCTCCTCACGCTCACCCCGGCCGGCCCACTCGCCATTCTGGTTGATCTTATCTTTTACCATCGGGCCGATCAAGGCTACCGTAATATGCTTATCCTTCGAGATCGGGAAGAAGTTATTATCATTCTTCAAAAGGACGATCGAGCGAGCGGAAGTCTCACGAGCCTCTTGCAAGAACTCCGGCTTCATGATCGTATTCTTCTCACGCTCATTGTCCAAGTAACGATACGGATCATCGAACAAGCCCAAGAGGAACTTCATCTCCAAGATGCTCGCCACGGCACGGTTGATATTCTCTTCCGAGACTTTACCCTCTTTCACGGATTGTACAAGATATTGGCTGTAGATGCCACCCGTCATATCCATATCGATACCGGCGTTCGCAGCCAGTTCCCCAGCCTCCTTGTCATTTCGCACGATACTATGGGCTACCATCTCATTGATACCGGTATAATCGGTAACCACGAAACCATTGAAGCCCCAGTCCTTACGTAACAAATCGGTCATCAACCATTTATTACCCGTGCTGGGCACTCCGTTGATCTCATTGAAGGAGGCCATGAACGTAGCGACTCCCGCTTCCTTTGCCGCTAAATAAGGCGGCATATAATAATTCATCAATGTATTTTGCGACAACTCGGACGTATTATAATCACGTCCGGCCTCAGCGGCCCCATAAGCGGCAAAGTGCTTGCAACAAGCCAAGACCGTATTCACGTCGGCCAACGAACGCCAATCGTTTCCTCCTTGGAAACCCTCGACACGGGCCTTCGCGATCAAGCTTCCCAAATACGGGTCCTCACCGGCACCTTCCATTACACGTCCCCAACGGGCATCCCGGGAGATATCCACCATCGGGGCGAACGTCCAAGCGATACCGGAAGCGCTCGCCTCATCCGCCGCGATCGCCGCGCTTTTACGCATCCGCTCCAAATCCCAAGAGCAGGATTCCGCCAACGGCATCGGGAAAATCGTACGATAGCCGTGCACGACATCATAACCAAACAATACGGGTATCTTCAAACGGCTCTCGGACAGAGCCATCTCTTGCATTTTACGTACGCCATCTACCGTATATACATTAAACAAGCTTCCTACAAGACCTTGTTTCAGCAAAGTCTCATAATCCCCCGTCATAACCGGGCCGGTCACATCCCAGTTACAGGAGTATTGGGCCATCTGCCCCACCTTTTCCTCCAAAGTCATCAAAGAGAGCACAGAATCTACACGGCGTTCAATATTTTTGTCGCCGCTGAAGCTTTTCCAACCGCTTACAGCGGGCTGCTGGCATCCCCCCAAGGTAGCGGCAACGGCCGCACCAGCGATAAAAGTCGTTAACCTTTTCATTATTCGTATATGTATTATTTGTTCCAAGTCACCTGCGCTGATTTCACGTCTCGGGAGTTCGTACCTACGTAGATATTGAATAAGCCCGGTTCCCAGATGTATTCCAATGCGCTGTTATAAAATTTCAAGTCTTCCGGCGTAATCGTAAAAGAGACTTTTCGGCTCTCACCCGGTTTCAAGGAGATCTTCTGGAAGTTCTTCAACTCTTTCATCGGACGGGAGATGCTGGCAGCCGGATCGCCGATATATAACTGTACGACTTCCTCGCCCTCTAGCTTGCCTGTATTCGTCACCTGTACGCTGGCGGTCAATACACCGTTCTCTCCTTGCACACTCGTCTTATCCAATTGAAGATCACCGTAAGAGAAAGTCGTATAACTCAAGCCATAGCCGAACGGATACAAAGGATCGTTCGTGATATCCAGATATTTAGAAGTGAAATGATCATCCGGATTCATTGGGCGGCCTGTTTTCTTAGCATTGTAATACAAAGGAATCTGGCCTACGCTACGAGGGAATGTAGTCGTCAATTTACCGGAAGGATTCACGTCGCCGAACAATACGTCCACCAATCCGCGAGCCGCGGCGGAACCTCCATGCCAAGCCTCAACGATCGCGGAGAATTGGCTATCCTCCCACTCTAAGGTCAACGGACGGCCATTCGCCAAGACCAACACCACCGGTTTACCGGTCTCCAACAAAGCTCTTAACAGCTCTTTCTGGCTCTCCGGCAAACTAATATCCGCACGGCTGCAAGCCTCTCCGGACCAGTTATTCGGCTCACCCATCACGGCGATGATACGATCCGCATCTTTCACTTGCTCAACCGCTTCCTTCACCAAACGGGTATTCTCCACCGGATCAACCTTCAAGCCACTGGCTTTCGCCAACATCGGCTCGTTCGTCAAATTACATCCCTTGGCGAAAATCACACGGGCCTTATTGCCAACCATTTCCTGCACGGCCTGCACTACGGAAGCTGACTTCGCCGTATCGATACCACACCATGTCCCGAACAACTCAACCTTCTTATCCGCCAACGGGCCTACCACGGCGATCGTCCCTGTCTTTCGCAAAGGCAACAAACCCTTGTCATTCTTCAACAAGACAATGGATTTGCCGGCGATATGGCGAGCCGTATTCATATGCTCATCCGTGAATGTATTCTTTTTCGCACGATCCGCGTCCAAGTAGCGATAAGGGTCCTCGAACAAGCCTAATTTATATTTCGCCTCCAATACACGGCGGCAAGCCTGATCGATATCCGCTTGAGACACACGGCCCTCTTCCAACGACTTCTTCAAGGTCGTGATATAACCATTTGTCATCATATCCATATCCAAGCCGGCATGCAAAGCCAAGGCCGATACGGTCTGCGTATCACCCAAACCATGATTGGTCATCTCGCCGATCGAATTATAATCGGAAACGACAAACCCATTGAATCCCCATTGATCACGAAGCAAATCGGTCAATAACCAACGGTTACCCGTAGCCGGAATCGCCTCCACCAAATTAAAGGAAGACATGGCCGTGGCACAACCAGCCTCTACAGCCGCTTTATAAGGAGGGAAATACTCATTAAACATCTTGATACGGCTCATATCCACCGTATTATAATCACGACCGGCCTCGGAAGCGCCATACAAGGCAAAGTGCTTCAAGCAAGACAAGATCGTGTTCTCTTTCGTCAAGTCATCTCCTTGATAACCTCTCACCATGGCGGCGGCGATCTTTCCACCCCACCAAGGGTCCTCTCCACTACCCTCGGCGATACGTCCCCAACGAGCGTCACGGGCGATATCCACCATCGGGGAATACGTCCATGTCACACCGTTTGAGCTGGCCTCGATAGCGGCGATACGGGCACTTTGCTCGATCAACGTCGTATCCCAGCTACAAGACAAAGCCAATGGGATCGGGAAGATCGTATGATATCCATGAATTACATCCAGTCCGAACAAAAGCGGAATTCCTAAGCGAGATTCCTTAACCGCTATCTCCTGCAATTTACGGAACGTCTCCAGCTCCGAGCCTCCCGTAGCACCCAGCCAGACCCGACGATGGTGGACGACTCGCCGCCCCCGCACCTTCCGAGCCACTCAAGATGCCGGGAACACCACCACCGGACAAGTTCAGCTGTCCGATCTTCTCATCCAAAGTCATTTTACCCATCAACTGATCGATAAACGTATCCATCGCTCTCGTATCTTGAACGGGCTTTTGTCCGTATGCCGCAAGTGCCAAACAAGCGGCGAATGATAATATAATCTTTCTCATGTTATTTAAATATTAAGATTCTCTCGCATTATGGATCGTGAAACCCAAGTTCTTCAAACCGTCCTGGATTTCCGGACAGCTCATAAACAAACGCCACAGAAGGCCCGTACGGTAATTCTCGATCATCGGGGTGATCGTACATTGGTCTATCGCCAGATAACGACGCGGATACCAATTCTCGCCTTCACTGAAAGCGTCGTAAAAACCATACTTACCCCAGATGCTATCTCCCAGATTGAAATAGAAATGCTTCAATGCCTTCGAGGATTCCTCCGGTGTATACGGATAACTGCTCAAGGCGGCTGTCGGCGTAATTACCCCATGATCGTTGGAGGGCATATGCGCGTTATAGCCTTTCACGGAATAGCTGGCGGTCAATCCCCAGCAAGCGTCGCTATATCCCTTGAAGCCCTTCGGATTCTCCGCGCAATAACGGTAATCGATCAATACGTGATTCCGGTTCAAGTCCCAGTAGTTAGCGTATCGATCCGATAAGCCGACCGGACATAGGCCGATATAAGAATAATGTGCCCAGAACAACGGACCGCCGTACTCCTCGGCATAATTATGTTTCAAGATCAAAGGTAAATCGTAAGCGACCGCATCGCTCTTGATCCCTCCTTTACGAGCCCATCCGTTATGATAAGCGGAAGCCGGGATCGGATACGTAGGCGAAGACGCCGCCAAAATATAAGTAATCAGACATTCATTGTAACCTTCCAAAGGAAAATTCATCTCCCATGCGTAATTCGGGCTCCAATGCCAATACAATACATCCTGCCCGTTCAAATACCATGTCCATTCCATCTCACGCCATAGCTGGTCAATCTTCGCGGCCAACGCTTTCTCGCTCGCATTACCGTCCTTGAAATATTGGCGTACGCATAAGAGACCTTGCATTAAGAAAGCGCTCTCTACCAAATCGCCTCCGTCATCCTTCTGGCCGAAAGGCTTTACCTTACCCGTAGGTCCATGCATCCAGTGAGGCCAGACCCCATGGAAACGATCGGCCTTCGCCAAGTAATCAGCGATTTGATGAAAACGGGCCACACCTTCCTCACGGGTGATAAAACCACGCTCAATACCTACCAACAGCCCGGCGATGCCAAAACCACTACCTCCGGTGGTCACGATATCAGCGTCGTTCTCAGGATACACGCCATCCATATGGATACGCTCACAGGCCAGTCCGGAGGTAGGCTCCGCACCTTCCCACATATAATTAAAGTGAGCCTTTTGTATATAGGTCAAGAATTCATCATCCGACTGAAAATCCAACTTACGCTCACTGGCCGTAGACTCTGCGGATGTGTCACTTTTCTTGGCCTCATGACAAGCGGTCAACGAAAAGCCAAGCAACAGGGTAACAACGCCTGTACGGAAATAGGTATTCATAGATATATACATTTAAAATAGTTATCGTCTCAATACTTTACTCATCGGTGAACGACCGCTCTCTCCCAATGCCTCGATCGAGAAATAATAGTCCGTATCCTTATCCAAGCCCCTGAAATCGTACATCGTATCTCCCAGTACCGTGATACTGTTGTACAATTTATCCGGCGCTATACCATAATAGATATTGTAAGCGTACGCCTCTTTTACCGGCTCCCAAGTGATCATCGCATTCCGCTTATCCGCTTTTGAGCGTTCCACCTTTAAGTTCTTAACGGCGGCGGGAGCTTCTCCCAAACCATTTCCAAAAATACGAAATCCGGACATAGCGAAGTTGCCCGAAGGCACATGTTCGTTCACTATTTTCAAATAACGGGTTTTCAAAGGCTCACGCAACTCGATATAGTCGTGCGGAACGTCCTTGTCGTTATCGCTCTTATCGACTACCAATTCCCAATTTTGTCCATCTATAGAATGATAAATACGATATTGATGATACAAGTCCATCGCCTTATTATGCTGTACGGCTCTATGCTCGTAATAGTTCAACTGGATCGCACGTACCTCTTTCAATCCCTCTAAAGAGATCTGGAGCCATTCACCCGGCTCTCCCGAGCGGGCGGACCAGAAAGTACGCATGCTCTCATCCGTTACATTCTCTGGTACTAACGTACTATCCATGGAAGAGGCCATCACCGGTTTTCCATACGATAGCAACATCCAGCCGGAAAACGTATTCGCGATATCATCTACCTTCCCTTTCGGCGTAAGCAAAGGATAGTCCCCGAAAGCGGTGTTCGAATACATCACGCCATCCTTATCGAATGCCGTAGGGTACAAACCAATACGACGCTCAAACTTATATTTCAAAGAAAGCATGCAAGTAGCCACATGCCAGTAATTGCCATACGCATCCTCGAAAGTACCACCATGACCGGCACCTTGTACGAAACCTCCCGGCTTATAGCTCATCGGGTTATGTTTCTGGTAGGTGAACGGGCCCATCGGCTTGTCGGATACATAGACACCATCCGCATAGACCTTGAACTCCGTTCCCGGCGCACCGTATTGGAAATAATATTTACCGTTATGCTTGGTCACGAAAGCTCCTTCCGTAAAAGGCGCTAAAGTCGTACTATCGTCATTGTTCATCCCGAAACGTTCCCATCCGTGTTCTTCCGGGCGCAGCATCATGATCTCTTGGATCTTGCTGATCGGGTGGAAATCACGGCGATCCAATTCCACTCCCTTCAAAGCAAACTCATTACTTGAACCATAGTACATATACAAACGTCCGTCATCATCCAGCAAAAATGCCGGGTCCCAGCTAGGAAGAGCCGTTTTCTCCACATACCGCTTGAACTTTCCGCTTTTCGGGTTCGTACTATACCAAATAGGCAATCCCGCATAGGTAGAACCGGTATAGAACAAGGTATCTCCACTTACGAAAGCGGCCGGAGCGCACAAGTCGTCATCTTCCGGATAACGTTGGAAACCGGCGAATACAAACTCCCAATTGCTCAAATCCTTGGAATAATAGAATCCGGCTTGGTTCGTGGCGAAAAGGAAATATTCCCCTTTATACATGACCATCATCGGATCGGCCGTAGAGCGGAAAGAGCCATTCTTTACCAAATCCGGCAGATTCGCCCGGAAGCAGTAGCTCAAATTCATCGGGTTGCAATAGGTAGAGGGATGATCGGCCGTAGCGTCGAACCAGCGGGTGGCTTGCTGAGGAGCTTTTACCCGTACATCACGAGGATCCGCTTCCATCCGGATATCTATTTTCGTATCGTTATCGCCAAACGTGCGATAAGCGTACTTCATCCCCGGATAATACACGAATAACTCATGATCGTAGCGGCTTGCTTGTATCTTATAATAGCCTGTCGCATCGGTGGTATAATGAACCGGGCTAGCCGTGAACATCACTGTAGCGCCTTCCAAGGGCTTGCCGTCCGGTCCGGTAATCGTACCTTCCAGAAAATGCTCTGGGGATACGGTAATATAGTAATCGCTTACCTGCCCTTTGATCACGATCACGGAATCTCCCCGCTCGTTTACTTGAGCGTTTACGGTAGAGACCGCAAAGAAAGAGGCAAGGAGTGATACGAGCATACACTTATTGTAGGCTTTTAAGGAAGCGCTAGAAACTCCTACGTCTTTCCGGAAAAACATGTACGTGTTTTCCGAAAAAGACGTACATGTTTCCGAGAAAACACGTACATGTTTTTTCCAAGAAGCGATAGCCCTATTTATTCTATTACATGCCAGCATATTATGTTCAAGATAAGTTATTGTTGTTTTTTGTCGCATTATTATTTTATGGATTGAATCTTTTGGATACCTTTCTGGACATCCGGATGGCTCATGAAAAGGTTCCACAACAGATTCGTACGGTAATTCTCGATCATAACCGTTACAGGCGCTTGATTCAATCCCATAAATAAGGGAGACACCCAATTTACAGTCAAGTTGAAAGCATCCCGGAAACCGTACTCACCCCATAAGAAGCTGCCATGGTTACGATAATAATTCCGCAAGGCTTTCATGGAAGCGTCCGGCGTATAAGGGAAAGAAGCCAGAGCGCCCGTAGGTGCCATCGTTCCGTTATCCCTGTGCGGCATCGGCTCCTGAGCTTGATAGTTCCAAGCGAAATCGCTGGCGGTCAATCCCCAACAATCTTCTCCATAACCTACATACCCCCCTTGGTTCTCGATACAATACCGTTGATTGATCTTTGCCATTTTCTGGTTGTTCTCGAAATAATTCGTGTACTTATCCGTGAACTTATGTGGGTCCAGCCCGAGATAGGAGTAATGGATAAAGAAAAGAGGACCTCCATTAGAGACACCTACTTTCAAGTTCTCCCCATAATAAGTATTGCCATTCGTATACATCTTACCATCTTCTACACGCCCCCAATCGGCACGGTATTCTTGCGCATACTCCTCTTGGCTGGCCCAGCCGCTATAATACATCTCCGGAGAGATTCCGTATTTCGGCCCCATGATAGCCAACATATAGGTAATCATGGTCTCATTCCAGCCGATCAATTTATGATTGATCACCCACGCCTGATCTGGAGACCAGTGCCAATATAGATATGGGCTGTCCTTAAATTGCTTATACCAGCTCCATTCCACGTTTTTCCATAGATTATCGATGCTCTTACGGATTTGTTTCTCCTTGTCATTCTCTTGGTTGAAATATTGACGAGCCGTTAACAGCCCTTGGAATAAGAAAGAGGTCTCCACCAAATCACCTCCATTATCTTTCGGGCCGAAAAAAGCAACCGTCTTCCCGGTTGTCCCATCGATAAAGTGAGAGACCGCCCCATGGAATTTATCCGCTTTCTCCAAGAAAGAAGTGATTTTCAAGAAACGCTGTACGCCCTCTTCCCGGGTGATAAATCCCCGTTCGATACCCGCCACGATCGCCATGATACCGAAGCCGGAAGCCCCGGTAGCGATCATATCATTCCGTCCGGGAATATTCTCACGGGCAAGACCGCTGTTTGGCTCCGCTCCCTCCCAATAGTAACGGAAGTTCGCTTCCTGTACCATATCCAGCAATTGCTCGTCCGTCATTGGATAGGTAGTGGCCGAGACTGTCTGGGAATCATTGGATTCATTCAGCGCATAATCCACGGCCGTCACCTTATAATAAGCCTTTTTACCAACCTCTCCCAAGAAATCGGTATAACGATTCATCCAAGGGCGGCGGACAGCGACCGGCTGGTAAGTGATCCCGTCGAAAGAACGGTAAATGCGATAGTATTTTATATCCTCCTTTGATTGAGGAATCCATTTGATATCGATATGACGCTCATAAGCCTTAGCTTCCTGCAAGACCGGAGCGTTTAAGGTACTTACCGACGGAAGGGAAGCCGGCAAAAGCTCTATATCATCCAGATAAATCGTATATTCGTTTCCATCGGCCGTACCGGGACGAAGGGCTACAGCCGCTAATTTCTTGATGTTCGTATCGTTCACGGCGTTTAATCCGAAATCCTTCAAAGGAATGGATACGGAATGCCATACGCCGGGACGTGTATCTTTCAGATAATTTCTCAGGTTTAGGTATTGGGTATACGTGCTGTCCGCATAACGAATAGCGATATTGGGAAGAGCGGCAGCATTCATGCTCTCTCTCAACTGCACTTGCATAGAGAGCGTAGAAGGCTCACGAAAGAAGTCATTGCCACGGACCGGGCAATATTGTATCTCGCTATACCAATCTCCACTGGGAGCGGATACATAGGTAAGCTCCAAGGAATTACCGGGCGTAAAAGCGACAGAGCCGGCAACCGGAAGATGATGTCTCGCATTTTTAATCCAAGAAGGTGAGGTATATTTCGCTTGAGAATAAAAGTAATCCCCTTTCATCAAGCTATTCTCGAAGAAAACATAGTCGTAAGGTTTCTCCACCGCTTGCAAGCTGGCGGATAATAAGAGAGTAGTTAGTAATGCGATGTGTTTCATGATGCTGATATTTATATAAATAAAGATATGATTTGAGATAAAATAGGCGGTGCCAAACGGGTTGACACCGCCTTGCCAAACTACAAAGGTCTAGTAAATAATGAGAATCTTATATTACTCTGTTACTTCCGGCTCAAAAGGCACAGGCTCAGCTTCTAAGTTAGGATTCAAGTCAATTTGATCCTGTGGTATCGGATAATATTCGCTTTCTCCTTTCACAAAACCCGGAAGTTCTTGAGTGGCTCTGTCCGTACGGACTAAATCGAAGAAACGTTCGCCCCATTCCAATGCCAACTCAACTTGACGCTCTTCCAGAATTTGATCCAAAGTCGCATTTGCAATCGGAGCTAAACCAGCACGTTCGCGAACCAAGTTTAATGGAGCGTCTCCATTTTGTCCCTTACGAACTTTAGCCTCAGCGTTCATTAACAACACATCAGCATAACGGAATACACGGATATTATTATTATCGCCATATCCAGTACGTCCCGGAGTCATTTGATTAGCCGGTGTATAAGCCTTTCCATTATAAGCAGTCGGTTCACCCGGTTGAGCGACAGGAATATAATCACCGTCACGAGTAGTGGCATCCGTCATGAGGAACGTTGTTTCCGCACGAACCGCTTCACCACGTTTAGAGAATAAATTACGGATTTTCTCAGTCGGCTCAATAAATGCCCATCCAGAGATAGGAGCCTCTCCACGAGGACCTTGGAACGCAAACCAGTTGTCAGAAGAAACGATATCACCACTTCCATTTCCAAAGTCAGTAAATTGATACTCTAGCAAAGACTCATTACACAATTTTCCCGGAATCTTAAACAACTCATAGAAGTCATTATACAACTCAAACTTTCCGCTATTGACGATATCCTCGGTCAAGGCCAATACCTCATCCCATTCATTATCATACATCTTCTGTTTCGCTTTCAACATCTCAGCGGTATATTTTGTAACCGCTCCCGGATGCTCAGACTCATTCGGACGAATAGCCGGTAAGTTTGCTATACAATAATCCAACTCGTCATAAATGTACTTCTTTACATCCTCTTTCGTATTCTTGAATACATTCAGTTCTTGATTGTCTAACAAAAGAGGCACATCGCCAAACAAATTTACCAACTGGAAATAAGCATATGCTCGGAAAAAGCGAACTTCAGCAGCATATTGAGCGTTTAATTGCTTGTCTGACTCACTCGTCAAATGTTTAGCATAATTCTCTAAAGACTCCAATGCTGAATTAGAAGTAGAGACAACATAATAGCAGTTTCCCCAAAGGCCACTTAATGCCCAGAAAGTAGTCAAACGATCATACTGGAATTTACTAGCATACTCATACTCAATCTGGTCCGTAGGAGATCCTCCTTTATTCACATCGTCACCGCGAACTATGATACATCCATACGAGGACCAAGACCCCAGATAACCACGAGCGGTCGCATATACACCGGAAACAGGCATATACATATTCGATTTATTCGTATAATCAATACCCTCTACCTCTACAGTATTCTCTGGAAGCTTATCCAAGTAATCACTACAACTGGATGTCAGCAATGAAAAGGCTAAAGGGATAGCCCATAAAATCTGTTTTTTTAATATATTTTTCATATACTTCTGATTAGCATTTAAAGATTAATAAATAATACGAAGACCTAACGTATAAGAAGATGCTAAAGGATATACACGCTCATCAAATCCATAAGAAGAAGATGCTATCTCACCTTTCTCGTTCTTACTACCCAACTCTGGGCTGAAGCTGTTTGCCTTGAAAACAGTTAAAGGACGATCAGCAGTCAAGCTCAAACGAATGCTCGGCATCTTGAATTTTCCAAAGTCTTTCTTCGGGAATGTATAAGCAACTTGTACATTCTGAATACGGAAATAAGAACCATCTTCTACATAGAATGAGTTAAAGTTAGAGATATTCCAAGGTTTTACAGAACCTTTCGCAGACATATATTCGTTAGTAGAACCCTCACCTGTCCAACGATTCTCGAACTGATCTAAGTCATAGTTCAATTCAGAGTGCCAACGGCGGTCACCACGTTTACGGTTTACGATCTGGTTTCCAGCTACACCTTGCATAACCATAGAGAAATCGAAATTCTTGTAAGAGAATCCTAAGTTGATACCGTAATTGAAGTTCGGGATATAAGAACCCAATGTTACACGGTCTTTATTATCAATCTTACCATCCTTATTTTGGTCAACATACTTGAAATCTCCGGGCTCCAAACCATTTGCTACAGCAATCGGATCAGCAGCGATCTCTGCGGCATTCTGATAAACACCCTCAATATCATATCCATAGTAAGCATTCAACTCACCACCAACTTGAGAAATCGTACGGAACTCCGCAGAACCACCATATAAATAAGATAAACCATTCAAATCTTTTACCTCATTGTGCAAGGTTGTCAAGTTTGCTCCAATGTAGTAAGAGAAATCTTTACCGATCTTATCAGCCCAGTTAAAAGACAACTCAACACCTGTATTCAAAATCTCACCTCTGTTACCTAATAAGTTACCGGCACCCATTGGCAGAGGAGCATCGATCACGGCATTTTGAGTCAAACGATAATACCAGTCTGCCTCTATTGTCAAACGGCTATTCAACGTACGAAAATCTAAACCGACGTTCGTCTCATTCACGACTTCCCAACCTAACCAACTAAAATAAACCAAGTTCGTATAACCAGGAACAGCGCTTCCTCCAAATATACCAGAGGTACCCATATCTTGCGTAATGGAAGC
>OGRU01001934.1_pt1 | contig 14437 bp, 13 predicted proteins | sample 1553541 | NCBI WGS metagenome assembly OGRU01 (sample SAMEA2580068, study PRJEB22360) | human gut metagenome | biome: human gut; feature: human-associated habitat; material: faeces | place: Denmark | collected 2008/2010
ACGCCACCAAGGGCATCAGCCTGCTGGATAAGCTGGACGAGCTGTACAAGACCTACGGCTACTGCCTGAACACTCTGCACAGCTATGAGTTCGATGGCAGCGCCGGTTTTGCCAAGATGCAGAGCATTATGCAGGTATTCCGTGGTGACATCAAGGAGTTTGGCGGTAAGAAGGTCGTGAAGCTACTGGACTACGCTCTGGGTCTGGATGGTCTGCCGAAGTCTGATGTGCTCAAGTTCCTGCTGGAAGATAACTGCTCCATCGTGGTGCGTCCCTCTGGTACCGAACCGAAGCTCAAGACTTATATCTCTGTTAGTGCGGAAAACAAGGAAGCTGCCGAGAAGGTAGAAGCAGAAATCCGCAAGAGTGCAGAAAAGTATTTGAAGTAAAAAAATCTATAGACGAATGTACGAGGAGAAAAAATATGAATGTCATTTTACTTTCTGGTGGTTCTGGTAAGCGTCTCTGGCCTCTTTCCAACGATGTGCGCAGCAAGCAGTTTATCAAGTTGTTCAAGAATAATGATGAGTACGAATCCATGGTGCAGCGTGTCTATCGCCAGATCACCACGGTAGATGCAAATGCCAAGATTACCATTGCAACCAGCAAATCGCAGGCAAGTGCTATCAAGAATCAGCTGGGCGAAAAGGCATCTATCTGTGTAGAGCCCTGCCGCCGTGATACCTTCCCGGCCATCGCACTGGCAGCTGCCTATCTGCACGATGAAATGGGCGTGGCAGAAAATGAAGCTGTTGTTGTCTGCCCGGTTGACCCCTATGTGGATAACACCTATTACGAAGCCGTCAAGACTCTGCAGGAACTGGCGGAGCAGGGCGGCGCAAATCTGACTCTGATGGGCATTGAGCCGACCTATCCCAGCGAGAAGTACGGTTACATTATTCCTGAAAGCGGCGAAAACGTTAGCAAGGTTAAGGAATTCAAGGAAAAGCCAGATGTGGAAAACGCTAAGAAATATTTGGCTCAGAGTGCGCTGTGGAATGCAGGTATCTTTGCGTTCAAGCTGGGCTATTTGCTGGACAAAGCACACAGCATGATCGACTTTGAAGATTATCGTGATCTGTTCAATAAATATGATACCCTGACTAAGATTAGCTTTGACTATGCTGTGGTCGAGAAAGAGTCCAGCATTCAGGTTCTGCGCTATAGCGGCGACTGGAAGGACGTTGGTACATGGAACATGATGGCTGAGGTTATGGCAGACAAGACCAAGGGCAAGGCTGTTCTGGATGAAACCTGCGAAAATACCAATGTGGTGAACGAATTGAATATCCCGATCCTTTGCATGGGCTGCAAGGATATGATTATTGCGGCCAGCGGTGATGGCATTTTGATTGCTGATAAAGAGCGCAGTGGTTACATGAAGCCCTATGTGGAGAAAATCGAAACCGAGGCAATGTATGCCGAGAAGTCTTGGGGTAGTTATACGGTAATCGATGTGCAGCCCGGCTCTATGACAGTTAAGATTTCCATGAGAGCGGGTGAGCACATGACTTACCACATGCATAACTACCGTGAGGAAGTGTGGACTGTCGTTTCCGGTAAGGGTAAGGCAGTCGTAGACGGCATGGAGCAGGTGTTGCGTACCGGCGATGTGATCACCATTGCTGCAGGCTGCAAGCACACGGTTGAGGCTATCACTGCATTGGACATGATCGAAGTTCAGCTTGGTGATGAAATTAGCGTTGCGGATAAGATCAAATTTCCTATGGTGTAAGAACTAAGGGGTGATGGCTATGGAAATCATGAAATTGATTCCGACTGGAAAGGACTATCTGTGGGGCGGCACCCGACTCCGGGAAGAATACGGAAAGAAAATCAATCTGACTCCGTTGGCAGAGACATGGGAATGCTCTGTACATCCGGATGGTCCCAGTTATGTGGCGAATGGAATCTATAAGGGACAAACGCTGGCAGAGGTGCTGAGTGCTCACCCAGAATATCTTGGTACAAAGGTGGAAAACGGAGAACTGCCTGTATTGGTGAAATTCATTGATGCAAAGAAAGATTTGTCTGTTCAGGTTCATCCCGATGATGCATATGCACGAGAGCACGAAGGCGACAACGGTAAGACCGAGATGTGGTACGTTGTGGACGCTGACGAAGGTGCACACTTGATTTATGGCTTTCAGCACAAGGTGACCGAGGAAATACTTCGGAAAGCTGTTGAAACTGGAACGTTGGATAAGCATCTGCAAAAAGTTGAGGTTCATAAGGGCGATACCTATTTTGTCCCGGCGGGGACCGTACACGGCATTGGAAAAGGTATTCTGGTGGCTGAAATCCAGGAAAGCTCCAATGTGACTTACCGTGTCTATGACTATGACCGTATGGATAAGAACGGAAAAAAGCGTGAACTGCACTTTGATAAGGCTGTTCAGGTTATGGATATGAATGTTGAGCCGGATGTGAGCCAGAAACCGAGAATTGTGAAATACTATTCTGGCTGTTCTCGTGAGCTGCTTTGCCGCTGCAAATATTTTGAAACAGAGCGGATTCAGGTTACGAAGGGCTTTGCCTTTTCTGTAATGGATACCTCTTTTCAGGTGCTGATGTGCCTGGATGGCTATGGCGAAGTGCAGACGATGGACGCAGAGCGGAAACCGATGCGATTCAGTAAAGGTGAAACGCTGTTTTTACCAGCAGGACTGGGCAGATGCTTGGTTGTTGGTGACGCAGAGCTAATTAAGGTTCGGTGCTAGATCTGTCGGTGGTGAGGGTGAGTAAATGGGAAGAATGAAATTTATGAATACAGAGATTGATAACCTGACGATGCAGGAAACATTGCAGGCAATCGATCAACTAATTCAAGAGAATAAAAGTGCCTATGTGGTTACTCCTAATGTGGATCACATTGTGCAACTTGAAACAAATAAAGAACTGCAGGCAGTTTATAAGAATGCGTCTTTAATTCTGACAGATGGTAAACCACTGCTGTGGATTGCTAACTGGTATGGGACACCGATTAAGGAGAAAATATCTGGATCTGATTTATTCCCGCTTCTCTGCAAGATGGCCGCTGAAAAAGGATATAAGATGTTCTTCCTAGGCGCAGCAGAGGGGGTTGCAGCAAAAGCGGCAGAAAATCTTATGAACAGATTTAAGAGTCTACAGGTTGTTGGTACATACTCGCCTCCGTTCGGATTTGAAAAAAATCGTGTGGAAATGGATAAAGTTAAATCCATGATAAAAGAGGCGGAACCGGACATTTTGATTGTTGGTCTGGGATGCCCGAAACAGGAAAAGTTTATGTACCATCATTGTGCAGAACTTGGAGTTCCCATTTCTTTTGGGTTAGGGGCTAGTTTCGATTTTGAAGCAGGAAATATTAAGAGAGCACCACGCTGGATGGCTAATCATGGCTTGGAGTGGCTTTTTAGAATTACGCAAGATCCTAAGCGTATGACAAAAAGATACTTGGTGGATGATCGAAAGATTATTGGTTTGGCGATTAAATATCGAAGGAGAAAGTAATGCGGATTTGTGTTGACCTTACCTCCTTGGCAGATAATTTCTCAGGAATAGAACGATTTGCTTTGTCAATTACTAAAGAGCTTTTAAAATATGAAAAGCATCACTGGATACTTCTTTTTAAGAACTCTATTTATAAAGAATTTGAAGAAACACAAGCCGAAAAAATTGTGCTTAAAGGTGACAATAAACTGGTGTTTAATCAAATAATTTTACCCCTGAATCTATTGAAAATCAAAGCTGACAGATATTTCTTTCCTGCATTTCCGGCACCATTTTTCTTTTTTAATAAGGATGCATACAATACGATTCATGATTTGTGTTGCTGGGACTGCCCGGGAAGCAACAAACGATACATGATATGGTATTTTAAACTAATGTATTGGAAAGCTTCTCTATTCAATAAGAAAATTGTTACAGTATCAGAGTTTTCAAAAAATAGAATTTGTTCTGTTTTACATGTTAAGCCTCAAAATATTTCCGTAGTATACAATGGGATTTCAAAACAATTTAATTCGGAAAAAATTGGTGAATTAAGAAAAAAACAAGTGGCCGAAAAATATTCATTGCCATCGAACTTTATTCTTTCGTTGTCTACACTTGAACCACGAAAGAATCTTCGACTTTTATTAGATGTAGCCATGGAATTATTCGAGGAAGGAGTGGTAGAAAATATCGTTCTCGCCGGAAGAAAAGGCTGGAAGATGAACGATTTCCTTAGTGGATATCAAGAAGAGTTTCTGAGTCATGTTTACTTCACTGGATTTGTAGATGATGAGGATTTACCGGCAATATATAAGATGGCAAAACTCTTCGTTTTTCCATCGCAATATGAAGGGTTCGGAATTCCTCCATTAGAAGCCATGGCTTGTGGTACGCGCGTAGTATCTTCTGACGCTGCATCAATGCCGGAAATCTTGGAAGGTGCTGCAACGTATTTCAAGAGTGAAAGCATAGATGATTTGAAAAATGTTTTAAAAAAAGAACTTGGATCAGTTGAAGAAAATAATACCTGCGGTGAGCGCGGAATGCAGCAGGCAAAAAAATTCAACTGGAGGAATGAGGCGGAAAAACTGATTTGTTTCCTTGGCGAATAACAACAATCAGGGGGAAAACCGTGAATAAAAAATTAGTGAAAAGAGAATTGGCAAATTTCAGGATGCTTATTGATATTGCAAAAACACAGGGCTTCAACGTGTTTTTTTGGTCTTTTGCAGATGGGCTTTGCCGTAGACTTCACGTTGACAATCTATATCATAGAACACATTACTATCGTCATGAAGCATGTAAAGCATATTTGAAAAAAAACTATGAACATGTTATTGACAAATATAGGAACTCTAATTTTAAAGAGATTGGAAAAATCGGTGCGGATTCTACTATTTGGCGCTATTGGCAGCAAGGAATGTCAAATGTCCCGTATCCAGTTGACATCACACTAAACAGCACAGTAAATAAAACTGGAAACCATCCTGTAAAGGTCTTGGATGCGACATCCTATAAAAAATATATTGATGTGCCAGAATATATAGAGGAAAAAGCTCGGAACGGGCAAATGAACATTGCAGTCTTTTCTGATTACATTCGTTTGGCTTTATTAAAACAGCATGGTGGTATTTGGCTTGATAGCACATTTTATGTCAATCGTGATTTTCCAAGCGAGATTGACGTAATGCCTTTCTATACGGTCAATCAAGGAAATAAAAGAAACTGGGTAGTGACAAGAGATCGTTGGTCGGTCGGTCTGTTAGCGTGTGCACCTAACAACCCACTCATATCATTTTGCGAAGAATTTTTGAGAGAGTACTGGAAAAATGAAACCACTCCGATAGCTTATTTAATGACGGACTGCATTATTGGTATCGCATATGACGAAATTCCAGCATTCCGTGAAATAATCGATAGTGTGCCTGTCAACAATACGCATTGTTTTGATTTTTTGACAGAGTTTAGAAATGAAGCCTATGATGAAGTAAAACAAGAAGAAATGAATAAAGATACTTATGTATACCAGTTGTCCTATAAGTTCGGTTGGAGCAAAAAAACAGCTGACGGGAAACTATCAAATTTCGGGGGACTTGTAAGCGAATAACAATTGGAGTTGAGTTAAAAAATGAAGTTTTCATTTGTTCTGGGAACCTTGAATAGACCAAAAGAATTAAGGTATAGTATTGAATCACTCCTTGCTCAAAAATATGAAGAATTTGAAATAATTGTTGTAGACCAAAGTACGGACGATTTGACAAAAATAATGCTAGAATCATTTGATGATAGCCGCATTATTTACAATCATGTGGATTTCAAGGGACTTTCTAAGGCTAGAAATTATGCTATTGGTATGGCATCAGGTACATACATCTGTTTAACAGACGATGATGCATACTATGATGTTGATTATTTGCCTGCATTAAAAAAACATTATGAAAAAGAACCAGATTATATTATCTCTGGTTATATGTGGGATGCGGTAAATAAAAGAGATTTCATTGACTATAGCAAGATTCATGAAGGGAAACCTTTGTCGGTAAGAGATATAATTAGAAAATGCCCCTCACCGGCAATTACATTTCCGAAATCTCTCACTCAAAAAATAGGAGAATTTGATGAAAACTTTGGCGTTGGCGCAAAATATGGTGCTGGCGAAGAGACTGACTTTTTGCTAAGAGCCTTTTGGAAAGGCTACCATATAGTTTATTGGTCGGATGTTAAGGTGCAGCATCCTCATGAATATGCTTCAATTGCAGTTGATGAGAAGGCAGAGGATCGAAAGGCTTTTAACTATCCATTTGGAATTGGTGCAATGTATAAAAAACAGTTCATGATTGGCGATAAGAATAAAATGTGTTTCCCCTACATGGAACAAATGCTAAAAATGACTGTAAAAAAAGCTATGCATAAGGCTAGATCTGAAACAATTTTAAAAAGATTTCAGGATGGATTTGGTTCATATGGGAAAAATCAGGGAGATAAATGAATGGCTGTTTATCTGATATTGCTAGGGCTGCTGTTAATAACAGCTATACTTGAACTGCTTCATATTAGAATTGTAAAAGAGCAGCATCAAGCGATTTATTTGGGACTTATTATAGCTTTAGTCCTAGTGGCAGGTTTAAGATATGGTTTGGAAGAAGATTACTGGCATTACTATCATGTGTTTAACGGAACAGAAAAGGTCTCTTCTCTTGAATTGGGATTTAAATTGTTCAATTCAGTTATCCATGTTTTTTTTAAAAACTATGGAGTGTATTGCTTTATCGTTGCAATCATATCTATGGGTATAAAGGGTAAGTATTTTGGAAAATTAAAGTATCCATTTGTTGCGTTGCTTTGTTATTATCTTCGATTCTACGTTCTGTTTGAATTAAATGCAATAAGACAGGGAATTGCTATGGCTTTTGTCATTGTTGCTATATATTATCTTTTAAATAATGATAAAGGCAAATACTGTTTGTTTACAGTCATAGCATTGTCATTCCATTCATCCGCAGTATGTGTATTATTGGTTCCCTTTATAAAAAAAGTGAAGCTGAAGCTTAAGCATATTCTTTTTATCTACTGCGGTTGCCTTATTTTTAGACTGGTGTTTTTTAATGATGTCATCGCATCTTTTGCACCTTATATCTCTGGGGTGCTTGGTTCAACCAATAATTTGATTCATGGACTGCAGTATATTATTAACTCAGGTGATAAAATGCAAGAGATGAATTACTTCTCGTTAGCTAGAGTAATAATTCCTGGTATCTGCTTGTATTTTATAACGAATAAGGCCAATCAGGTGTACTATGATTTATATTTTACAGGGTCGGTTTTGAATTTGCTTTTTTGGGGGTTGGATACGATTGCATTTAGAATTCCAGCGGTTTTCTATATTTTTGAAGTATATATACTTAATGATGCCTTAGTCGAGCAAAAACTATTTGGAAAGCGGAAGAAAGATTGGATATTCACTGCTTGCTTATTTTGTGTTGCATTTTGTGACATTTGGACGTTTGCATCATATCTTATAGATAGCCGAACACTTATACCGTACCGAACAGTTTTGGGAATTTAAGGGACAGTATGCAAAAAGGTCTGATTTAGAACGAATAGCAATTGTGCACGTGGCTTAAAGCTATCTCATAGATTTCTATATACTTGATTACTCAAATGCAGAATACCAAAGGTCTATTATTGTTGCCTACAGTAATTGATTGCTATTGAACATAATTAAGAAAAAACAATTTTTAAAAGTATAAACAACAAAAATTTTACTGTCGCATATATAAGTGAATTTATGAAAGGATATTTAACATGTCAGAAAATAAAAATTTGATACCAAAGGTTGTTCATTACTGCTGGTTGAGTGATGATCCTATACCTGAATCTCTTCAAAAGTGTATGGAATCATGGAAGGAGAAAATTCCAGATTATCAGTTCAAAAAATGGGATTTTTCGATGTTTCCTAAAAATAAATCTAAATGGGTTGAAGAAGCATTTGATAATAAGAAATACGCATTTGCGGCAGATTATATCCGGTTGTATGCAATTTATAATTGTGGTGGAATTTACATGGATATGGACGTTGAAGTTATAAAAAGATTCGATGATCTGTTGGATGCGCCCTATATGATGGCATATGAAAGACCGAATCGTAATGGAATTGAAGCAGGTTGCTTTGGTGCAAAGGCAGGAAATGCTTTTATTGGTGATTGTCTAAAGTATTATGAAGGAAGACATTTTGTTAGAGAAGACGGTACTTTTGATCAAAAACCACTTCCGTTAATAATGAAGGAATGCATGTCAAGAAACGGATACGAGTATAATCTTTTTGATTTTGATTACTTTACTGCTAAGTCTTTCGAAACTGGCGAAGAAAAGATTACGGCTAATACCTATTGTGTTCATCATTTTGCAGGTACATGGAAAACTGAAAATGAAATTAAAGTTATAAAAAATACTCAAAAGCTGCAAAAGTATTTTGGATATAAACTTGCGCATAATATAGCGGAGTATGCTGACGCTTATGGGAGTCAAAAGCTCAAAGGCGTTGTCCAACTGACGTGCAAAAAAATTGCACGCAAAAAAGAAAAGATTAAATGGTATCTTAAAGAATGATGCGTGGCGAGAGGATACATTGATGTCAGTTGGAACAAATTTCCTGTTCTATGCAATTGGAAATGAGTTGGTTGACTTTTATAAAAGGAAGAAGACATCAAATGAAGATTACAGATTTATCTACGAAGTAGGGAGGATTTATAAATGAATTATACGGTAGCAATAAATATGTGTTATTTTTCCTCTACACATTTGGGAGGAAAAGATGAAACTGCTTTTAATTTGCTTCGAGGCTTTGAAAAAATAGGAGTAAGTAAAAACATCATTTGTCTTTGTGACAAAAGAATGGTTGAAACGATAAAGCAATGTGCTCCTAATGTGGGTATCTGCGTAGTTCCGCAATTATATTTTAATGGATTCAAAATCAAAGGGATGAATCGTGCAAACAGAATCATTAGAGAACTGTTTGAAAAGTACTGGGTTAAAAAGAACGAAAATAATATCGGTGTATTCTTATATCCCAATAAGCCTACTCCTTCTTGGAAATACAATATTCCTACCGTAATGATTCCACATGATATACAGGTGTTTGAAAATCACAAGCTTCCGGGTATTGATTATACAGACAAAGGATATAACAAATGGACAGCTTCTATCATACGAGATTTCAAGAACAGAGATCATATTGTTGCAATCTCTGACTTCGATAAAAGTGCGATGATTAAATATATGCCTTGGGCAGAGAAAAAAATAGAACGAATTTATGATCCAATCTATTTTGATAAAATGGGTGCAGATTCTGCAAAGGGCAATGAATACTTAACCGTATTAAATATTCAATGGAGACATAAGAATGCTGAAACAGTAATTCGAGCGTATTCTTTGATTGCAGATCAGATAAGTCAATCGCTGATGCTTGTCGGAAAGGTACCGGATGACATAGAGCGGCTGCGGAAACTTGTTTCAGAGCTGGGAATCTCTGATCGAGTAGTGTTTACCGGATTTGTGAGCACTCAAGAATTAGACGAAATTGTAAGAAAAACAAGAATTTATATTAATGCCTCCTATTTCGAGGGCTTTGGGATGACAGCCATCGAAATGATGGGCAGAAAAATTCCGACCATTGTGGCAAAAAACACGGCTATGCCAGAAGTAACACGAGGGCTTTGCCATTATTATGGACCAACAGATGATTCCAATTCACTTGCACAAGTGATACTGGAAGAGTTGCAGCATCCTCAAAGTCAGGAGAAATTGGATGAAATCGCAGAGGAAGTAAAAAAAGTCTATTCCTATGATGTTATTGCAAAGCAATACTGGGAGTTCCTGGTGAGATGTGCGCAGAAAAATTAATGCCGAGGAGCCAAAGCAGATGTTTAATCACGAAAGTAGAACAAAAAATGTACTAAAGGCTTCTTTTGTTGGAGCAACCTGTAATTTGCTCAATACCATCCTTGGTTTTATCTATCGAACAATTTTCATTCAGATATTATCCTCAAATTATTTGGGAATCAATGGTTTGTTCAGCAATATTTTGCAAATTCTTTCTTTTGCGGATTTGGGTATCAGTACAGCGATTGTGTACCGTTTTTATGAGCCAATCAGTAAGAACGATATTGCAAAAGTTGGTCAACTCATGAATTTTTTCAAAAAGGTATACATGAGTGTGGCAACGGTTATTCTTGTGGTGGGGGTATCACTACTTCCATTTTTAAATTTCTTCATTAAGGATTCTGGCGAAATTCCGCAGGATATCAATTTACAGGTTGTATACCTTCTTTTTTTGCTTCAGACACTTTCATCCTATCTGTTTGTCTATAAACAAACAATATTGAGCGCCGACCAGAAGCAGTATGTTGCTTCGTTGATACAGACGTTTATCACATTAATCCGCTATATTTTTCAGGTGCTCATTCTGGTGGCAACACACAAGTATATCTGGACACTGGTAAGTAGCATTTTACTGAATCTTTTGTTCAACTTTCTTTTTAGCGAATGGGTGAGTCATACATATAAAGAAGTATTCAATGTTAAGGAAAGTATCTCAAAAGAAGAAAAAAAGCAAATTTTTGATGATACAAAAGCAACGCTTTGCCACAAAATTGGTGGAACGGTATTAAACAGTACGGATAGTATCATTCTGTCAAGATACGTTGGCATTGTTGCGACAGGTTTGTATTCAAACTATAGCATGATTTTGTCAAGTTTGAGCAGCGTGTTGAATCAAGTCTTTGGAAGTTTTACTTCGTCTTTGGGAAATGCGCATGTGGAGCAAAATAAGGAACAAAAATATATCAGTTACAGGCGATTGCTATTTGGAAATTTGTGGATTACAAGCATATGTACCGTTTGCTTATACAATTTACTTAATGACTTTATTATAGTTTGGGTTGGCACGGATATGTTGCTAGATGAACTGACAGTGACGGTTTTGTGCATACAGTTTTTTATGGAAACAGCAAGAATTATTTCGTTATCCTATACAAACGGTTGCGGGCTATTTGTAAGAGATAAAATTCGTCCTCTAATTGAGGCGGCAATTAATCTTGTTGTTTCAGTTGTTATGGCTAATTTGCTCGGTGTAGCGGGTGTATTTATTGGCACAATTGCAAGCCATTGTTGCACGGTTTTTTGGCGTGAACCGTACTTGCTTTATAAATATGAGTTTAAAAAGAGTATAAAGGAATATTGGGAGTATTATGGGACTGCGGCAATATTAACGTTGATTATGAGCTTTTTGATTCGAAAGAGCATGACAAATATGGTGCTATTGCGCGTTGATAATTTATTGATGTGGATTTTCAAGGCGATAAGTGTTTTGGTATTGAGTAACGTTTTTTTGGTGATACTATTGCATAGAAATTTAGACTTCAAATTCTTTTTTTGCCTTATAAAAAGGAAATTTATAAAAACAGAGGTGTGAAAAATGAGACCAATTATAATATCAGGTGGAATTTTAGAAGCGAAAAATATGTCTGGGATACCGAGATATAGCTATGAAGTAATTAAACATCTTGATGAGTTATTAGAAAGAGATGAACAAAACATTGACATTAGAATATGCTATCAGACTGATAGAACGATCAATGTCGACAAATTGCATAAGATAAAAATGTGTCCATTAGAGAGAAAAAGGAAAAAATTTCGACTTCAGGTTTTAAGAAAGTACATAAAAAATCAAAATGGAATATCTTGCAACTTCGCAAATGATGTTCAAATATATCGAAATGGCATTGTGTGTGTTCATGATATGAGACCTTTAGACACAAGATTATATGATACGCCAAAGCTAAGACGAGAGTTTTTATGCTTAAAATATTCTATAAAGCTAATGAATTCTACAGTTGTTACGGTATCAGAATATTCAAAAAAAGAGATCTGTAGAATTTGTAGAATGCCAGAAGATAAAGTTCATGTTATTCCCAATGGATGGGAGCATATTACCAAAATTGAGGAAGATGTGACAATATTTGACAGGCTGAGTAATGTTAAAAGGGAAAACTACTTCTATTCTATAGGGAGTGTGGCAAGGCATAAAAATTTTAAATGGATTTATGAAATTGCTAGACGAAATCCGGAAGAAATGTTCGTTGTTGCTGGAAATATAGATAAATCTTTCTGGAAGATTGATATCTCAGAAATGAAGCTAAATAATATGGTGTTCTGCGGATATGTATCAGATCAGGAAAATAAAGCACTTATGCAAAGCTGTAAGGCGTTTTTGTTTCCATCAAAATATGAGGGATTTGGAATTCCGCCATTGGAAGCGTTGGCTCTAGGAAAAAAGATAATCATTTCAAATGCTACATGTTTGCCGGAAATATTTGGTAGTAGTGCAGCTTATTTTGATCCGGATGATTACAATGTCGATTTGGAAAGTATGATGAATCAAAAAGTGGAGGGAAGGGAAAAGGTGTTGGAAAAATATACATGGAAGAACGCAGCAAAACTATGGATGAAATTATTTGTACAGATGCAATAGAGATGTCCTATGTATTTTATCTTTATATCATCAAATACGCTTTACTTCATTTTTGTCTATATCATCTGCAGAGATGTGGTGTTTTAATTCGTGATTGGAAGTAAGGAACGTAATAGTTTCTATAGTTAAGATATGAATTTGAAAGGGCAGAGTCGGGGCGTCTATAGATGGGAAAATATTTTGGGACCGATGGCTTCCGTGGAGAAGCCGGAATTACATTAACAGCGGACCATGCCTATAAGGTTGGTCGATTCTTGGGCTGGTATTATAATGCTCTCCGAGAGCGTAACGGTGACACCGACCCTGCCCGTATCGTCATCGGCAAGGATACTCGCCGCAGTTCGTATATGTTTGAGTACAGTCTTGTGGCTGGTTTGACTGCTTCCGGCACAGACGCCTACCTGCTGCACGTCACTACCACGCCGTCTGTGGCCTACATCGCCCGTGTGGATGACTTTGACTGTGGCATTATGATCTCCGCCAGCCACAATCCGTATTACGATAACGGCATCAAGCTCATCGACTGCTACGGCGAGAAGATGTCCGAGGAGACTCTGCTGCTGGTGGAGGACTACATCGACGGCAAGCTCCATGTCTTTGATAAGGACTGGCCGGAGCTGCCCTTTGCCCATCGTGAGCATATTGGCTGTACGGTGGACTATGTAGCTGGACGCAACCGCTACATGGGCTACCTGATCTCTCTGGGCATCTACTCTTTCAAGGGTGTTAAGGCTGGTTTGGATTGTGCCAACGGCAGTTCTTGGAACATTGCCAAGTCTGTTTTTGATGCCCTCGGTGCAGATACCTACGTCATCAACAACCAGCCCAACGGTCTGAACATCAACAACAATGCAGGCTCTACCCATATCGAGGGCCTCCAAAAGTTTGTCGTGGAAAAGGGCTTGGATGTTGGTTTTGCCTATGACGGTGATGCTGACCGCTGCCTTTGCGTGGACGAGAAAGGAAATGTTGTTACTGGCGACCATATCCTGTATATCTACGGCTGCTATATGAAAGAGCGTGGCAAGCTGCTGACCAACACTGTGGTTACTACCGTTATGTCCAACTTTGGTCTGTACAAGGCATTCGATGAAAAAGGTATCGGCTATGCCAAGACCGCTGTGGGTGATAAGTATGTCTACGAGTACATGGCAAAGAACAGCTGCCGTATCGGCGGCGAGCAGAGCGGTCACGTCATCCTGCTCCACCACGCCACCACCGGTGACGGTGAGCTGACCGCCGGCAAGCTGCTCAAGCTGCTGGCCGAGAGTGGCAAGAAGATGAGCGAGCTGAACGGCATTTACGCCCAGTACCCTCAGGTGCTGGTGAATGTGGTGGCCAACGCCGCCCAGAAGGCCGCCTACAAGGGTGACAAGGTGCTGGCCGACTTCATCGAGAACGAGCAGCAGAAGCTGATGGACATGGGCCGTGTGCTGGTGCGCGTCTCCGGAACTGAGCCGAAGATCCGCGTCATGGTGGAGGGCCAGGACCTCGAGGCCATCGACCTGTGCGCCAAGCGCATCGTGGATAAAATCAACGAGCGAATCATCGAAGGTTAAGATAGAGATAAAAAGCAGGAAGGAGGACGCATATGCGCCCTGCAGATACATGGAAAGACTACGAGCTGCTGGATGCCACCGACGGCAACCGGCTGGAACGCTGGGGCGAGACGCTGCTTGTCCGGCCTGACCCGCAGGTGGTGTGGAAGACGCCCCAGCCGAGCCCCCTCTGGGCCAAGGCGGACGCCGTTTACCACCGTTCCAATCAGGGCGGCGGCGAGTGGGAGTACCGCCGCCGTTTGCCCGAAAAGTGGAAGATCTCCTGCGGCGAGGGGGAGGACAAGCTGACCCTCATCGTCAGCCCCACCGGATTCAAGCACACGGGCGTGTTCCCGGAGCAGGCCGTCAACTGGGCCTGGTATGCGAAGAAGAT
>OGRU01001944.1_pt1 | contig 14374 bp, 9 predicted proteins | sample 1553541 | NCBI WGS metagenome assembly OGRU01 (sample SAMEA2580068, study PRJEB22360) | human gut metagenome | biome: human gut; feature: human-associated habitat; material: faeces | place: Denmark | collected 2008/2010
CGTCGACGACCTCGGCAGGTCTTGCCATGGGGCGGTCGATCTTATTGACGACAACTATAGCCTTTTTGCCGAGTCCGAGCGCCTTTTTAAGAACGAATCTCGTCTGTGGCATACAGCCCTCAAAAGCATCAACAAGCAGCACAACTCCGTCGACCATCATCAGTATACGCTCGACCTCACCGCCGAAATCAGCATGTCCGGGAGTATCGACAATATTTATCTTAACGCCGTTGTACATAACGCTCGTATTCTTTGAAAGAATTGTAATGCCGCGTTCGCGCTCAAGATCGTTAGAGTCCATAACACGCTCTGCGACCTGCTCGTTCTGTCTGAACGTACCGCTCTGCTTTAAAAGCTGATCGACCAGCGTAGTCTTACCGTGGTCAACATGGGCGATTATCGCTACGTTTCTTATATTTTCTGCTGACTGCATAATTCCAACTTCCCATCATTTTGATAACTTATATATTATACCAAAGCATTGCAAAATAAACAATAATATATTAGTCGAAATTTAGAGAAAAATAGTATCATGATTTATTGATTTTAACAACTGACCTCTTTATCCCAAAAGAAAATGCAGCATAGCAGGGATACTATGCTGCACAATTATCGTTTATTTGCGAATTCCTCGACCTCTGCTGCAACGGCATCAGCAACTTTCGAGTCGAATATCGACGGGATTATTTATTCGCTTGACAGTTCATCGTCGCTTACTATAGACGCCACAGCCCTTGCGGCTGCCTCCTTCATTTCATCGGTTATCGCTCTGGCACGCGCCTTGAGTGCGCCTTTAAAAATGCCGGGAAATACAAGAACATTATTTATCTGATTATGATAATCGCTTCTGCCGGTGCCAACGACCTTGGCACCGCCTGCTAACGCTTCTTCGGGCATGATCTCAGGCACAGGATTTGCCATTGCAAAAACGATACCGTCATTCATCCCGGCTACCATATCGCGCGTTATGACACCCGGTGCCGATACGCCCACCAAAGCATCGGCGCCTTTGAGCGCCTCCCTTACATCGCCGCGAAGCATTTTGGGATTGGTCATATTCGCAAGCTCGCGGCGTGCAGGGTTGAGATCCTCCATATCTCTCGACAGCATACCGTACAATCCGCACACTATGACCTCACCAAAATTCATTTTCAGTATCAGCTTTGCAATTGCGGTACCGGCGGCGCCGTCAACGTTAATGACTATCTTCAATTCGCCCATCTTTTTGCCGGTAAGCTTTACGGCATTCAAAAGTGCCGCACAAACAACAACGGCTGTACCGTGCTGATCGTCATGGAAAACAGGGATATCAACTTTTTCTTTAAGCTTAGCCTCTATCTCAAAGCACCTTGGAGCGGCAATATCTTCAAGATTTATTCCGCCGAAGCTGTCTGATATCATAGCGATAGTGTTTACTATTTCGTCAACGTCATTGGACTTTATGCAAAGTGGAAAAGCGTCAACGTCTGCGAACTCCTTGAAAAGTGCGCATTTTCCCTCCATAACAGGCATACCAGCCAGACCGCCAATATTGCCAAGACCAAGCACAGCAGAGCCGTCTGTGATAACAGCCACAAGATTTGCACGTCTTGTAAGCTCATATGAAAGGTCAGGATCTTTCTGTATCTCAAGGCAAGGCTGAGCAACGCCTGGTGTGTAAGCCAGCGTCAGGTCTTTTGCATTGTTTACCTTTGCTCTTGAGCAGACCTCTATCTTGCCTTTCCATTCTCTGTGTTTCTGTAGGGATTCTTCCATTACGTTCATTTTATACAGTCCTCTCTATTACAGCCAAACTAGGCTTTGTTACGCATTAAAGGAACATTACCGCATGATAATGTCCCTTTATTATACCATATTATTTCTCTACTTTCACAGCCGCTTTGTTAGCTTTTTGTGAATTTATATGAATGAGCTTGAACAGCTTATCAAGATTTTCCTTATCAGTGGTCATGCTTCCGATATGTGTCATAGTCTCATTATACAGACCGTGGAAGTCAGAGCCACCAGTCACTATCAGGTCATGTTCCTTTGCGATATCCACAAGCTTCTGCTGTTGAGTTGGAGTAGCAGAGTGGTGATAAGCTTCAATTCCGTCAAGCTTGCCTGCCTCGATAAGTTCAAGAAGCAGTTCGGTGTTGTTGAACATAACAGGGTGTGCCATTACTGCCACGCCCTTTGCGGAGTGTATAAGGTCAAGCACAAAGTTTACGTCAGGATATTCACGGGTCACAAGACATTCGCCGTTTGGATATGCAAAAAGCTTGTCGTTCACAGAGCCGTAAAGCTCAGTGGCATAGCCGTAATTTACCAATGCTCTCATGATATGCTGTTTAAAAATGCTCTTTGAGCTTTTGGTGTAGTGCAGTACAGCATCGGCAGGGATAGGATATCTTGCCATTACCTTTTCTATCATTTCCTTTGCACAGTCTTTTCTTATCTGGCATGACTTCAGGCAAAGACCTTCGAGCCTGTCAGGTTTCTGCGGTGCATAGCACAGAATGTGTACTTTTGAATTGCGCTTCTTGTCCCATGCGGAAAGCTCTACCGCAGGAATGACCTTGACCCCATAACGTTCGCCAAGTATTTGCGCTCTGTTTGATGATGAAAGAGTGTCATGGTCTGTTATCGCAAGAAAGTCAAGTCCCATTCTTTTTGCCTGAACAATGACCTCTTCTATACCAAGCGAGCCGTCAGACAGTGTTGTGTGACAATGCAGATCTCCTGTCATACCTTTGTTCCTCCAAATCTATAAAATATATCTGTCATTTTCTGTATATATAGTACAGCCGTTAAATTTGACTAAATAATTATAACATATTTTATATACATTTGCAAGCGCTTTTGAACAATTTACACAAAATTTGCACGGAAATTATATTATTTTGTCGTATATGACAAATCCACAGTGTCGAAATAGTGCGATTTAACGAAATATCAGAGCTTATATCCAAAGAATTTTTCGCAAAACCATACGTCTTTAACTTGAAAGCTCTTGCCGTTTAGATATTCAAGTATACCTGCGTCAGTGGTGAATTTAAAGGTGAGCTTGTACGAATAAAGCGCCTGCGTTTTCACATTGTATGCACGATTGACTTTATTTATTCCGTATTTGCCGTCACCGAGAAGTGGATAGCCAATGTGAGCAAGGTGCGCCCTTATCTGATGCGTCCTGCCTGTGACAAGGTCAACTTCAAGAAGTGCAAGGTCATTAGCCTTGTTTTCCGCAAGCACACGATAAGAGGTTATCATAGTGCGGCTGCCCTCAAATTTCTTGTCAGATACCTTGACGGTTTTTGTCGCCTCGTCCTTTTGATGATAAGCCGTGAGCCGAGCGGACTTTTCCTTTGGTATGCCAACGGTCACGCAAAGATAAAGCTTTTCAAGCTCTCTGTCTTTGACTTTCTGATTAAGCACACGCAAACTTTCAGCATTTTTCGCACATATGACGATGCCCCCTGTGTTGCGGTCGATCCTGTTACAAAGGGCAGGGGCAAAGGAAAGCTCCTCGTCAGGACGATATTCACCTTTTTCATAAAGATAGTGCTGTATCCTGTTTATGAGCGTGTCCGCCGAACCGCTTTCGTCCTCATGTACCACAAGTCCGCACTTTTTGTCGCAAAGGATAATATTCTCGTCCTCGTAAATAATATTCAAAGACGTTGGCGCACTGAGAAAAGCAGGTCTGTCAGCAACTTCGCCCTCGAAAAATTCGTCATTGATGTAAAGCTGCATAACGTCACCGCAAGCAAGCCGTGTGGATATCTCACAGCGTTTGCCGTTGACCTTGATACGTTTTAGACGCAGATATTTGTACAGCAGATTTTTAGGCAGCTTCGGCACAGCCTTTGTGAGAAACTTGTCAACACGCTGACCTGCGTCATTTTGATTTATTATAAATTCTCTCATGTCATACCTCAGAGCTTCACACGAGCGGAGAATCCTCCGTCAATAAGCTCGTCAAGACCGGTGCTGTCAGCACCGCTTTCACGGAGAAGCAGAAGAATTTCTGACATATCGCAGGCTTTGCCTTTACGGCGAGATATCTCCTCTTCGCATTTGATAGCATATTGTAAAGGCTTTTTGTCAGCAGGGAAGTTCACATCTGAGCCTTGAGCGATGAGCCATTTGATGAAATCAACACTTCGCTTGTCAGGCTTGAGAACGCCGTCCTGCTCAACAAAGTCAGCACTTTCGATAGCAGTGAGCAGGAAAGTAAGCCCGTTGCTGTCAGTGTCGTTGTAGTCCACATCATCAGAGATGAATAAGAATTTAAGCTCTTCCAGTTCACGCTTTGAGAGGGTGTAGTTGTATTCGTCATATGATCTATTCATGTTACGTCCTCCTGAAATTATTACTATAGTGATATTATAACCTAAAGTGTGGGAGAATGCAAGAGGGGAGCGGTATTAAGTGAGGAGTGAGGAATGAGGAATGAGGAATGAGGAATGAGGAATGGGCAAAGCTGAACAGAGATGTGGACAAGCATCGAGCGTAGCGATTTTGCGGCAGAAGAACCTCTCCAGAACAATCTGTAGGGGCGAACAGTGTTCGCCCGTGCTCAGGATTTGCTGTAAATTCAGAATTGTAGGGGTGCGGTGGGATAATTTTGTTTCTATATCAAAATGTTGTTACCGTGGGTTTGTTTCTTCGACGGGCGAACGGTGTTCGCCCCTACACATACATCGAGCTGATACCGCAGGTTGAGTAACAATACCAGTCCGAAAAATCGTACATATACGCAAATTCAAAAAATATTGATAAAAAAGCCTTTACAATTAAAAATAAATGTAATATAATGATTAAAACAACTGTTCGATTGAGGAGGCATTTATGGATAAGTTTCAGCTTGTTTCAGATTATAAGCTTTCAGGCGACCAGCCTGAGGCTGTGGACGCTTTAGTAAAGGGCATCGAAAGCGGTATGAGAGAGCAGACCCTTATGGGCGTTACCGGTTCCGGCAAGACCTTTACTATGGCAAACGTTATTGCTAGGATAAACCGTCCAACGCTCGTGCTTGCCCATAATAAGATACTTGCCGCTCAGCTTTGCTCTGAGTTCAAGGAGTTCTTTCCGAACAATGCCGTGGAATATTTCGTGTCCTACTATGACTATTATCAGCCTGAAGCCTATGTGCCTAGCAAGGACGTCTATATCGAAAAGGACAGCTCGGTGAACGATGAGATAGATAAGCTCAGACATTCCGCTACCTCCGCTATCGCTGAACGCCGTGACGTTATTATCGTTGCCAGCGTTTCTTGTATCTACTCCCTCGGCGACCCTGAGGAGTATAAGTCCATGGTGGTGTCCATACGTCGTGGTATGGAGAAATCCCGTGACAGACTTATCGCCGACCTTGTGGGTATCCAGTATGAGCGAAACGACATAAATTTCGTGAGAAACAAGTTTCGTGTCAGGGGAGATGTGGTGGAGATATTTCCTGCAAATTCTACAGACACTGCCATAAGAGTGGAGTTCTTCGGAGATGAGATAGACCGTATCACTGAAATAAACGTGGTGACTGGCGAGGTGCTTTGCTCACTTGCCCACGCCGCAATTTTCCCTGCTTCCCATTATATTGTCAGCCGTGATAAAATGCACGACGCTATCGAAGAGATCAAGCAGGAACTTGACGAGCGTATCAAGTATTTCAAAGATAACGATATGCTTATCGAAGCTCAGCGTATTGCACAGCGCACCAACTATGATATTGAGATGTTGGAGGAGATAGGCTTTTGCAGCGGTATTGAGAACTATTCCCGTGTGCTTGCAAGACGTCCCGCAGGCTCTACGCCGTTCACTTTGCTTGACTTTCTGCCTGAGGATTTTGTGCTTTTCGTGGACGAGTCACACGTTTCTCTGCCGCAGGTAAGAGGTATGTATGCAGGCGACAGGGCAAGAAAACAGACCCTTGTTGACTACGGTTTCAGACTGCCGTCAGCAATGGATAACAGACCGCTGACCTTTGATGAGTTCTATTCTCATATCAATCAGGCGGTGTTCGTGTCCGCTACCCCTGGACCTATCGAGCAGGAAAGGTCACAGCAGATAGTGGAGCAGGTCATAAGACCGACCGGTCTGCTTGACCCTGAGATAATCGTAAAGCCGACTGAGGGTCAGATAGAGGACTTGCTCAGCGAGATAAATATGCGCACAGCTAAAAATCAGCGTGTGCTGGTCACAACGCTCACAAAGAAAATGGCTGAGGATCTCACAAATTATCTTAAGAGCTTTGACGTAAAGGTGAGATATATGCACCACGATATAGACACTATCGAGCGTATGGAGATAATCCGTGACCTGCGACTGGGCGAGTTTGATGTGCTTGTGGGTATCAACCTTTTGCGTGAGGGTCTTGACCTGCCTGAGGTAACTCTTGTGGCTATACTTGATGCCGATAAAGAGGGTTTCCTGCGTTCTGAAAGCGCACTTATACAGACCATAGGCAGAGCCGCACGAAACGCTGAGGGCAAGGTAATAATGTATGCCGACACCGTGACACGTTCAATGGAAAAGGCTATCACCGAAACGGAGCGCCGTCGTGCAATACAGATGAAGTTCAACGAAGAACACGGCATAGTTCCGAAAACTATAGTCAAGGATATAAGAGATGTAATAGAAATATCCACTAAGGAAGAGGTGGAATACGAGGCAAGGCAGAAAACAAAGCTTTCAAAGCAGGAAACTGCAAAGCTCATAGAAAAGCTCACCAAGGAAATGAAAGAGGCGGCAAAGCTGCTTGAATTTGAGCACGCCGCATTCCTGCGTGATAAAATTGCGGAGTTAAAGGGTGAGAAGAAATAAAAAGCCTTGCGAAACATAAAACGGATATACACCCACAAAACGTGTGTAGGGGCGAACACCGTTCGCCCGAATATCCTTTTGCAAAGCCGTTTGCTGACTGCCGTGAAAGTAATGTGCAGGTAAACGGGCGAACGATGTTTTCCCGCCTCCATACCAATATGTGATTTTTCAATACCAAAAGGAGAGTAAAGAATACCAATGCCAATTAACGAGATAGTTATAAAAGGTGCAAGAGAGCATAATCTCAAAAATGTTGATGTTACCATACCGAGAGATAAGCTTGTTGTTATGACAGGTCTTTCGGGTTCGGGTAAATCTTCTCTTGCATTCGATACCATATATGCCGACGGACAAAGACGTTATGTTGAGTCGCTGTCATCTTATGCGAGAATGTTTTTGGGTCAAATGGATAAGCCTGACGTTGACAGCATCGAGGGGCTTTCCCCTGCTATATCCATAGATCAAAAGACTACCTCCAAAAACCCACGTTCAACTGTTGGAACAGTCACCGAGATATACGACTATCTCAGACTGCTTTACGCCCGTATAGGCGTGCCACACTGTCCTGTCTGCGGAAGAGAGATACGTCAGCAGACAGTGGATCAGATCGTGGATAAGATAATGGAGCTTGACGAGGGTACAAAGATTCAGCTTTTAGCTCCTATCATCAGAGGTCGCAAGGGCGAGCATACTAAAGAGCTTGACCGTGCAAGAAAGTCGGGCTATGTGAGAGTGCGTATAGACGGCATAACCTATGACCTTTCGGAAGAGATAAAGATAGAGAAAAATAAAAAGCATACTATCGAGATAGTGGTGGACAGACTTGTTATCAAGGAGGGCATAAAGTCCCGACTGACTGACAGTATCGAAACTGTTTCTTCGCTTACAGGCGGACTTGTGGGAGTTGACGTTATCGGCGGAGAGGAAATGCTTTTTTCTCAGAATTACGCCTGCCCTGAGCATGGCGTATCCATTGACGAGCTTACTCCGAGAATGTTCTCTTTCAACAATCCTTTCGGTGCTTGCGAAAAGTGTACTGGTCTTGGCGTGTTCAAGAAGATAGACCCTGAGCTTATTATCCCTAACAGAGACCTTTCCATAAGGCAGGGAGCTATCAAAGCCAGTGGCTGGAACAGCCTTGAAGAAGGCTCTATCGCCATGATGTATTTCAACGCAATTTCTGAGACCTACGGCATATCCCTTGACGAGCCTGTGAAAAACCTCGACAAGGACGCTATAGACATTTTCCTTTACGGCACGCAGGGTCAGAAGCTTCACCTAAAGCGTGGCAATAAGTTCTATAAGGCTGACTATCAGGCTGAATTTGAGGGCGTTATACCAAACCTTGAAAGACGTTACAAGGAATCCAACAGCGATTGGGCAAAGGCTGATATAGAAGCTTATATGAGCGATGAGAAGTGTCCGTCCTGCCATGGTGAAAGGCTTAAAAAAGAAAGCCTGAGCGTTACAGTTGGCGGAATAAATATTGCAGAGCTTTGTCACAAGTCGGTGGCAAAGGCCCTTGAATTTTTTGAAAACCTTGAGATAAGCGACCGTGACAAGCTTATCGGTGAGCAGATAATAAAAGAGATAAGGTCACGCCTTGGCTTTCTCAAAAGCGTTGGACTTGAATATCTCACCCTGTCACGTTCTGCAGGTACTCTCTCAGGCGGTGAGAGTCAGCGTATAAGGCTTGCAACGCAGATAGGCTCATCACTTGTGGGCGTGCTGTATATCCTTGACGAGCCGTCTATCGGTCTGCATCAGCGTGACAATGACAAGCTTATCGCAACGCTGAAAAGACTTCGTGACCTTGGCAATACCCTCATAGTGGTAGAGCATGACGAGGACACCATGCGTGCGGCAGATTTCGTCGTTGACGTTGGACCGGGAGCAGGCATTCACGGCGGCGAGATAGTCTGCGCAGGAACTGTTGACGATATAATGAAGTGCAAGCGTTCTATTACAGGACAGTATCTCAGCGGTGCAAAGAAAATACCTGTCCCTGAAACACGCAGACAGGGCAACGGCAAGTATCTGAAAGTCATCGGTGCAACACAGAACAATCTGAAAAACATAGATGTTGAGATACCTCTTGGCACTTTCACCTGCGTAACAGGTGTGTCAGGCTCAGGCAAATCATCGCTTGTGAACGAGATAATCTATAAGGAGCTTGCGGGCAGATTAAACCGTGCGAAGATACGTTCGGGAGCATTCAAGGAAATGCAGGGGATAGAGCATCTTGATAAGGTAATAGATATCGACCAGTCGCCAATAGGCAGAACGCCAAGGTCTAATCCTGCCACCTATACAGGCGTTTTCACCGATATCAGAGAGCTTTTCGCTCAGACCGCTGATGCAAAGATGAAAGGCTACGGTGCAGGACGTTTCTCATTCAACGTCAAAGGCGGAAGATGTGAAGCCTGCGAGGGCGACGGTATAATCAAGATAGAAATGCACTTTTTGCCTGACGTGTATGTGCCATGCGAAGTCTGCGGCGGTATGAGATATAACCGTGAAACGCTGGAAGTTAGATATAAGGGCAAGAACATCTATGACGTGCTTGAAATGACAGTGGAAGAGGGCGTTGAGTTTTTCAGTGCTATCCCTAAAATAAGCCGTAAGCTTGAAACACTGTATGAAGTTGGTCTTGGCTATGTGAAGATAGGGCAGGCGGCGACAACGCTTTCAGGCGGTGAAGCGCAGAGAGTCAAGCTTGCCACAGAGCTTTCAAAAAGAGCCACAGGCAGAACTATATATATCCTAGACGAGCCGACTACAGGACTTCACACTGCTGATGTGCATAAGCTTATAGAGGTATTGCAGAAGCTTGCAGACGGGGGAAACACGGTGCTTGTTATCGAGCATAATCTTGATGTAATAAAGACCGCAGACCATATCATAGACTTGGGCCCTGAGGGTGGCGACGGCGGCGGAACTATCGTCTGCACAGGCACGCCTGAGGAAATTGCGGCTTGCGACAAGTCTTATACGGGACAGTATTTGAGGAAGATGCTGTAACAAATGAGGAATGAGGAGTGAGGAATGAGGAATTGGCATAGCTACACCTTGCGGCTCTTCAGCACAAAGTAAATGTATGCACCGAGTTTACTCTGCCATATGGTGCAGAGGGGTGCGGAAATGAAAAATATCAAACAAAATAATAATCAAAGCGGTGTCAGAGAAAAAAACTTTGCACCGCTTTTCTATAACTCAAACAAAGCACCAGCAAAGAGCGTAGCGATTTTGCGGCAGTAAAACCTTTCCCGAATAATCTGTAGGGGCGAACAGCGTTCGCCCGTGCTCAGAACTTGTACAAATTCAGAACTGTAGGGGAGTTTTTTACGTTTGCCAAACAGCGTAATAATCAGGGTTTATTTCTTCGACGGGCGAACAGTGTTCGCCCCTACACATTATTTTAGCAAATACCGAATATAAATATCTCGGTGATGAACTTGTTTAAAATAAAGATAAAAAATACCACCTACGGCGTGTCGTTCAGTTTCTTTTTCGTCGTCGCACTTGTGTCTGTCTGCTCAGGTACGCAGGCGGATATGCTCTTTGTTACGCTTATGTGCTGCGCTCTCCATGAACTGGGTCACCTCGTACTCATGACCGCTTTCGGAAGCTCACCGCAAGAAATTGTTGTCTATGGAGGAGGTATCCGCATTACTCCTGATAATAAACAGCTGTCTAAATACCACGAGCTTGCTGTGCTTTTCGGTGGTGCAGCAGTAAATTTTGCCCTCTGCCTGCTGTCATATATGGCAAATGGTGGTGGCTTTTTCTGTCAGGTGAATTTTCTGCTTGGTGCGCTAAACCTACTGCCATTTCGCTATTTTGACGGCGGCAGGATACTCGCCTTGCTTGCCAATGGCAAGGTCTGCGAGTTTTTCAGAGCAGTGTTTATACTACTCTCAGCGGTGGCTATGATACATATGATACTCCACGGCACCGTCAGCATATCCTTTGCCGCAACTTTCTGCTTTATCGTCCTCTCCGAAGTCATATATTAACACTTTGCTTATTGCTTTTGTAATAAATTTTTGGTATAATGATATGAAATGCTTATGTATCTGTAGGGGAGAACAGTGTTCGCCCGTTTCACCTCACTTTGTGTATTGCTCTCGCTTTACTGGGTGCGGTGAGATAGTACAGACATTCAATATCGGAGGATAAAACGTTGGAAGAATTAAAAAAGAAAATAGAAAAGCTGCTGCTTAAAGTGCAGCGTCCGTCAAGGTATATAGGCGGCGAGGTGGGCAGCGTTGTAAAGGATAAGGATAAGGTGGACGTGCGCTTTGCCTTCTGCTTTCCTGATACCTACGAGGTGGGTATGTCACACCTCGGCATGAAGATACTTTACGGTCTGAAAAACGCCCGTGAAAATTGGTGGTGCGAGCGTGTTTTCATGCCTGAAGAGGACTACAACAAACTCATGCGTGAGAACGATATCCCACTTTACGCACTGGAGAGCCTTGACCCTATAAAGGATTTTGATTTCATCGGCTTTACGCTCATGTATGAGCTTTCTTATAATAATGTGCTTGAAATGCTCGACCTTGCAGGTGTGCCGGTGCTTGCAAAGGACAGAACTGAGCTTACACCACTTGTTATCGCAGGCGGTCCGTGTGCCTGCAACCCTGAGCCTATGGCTGACTTTTTCGACCTGTTCATACTGGGCGAGGGTGAGGAAGTCAACGTGGAGCTTCTTGAACTTTACGAGAGAATGAAGCCTTTGAAGCCTACTAAGCAGGAGTTTCTAAGAGAAGCCGCAAAGCTGGAGGGTGTTTATGTTCCGTCTTTCTATAACGTTGATTACAATGAGGACGGTACTGTGAAGTCTATCACGCCAAACGTCCCTGAGGCACCTGCTAGGGTCAAAAAGCGTGTTATAAAGGATTTTGATAAGGTATATTACCCTGAGGGTTTTGTTGTGCCATTCACTCAGATAGTCCATGACAGAGCGGTGGTTGAGGTACTGAGAGGGTGCATAAGAGGCTGTCGATTCTGTCAGGCAGGCTTTATCTACCGCCCGTTCAGAGAGAAAAGCATCGACACCATAAAGAACGAAACTAAGTCACTTTGCGAGCAGACAGGCTATGAGGAAGTTTCTCTTTCGTCACTGTCAACAAGTGACTATACAGAGATAAACAAGCTTTTGGAAAATCTTGTGGAATATACCGACGGCGAGCAGATAAACCTTTCACTGCCGTCGCTGCGAATAGATAATTTCAGCGAAGAGCTTTTGGAGAAAATAAAGTCCGTAAGAAAAAGCGGTCTGACCTTTGCTCCTGAAGCTGGCACACAACGACTTCGTGACGTCATAAACAAAAACATCACCGAAGAGGAGATAATGCGTACCTGCCGCACTGCCTTTGAGGGCGGATACAGCACTGTAAAGCTTTATTTCATGCTTGGTCTGCCAGAGGAAACGCTGGAGGATGTTGAGGGTATCGCAAAGCTTGCGCAGAAAGTCCTTGACCTTTATTACGAAACACCAAAAGAAAAGCGTGGCAAGAGCGTGCAGATATCAGTTTCTACTGCAACATTCGTACCAAAGCCTTTTACTCCGTTCGAGTTCGAGCCACAGGCAACTCCCGAGGAGATAAAAGAGAAACAGGAACACCTTTTCAAAAGTCTTACAAGCCGTAAGATACGCCTTAGCACTCACCAATCCTATACATCTATACTGGAGGCAGTTCTTGCAAGGGGCGACAGACGTCTTGGTAAGGCGATATACACCGCATGGAAAAAGGGTTGCTATCTTGACGGCTGGGACGAGCATTTCAAGGCTGACAAGTGGCAGGAAGCATTTGAGGAGTGCGGGCTTGATACAAGCTTCTATGCTCACCGCAGACGTTCTTATGACGAGATAGCGCCGTGGTCGCACCTTGATTATCTTGTGAGCCACGAGTTTTTCGTTCGTGAGAACAAGAAAGCACATCAGGCAGTGACTACACGAAACTGCAAAGAGGGCTGTTCAGGCTGTGGCATAAAATGCGAATACGGAGGTGTTTACTGTGGCAAACGCTGAACCGAAGAATGTAAATCTCCGTTTGGAGAGATTTGAATACAGAGCGGTATTTTCAAAAACAGGCAGGGCGAAATACATTTCTCATCTTGACCTTATGAGAGCCTTTCAGCGAGTGTTCAAAAGGGCGCACCTGCCAATATGGCACACTCAGGGTTTCAATCCTCATGTGTATATAATGTTCCCGCTTGCATTGCCCCTTGGCACTGACAGCAGGGTAGAGATAATGGACTTTGCTCTCACTGAGGATATTCCATACAACGAGGTTTTGGAGCGAATGAATGCTCATACGCCTGTGGGGCTTGAGATAGTGAGCGTTTCAAAGCCTGAGCATAAGCATACCGACATTACAGCGGCGGAGTATGTGGCAAGGCTGAAAACAGATAAGAGCGTACATGAAGTGGCGGAGCTTTTCGGCAAGTTCATGGCACTTGACAAGATAGAGATAGAAAAGCGAACCAAGAAAAAGACTATCAATCTTGTGGATATAAAGCCACATATCACAGTGCTTGACAGCAAAGAGCTAGAGGATAGCTTTGAGGTTACATTAAGGCTGCCGTGCGGAAGCTCATTCAATCTTAATGTGAACGTAGTCATAGACACGTTCTGTGAGCGTTATGGTATAGAAATATCGGAAATTTATACAGAACGTACAAAAATACTCATGGCAAATGGCGAAAATTTTATATAAATATCCTTGCAAAAGGTTTTGAGATGTGGTATAATATTAAAGCATTTGAATTACCGTCGGTTCTTCCGACGAGAGTTAATGCCACGCCTTTGAACGAAAGGCACGACATTAAAGCGGGCAGTCCTCTGGCTTTGCAGCGATAGCTGCCATAAAGCGAATGAATGTCTGAAAATATTAAGGAGGAATTTAAAGTGGACGCTTTAAAGCAGATTTCTAATTCAAGCCTTAAATCCGAGGCACCTGTTATCAATGTTGGTGATACAGTAAAGGTACACGTAAGAATTACAGAGGGTGACAAGTCCAGAATCCAGGTATTCGAGGGCACAGTTATCGCTAAGAAGCACGGTGGAATCCACGAGACATTCACAGTTCGTAGAGTAGCTCACGGCTGTGGAATCGAGAGAGTTTTCCCTGTTCATTCACCTGTAGTTGAAAAGGTAGAGGTTGTACGTAGCGGTAAGGTTCGCCGTGCTAAACTCTATTATCTCCGTGACAGAGTTGGTAAGGCAGCTAAGGTCAAGGAAGCTATCAGATAATTCTTTCTATAAAAACGAGTCGGCTTTGGTCGGCTCTTTTTTTATATCCACGACTGAGTTGTTCGCACGATATACGGTAGGGGCGAACAGCGTTCGCCTGCATATATCGCCCGACAATTTTATGATATTCGTACATTCGTTATATTTTCACAAACCATGTAGGGCGTCGTCCCCTACAGTTCTGAATTTGTACAAGTTCTGAGCATGGGCGAACACTGTTCGCCCCTACAGATTATTTGGGATAGTTTGTCTTGCCGCAAAATCACATGACATTTCACCGTCACATTGCACAAAATGTCAGCACTTGATTTG
>OGRU01001946.1_pt1 | contig 14370 bp, 12 predicted proteins | sample 1553541 | NCBI WGS metagenome assembly OGRU01 (sample SAMEA2580068, study PRJEB22360) | human gut metagenome | biome: human gut; feature: human-associated habitat; material: faeces | place: Denmark | collected 2008/2010
AATACTAAGCAAAAATCCCACCACAGTTGTGGTGGGATTGTTTGCTACGGTGTATAAAAGCACACCGTTTTATGATTAATTACACTACTCTCAAACGTAGAATGTATTACAGAAAGAGAGGAAAACGTTTTAGTACCTTATGAATTTACACTACTCTCAAACCGTAAATCGTGCGTTTATCGTGCGATTTTTGTTTTAGTACCTTATGAATTTACACTACTCTCAAACAGAGAGGAAAAGATCGAAAATCTTGCGCTGGTTTTAGTACCTTATGAATTTACACTACTCTCAAACTCTGATACATTGATTGAACGCAGTCGGTTCGTTTTAGTACCTTATGAATTTACACTACTCTCAAACGCCAAGTATCGGGCTTTATAACGCACCCTGTTTTAGTACCTTATGAATTTACACTACTCTCAAACTTCTGTGCTCGTTTGTTCTTTCCTTGTTGTGTTTTAGTACCTTATGAATTTACACTACTCTCAAACATGTACTCCCACATGGTCAATTCTCCCTTTGTTTTAGTACCTTATGAATTTACACTACTCTCAAACATAATCAAGTCGGGCAAGAGTTAGGCTGTGGTTTTAGTACCTTATGAATTTACACTACTCTCAAACAGTCAGCTTGAGGTGGTGAGACGCCTAAAAGTTTTAGTACCTTATGAATTTACACTACTCTCAAACTCCCTAACGCACAGAACGGCTTACAGGGGGTTTTAGTACCTTATGAATTTACACTACTCTCAAACTAGTTATAGCACAGACTATCCCGACAGATAGTTTTAGTACCTTATGAATTTACACTACTCTCAAACTATATTTCTGATAGTTATGGCAACTATAAGTTTTAGTACCTTATGAATTTACACTACTCTCAAACCTCAAACCTCAAAATTCAACTTAAAGAACAACGAAATTTGTGCCATAAACAGGAGTAAACAGTACCACTACATTGTACCGGGTCATCATAAAGCACCTATATTGTATCATACCGATCGGTCTTTTGCAACTATTTCGCACAGGTCTTTGTCAATAATCGTTATATTTTCGTCGTCAAGCCTTTCAAAGGAAAACATATTCTCCAGAAAAATCACAAACACGCCTTGATATTTAACCTTTACCTTTTGTTTTACAAGCTCGGCTAAAAGGGCGGTGGTGATGGAAACAGCAGTAGTTTCTATGATCAGCACGGATATTTCGCTGATATGTACACGGACAGTTGAGTCCACATCGCGGATCACGGCGTATCCGAGTCTCAGATCGATCTTTGACGGTTTTGACACTACCACTGTTCTCCACCCCATGATTTGCACCTCTTTAAATCAGTTCTGTTTCTTTTTCAAACAGCCCGGTTATAGACTGGTTGATCAGTTTAAACGATTTTGCCTTGTCTGCCGACGGCAGTTTGTTGCTTATAGTAACCGCGCCGCTTTTGCCGGAGCCTCCTATATCTTCCGTGTTGCCTAAAGTCGCATTGCAGTGCAGAATTTTCAATATTTCAAGCAAAACGTAGCACTGCTTATAAACCGAGAGTGCCTCAAACTTCTGCTTTCCGTCACACAACAGATTTGCGATATTTGAAAATTTGACCTTCAGCACAGTACCGCTCGTTTTTTCGATCAGCTTACTGTATAACTTAACATTCTCAGCAGCAGATAAACCGTCATATTCGGTTACCGGTTTCTCTATTTTAAGCTCCTCGCATTTTTTCATATACTCTGTCACTTTTTTTATGTATTTTTCAGAGTCCGGGTCCAACACAAGCTGCATTGCCGATTTACAGATAAGCTGCCTGCCTCCGCCGCTCTTACTGCTGATATGCATTCTGAAACCGTCGAGGCTAAATAGCTGGTTATATTTCACGCACGGTATAATTACCGAAAGCTCGGTAGCCTTGGCTCCCATTGTAAGCAGCACCGACTTCAGATAGTTTTCCGGCTCTTTATTATAATCCGTCACAGAATACAGGTTTACAGGGACAAACGCTCTGACAGGTTTACCCTTCTCATCTTTGTATGACGTCAGTGCAAAAAATGTCGATGTTGCTTTATCGTAACCTCCGTACTTCTGAATATCCGACTTGGGCAAGTTCTTTTTAAGAGGAACCTGTCCGCTTCCTTTTTTCTGGATTGTCTGTTTGAAAAGTCCGCCCTTCTGCATAAACGAGTATCTCGTAAACCGTATATTGTTCTTTGCCATCATGCTTTTCACGGTATCTATCGATCTGTTACCGTCTTCAACCGACCACGCATCCTCGACAGCATAATCAAAAATTCTGTTCGCGCTAAGTTTCCCTTCCTGAATACCTCTTATAAAGAACAGCCGGTTATGATTATAACGGGTATTGTAAACGTTACCGACAACTATATTCAGATAAGCATCATTTGCGTGGTGCAGGTCGTTTACCACACGGGATTTTACAAAGTCATACTTTTTTCTGAACTCCGAAACAAGGTTTGCCTTTACATATACAATCTCTGATGAATACCGCTTTTCAAGCAGCTGTGCGATCGCTTTGGTCGACTGCCTTGTTTCTACAATCTGACGGTTAATAAATGCCGAAAGTTCATCATCGGTAAGAGGAAACGTTCTGGTAAGTCTTTCATATTTTTCGTCTCCTATTAACCCTTTATCCAAAAGCATTCTCCAAAAACCGTGCATCTTGCTTTGAACATCGCGGCTTAGAGGGTATACATTGCCTTTTTCCTCGTTAGACTGCTTTGTCACCAGCACTCTGTTATTCAGACTGTCATCCTTGAGCTTTGAACGGGGGTATATATGGTCGATATCATAAAGGTTTTTGTTATCAAGCTCGGAAATATCAATAGTCTTTCCGGTATACATGCATTTGCCGAATTGCGTATAGTACAAATACAGTGCGTCTCTGCGAAGATCATTGTCGTCCGTATTTTTCAATTTGGTATACAGTCCCGGATATTCCTTCTTACAATTATTATACAGTTCAAGGAGTCTGCTTTTTCTTGACACCTTGCGCGTCTTTTCCTTTTCTTCTCCTCTTGCAACCTCAACAAATATCCGTTTAGGCTCACAGCCATTGATTTTAACGAGTTCCTCCAGTATCTGCATTGACTGATATATCGGACGCTTTACCTTTGGAGAAACATAAAGCGCTTCCACCTCATTTTTCAACGAGGTAAATTCAGCCGGTCCGTTTGCATCGGCTATTGCCTTAGTAAATCCGAAATCATTACTAAGAAGTTGCATGAGGTTGTTGTTTGTGGTCCACATAAAATCGATAATTGTCGAGACCTCGCCCGTAACCTTCGAGACCGCGCTAAGCTCTGACAAGAGCTCCCTTGACAGTCTTCCCCAGCCTGCGAATTTCAGCTTTACTACGGAGTCTATTTCCTCCTTTTTCAGCTTATCTTTGAAAAGTTCGGTAAGCTTGCGTCTGAGCATCTTCTTGTCATCGCCGAAAATAGTGATGTATTTAATAATCTTTTCTTTATCATCAGTCGATATATTATACTGTGACATTTCGCGAAACGGCTTAAGATTTGATTTGAAATCGCCGTCAATTCCGGATATTTCCGCATCTTCATATCCCTTTGACTTAAGGTATTTAAGCAGTCCCTTATTAGTCACTTTATTGTGATTCAAAAACAGGTCATTATAAATACTCTGCTTTAATCCGACGGGGATCTCATGACCGTTGATCTTTAGATTATTTAGTTCATTAAGCACCGTGAATTTGCTGTAGAGCAAAGAATTTTTCGGGAGAACATCCTTTGTAACGAGGTATGTGCATTTGTTGGTCAGGTTTTCAATGAACTTTTCAGCGCTTTTGTCTACATCCACGACCCTGTCAAAATTCCAGGGATAAATTTTGTCCTTGTTTCTGACAAGCCATGACTTATCACTGTGAGTATTAAGGGGACCGACATAGTAAGGGATCTTAAATAAAAATATGTCGATAATCTCCTGCTTTACTGTTTTACCGCTTTCATCGATCTTATTTAAAAACGGGAATGCCTCACCGGCGTTATCCAGTATTCTTGTCAGTTCGGCTTTGTTTATCTGCATGGGTATTACCGAATTATCCTTTGTAACAGATTTCGGCATGAAAGTTTTGAGCACAATTTCACTATACATTTTTTGGTACTTTTCTTCCGCCGGTTCAGCAGGAAGCTGCTTTTTAAGAAAGTCTAAAAAATCGGATTGTGAACATTTCTTTTCAACACTGCCTTTTGAAAGATGTCCGGAATAGGCGACGTAGTTGCATGTTCCGGATTGGTTTTTCTTAAATATTGCATCCTTTTTGTCTGGAGCATATTTTTTTACATATTCCTTTAAAATGGTCAGATCGGCACGGTGCTTGTCATATATGTCGACCTTGGCATATGACAGATATTTCTCGTCATTCAGCACATCCGCCAGTAGTGCCCAATCATAAACGGATTTGAGCAGCTCGATAAGATAAAACGATTCGCCGAAGGCGCTTTCATACAATACCGACTTTTCATCGTAATTACTTTTAAAATCAATTTTTTCAACTTCAGTACCGTCATACTCTTTGTTTTGAAAAATTGCAGACGATTTTACGGAAGCTCCCGACAGCAGTCCTATGATAGATGCAGCAGGCTCATCAGCCTTACCGATATTAAAGATCTCTGACAATCTGGTTTTCCTGCTTGTAACATTAAGCTTCCGATCCTTTAGCACATCTTTCACGTCATCTATGTTTTTACAAACAAGCTCAACGGAATATGTATCAGACAAATAATTAGTCAGTTCAATCCACACATCCGAAAAATTCGGGATCGCATTGTCTCCGAGGCTTGCGGAATCAAACAGAAAATGGCCTCTGTTTTTGATTATATGGCTAATCGCCAGATACAGAAGCCTGACATCACTTATTTTTTCGCCATCCAGGAATGCCTTGCGGAGATGATAAATTGTAGGATACTTAATAAAATAATCCTTATCATTGAAGTTTTTATCGTTAAACAATGAGTATTTACCCTCAACCGATTTGTCCTCCGCCCACAAATCACTGTCATTTATCCTTGCAAAAAATGACGGATCCGATTTCGAAATTTCCTTACTAAACAGAAGCTGCAGGCACTCGGTTCTGAAACGATTACGCATTGTCCGGCGTCTTGCCGAGCGAAATGCACGCCGTTCTTCTGCAGTATTGCTTTCCTCAAGCAATCTGATTCCCCACTGAGCGTTTTCTTTGAATTTGAGCAGACGATAATTTGTGTCTGTAACAGCCCAGCCTATCGAGTCGGTACCGATATCCAATCCAACATAATAATCCCTTTGCATTTTTTCCTCCTTGACAATTATAAAATTATGTGTTAGTATAAATGTAATCTCAAACACCTTATGAGATTTACACTACACGTTCAAATAAGAATTTATTCAAATCGTCGTGCAAACGACTTCACAGTGTGTGAGCATCAGCTCTGCCTTATGGCAGAGCTTTTTGTTTACAATACAATTATAGAGCACATAGTGTCCCTATTTTCGGACAGACATAAAAAATAAAGCAATAATTGATGCAAAATCTACGCTTCAGCATTGTCATCTTTATATTGTCGCTGTGTTTATTATCATTATAGCATATTAAATCGATTTTTGCAAATTTTTGGGTAAAAATCAATTTGGCTCCGGAATCCTGACATGCCGTTAATACTAAGCAAAAAATCCCACCACAGTTGTGGTGGGATTGTTTGAAGACTCAGTATTTATAAAATACAACAAGATGAATTTTAATTTTGTTTTAAGTTAAACGGAGAATTTCAAGCATATTTTATTTTCAAATAATCAATTTTTAATTTTTTTGCATTGCATTAAAGACTGAAAAACAATATAATAGTGGTGTCGTAAACAAATATTATGATGGTGAGAAAGATATAATATGAAATACAATTCATTGCGCGAAGAATTAAAGCAGTATTATTAGTTTATCTATGTGCCTTTCGGCGTTTTGCTCAGGGCTAGAATTTAAGGCTTTGTTTCAAAAACAAAATTTTAACTGAATAAAATTATAGAAAAGAGGAACACATATGAATTTTATTCCACAAAAATCAGAACCGAACGGCAACTACCTTTGCACATGGGCGCTTCAGGCTTCCGCCGCAAAAAAACTCGGAATTAAGGGCAACGGCTGCGCCGACCAAAGGGACGCGCTTAACACCGAGCTTTTATTTGGCAGAGAGGATTTATATCATGTTTACTCCGACGAATTTCGCGGCGGCTTATATTTACTGTTAGACGACGGCTGGGACGTTCCCTACGGCACAGAGCATTTACCGAACAGCAGTATTGAGATGTTCGGCACGGTGGCTCCCGACCCTGTTAAATTTAAGGATTTAGGCAATAACGCCGAGGAAAGGCTTAAAGAAATGTCGAGGCGGGTAAAGGCGATGGGCTACGCAGGTCTCGGTCTTTGGATTTCACCCCAGCAACCCTTTGTAAATCAGTCCGAGCTTATCGATATGGCGGCGGCAAGGGAATATTGGGAGGAAAAGGCAAGAATATCTGAAGCGGCGGGGGTCGCTTACTGGAAGGTTGACTGGGGCGCACAGTCAGGCAAAGCCGATTACCGCATTATGATGACCGAATGCGTCCGAAAATATGCACCAAATTTAGTTATAGAACACGCCGTCCCCTTAAGTCCTTACCAAGAGGTAAATCCACAGGACGACAAGGTGAAAAGAATGCGCAAGCTCCTGCCTTACAGCGATTATTTCCGCACCTACGATATTCAGCTACCCTTTGAGGATTCCGCAACTCTTAACCGTGTTCATTGTCTGCTCGCCGATAACGACGACGATATGATGTGCGGTTCACTCGGAAAGGTCAATATTGAGACCTGCGCGTACCTTGCCGCCGCGCTCGGATTTAATCTCGGCATAATGAGACACAACCGCGAGACCGAGGCGGCTCTCCGCTGGCAGAGAATAGCCCCGCCTTTTTCGGTGAGCGAGGGGAAATATATTTATTCTAAAGAAATACTCACAGATAATTTATACCTCGAATACAGCAGGATTTCATGGCTTCCCGAGGCGGCGAATAAGACCTACAATATGTCCGCACCCGCGGTAATGGTGCGTAATACCGTACTTCCCTATGTAGAGACCAAGGGGAGTGACAAGCCATTTATTACCGCCTCCTTAAACCCGAAAACGGGCGCATATTCCATTGCCGCCGTAAGACGTAATATTGACCCCAACCATATGATTATTGTTCCCGCAAAGGTTACGTGTTACCCCGAAAGCATAGATGCGCCTATCGGCGTATTCGGAGTTTTTGATAAGCTTATTCTATCCTTTAAGGAAGATATTCATGAGGGCGCTAAGGTGTACGCCCAATGCCTGCTTAAAAATGAAGCGGCGGATATTACCGATACGGTGCAAATAAACGGTAACACGCTGATGGTTGACGGTAAGGATATTCGATATTTCGGCAAGGATAAGCACGATTATACCGAGACCTTCGACCCCGCGGTATTGATTAAAATTATTTGATAAAAGGTGAATGTACAATGTGTAATAATGTACCCGAGATTTGAAACGGAAAAGAAAGTCAGGCAAATATTGCGAAAGCAAATATTCCCGTGGACGATTCTGCCGGGTATAAATTGGTATGGAACGATGAGTTTGAGCTTGATCCTCTTGATTTGAGAAAATGGTCCTCCGACGGAAGCGGTTGCTGGAGCGGAGATTATAAATTCTGTTTAACGGGCGAACTATGGCGTTTTGAAAACAGCGTAGGTACCCTTATAATGAAAAAGTTTGACAAGCCCAACGGGAAAGGCAAGCTTTATTGGGACGCAGGTTCGTTTATTACAAACGATACAATGAATTTCGCTCACGGATATTTGGAAATGCGGGCAAAGGTTCCGTTTTTAGGGAAGGGCGAATTTCCGGCTTTCTGGCTTGTATCGTTAAATGCGGTATTAGCTCACAGAAACCCAAGCTACAAAAAGCCGGAGTACAGAATTGAAATTGATATTTTTGAAAATTTCAGCTCGAAAAACGGTTTAGTGCCTAATATTCATAAATACGAAAATGTACCCGGTGGCAGACATTGCCAATTAAGCGGAATAGATCAGGGCGCTTCTAAAAACGGAACCCGTACCTTTCGTTTTCCCGATAGCATTGACCCTAATGATTGGCATACATACGGCTTTCTGTGGACGGTGAGTTTTATTACACCTATGATCTTCGTAAAAATTTCGGACCGTTCGGCGGGACGGAGGGACTCAATCAGCCTGTAAGCATTATAATAAGCAATCAGGTTTTTTCCGAGGGCTGGACTAAGGTCAGCGACCGGGCGGCGTAAACTCTGCGCGCAACAGTCCACACAAAAGCATAAAAATTTTCAATGCTTTCTTGCTTATATACGGCTGATATTACGGCGAGAATGATATCCGAGCATAGATCCTCCGCCTCATAAGAAGCGTTTCTTGATAAATCTTATCAAGAAACGCTTTGTCACCGATCAGCTTTAATGTTTCGTTTGTTTTCATTTCGCACCTTAAATTTCATAATGATCATTACGCCTATATAGTCGGAATTTTTTGAGGTTGCTTAGGTATAAAGCTGCATTTTATTTATAAATAATATCGCCTTGGCATTCCACATTGCCCTTAATTTCCCGGCAATGAAACCCTTAGACTAAGAAAAACCGCATAAACACTGTGTTTTTCGATGGTTTCGACCGCCAAAATCGTAAGCCATAAGCCAAACTTAAGCCAATGCATGTTTTTGTGCAAAAAATGATGGTTTTAAGTGGGCAAGGCAAGAGCAAAAGTTCCAAAAATTACAAGCCATTTACACTTGAAACCGAGTGTAAATGGCTTAATTTTTTGGAGGTTACTCTATGAAAATTCGGCTATTTGACTTTGCTATTTTAACGGCAATCAACATTTACGTTACCTACTCCTTGTGGGATACTCTTTTAATCAGCACACTGCCTGTGTGCTTAATTCTGCTATCTGTTTTTTTGTATCAGCTTATTTTTGATTAATGCAAAAGCAAAACTGCAAAGAACCATTAAATATTTCTTCGCAGTTGCGATTGTGGCTATTGGTCTATACTTTGCAATTTACTATCGCCGTCCCCTTGGTTTTCTTGCAGTATTTTCGTCAGCAACAGTAATAGTTAAGAACTTCATCTGTGGACCAAATTTCAAAGAAAAACTCTTGACTAAAGTTATCGGCACAATATTGCTTGTGGCTATTACTCTGACAATTGCATTTACGGGACTGACATTTTCGTACACAAACAAATCCCTTGCTAACGGCACCGGTGTTCTGTGGGATACTAACCACGAAAAACGGTTTGACGAAATCTGCTCAGGAGCCTTAACGGATGAAGAAAAAGCGAAAGTGACCTACGCTTGGATTCTAAATAATATCACATACGATTATAACTGCAATCCGTTTTATCAATATTCTGACCTCGATAAAGCTTTGCAGACGAAAAAAGGTATCTGTTATGATATTGCGAACCTCTTTACCGGCATCTGCCGCAGTCAGAATATTCCTTGCTATTCTATTGATGGATACCTCAAGACTGATTATGAATACAAGCACACATGGAATCGGGTTTACATAGGTGGTGCGTGGTACAATGTGGACATTACTGCTGATCTAACGAACTCTACACCTTACGGATTTTATAAAATCAGTTCACATGACTCTCCCGAAGAAGCGTTTATTATTACGAGAATATACTAACGAAAAAGGGGCTGTTTTTTTTACAGCCCCATTTTACTTTTACTTGATTTCAGTTTTCCAAAGTCCGTGGAGGTTGCAGTAAGCATAAACTGCAACAGGCTTATCTTCGCCGGTGCAAAAAGTAGCTTCCGGTGTATCGCCAGGTTTAAAGGCTCTCCGCTGACCTCCGTTCTCAGTTTCAAGGTAAATCCACTGAATATAATGCTCCTCGGTCATGGGGTGGGTTGTTTCGCCGACTCTTACATAAATGGAACCGTCTTCTTTATGAACATAAGGCAAGTGCTTTTCTCTCGCCGCTTCGGTGGTGTTAGGAACCAGCGCCTCCATCTTCTGTCCGCAGCACATCATAGGGACGCCTGCATCGTGAATAAGACCGATCAAATTACCGCAATGGCGGCAAATATAAAACTTTTCTTTCATTTTTCATTCACCTTAATAATTTTCTTTACGAACTTCAAAATAGGCCTGCGGATGCTTACATACAGGGCAGATTTCGGGAGCCGTAGTACCAACAACGATATGTCCGCAATTGCGGCATTCCCAAACTGTTACACCGGACTTTTTAAATACTGCTTTGGTTTCAACATTTTTAAGAAGAGCACGGTATCTTTCCTCATGTGCTTTCTCAATAGCGGCAACACCACGGAACTGCTCAGCCAAATCGTGAAAGCCTTCTTCATCTGCTTCTCTTGCCATACGATCATACATATCAGTCCACTCAGCATTTTCGCCTTCCGCTGCATGGAGCAGGTTTTCGGCAGTGTCACCAAGCTCGCCGAGAGCCTTAAACCACAGTTTCGCATGTTCCTTTTCATTTTCGGCAGTCTGCAAGAAAAGTGCTGCAATTTGCTCGAAGCCTGCCTTCTTTGCAACAGAAGCAAAGTATGTATACTTGTTTCTTGCCTGAGATTCGCCTGCAAATGCTTCCCAAAGGTTCTTTTCGGTCTTGGTACCGGCATAGGGATTCTTGGATTCTTCCTCAAGCTTTACGAATTTTTCTTTCGGCTGTTTGCAGACAGGACAGGTTTCGGGAGGAGTATCTCCCTCGTGAATATAACCGCATACGGTGCATTTCCATTTTGCCATTTTCGTTTCCTCTTTCTTTTCTATATTTTCATTGAAATTAATGTTATGAAGCAATGCTTCCACCACATCCGCCGGAATATCGGGATAGGATTTTATCTGCTCTAAAAATTCTTTTGTGTTGGCGCTTTGCGGAAGCATAAAGCCTGCTTCCCGGCAGAGGTCTTCTGCCATAAGTCGAGACGATTTTGCTACCGCCTTAGAAAGTGTATCGGGCAGCTGGGAAGCTATGTTTTCAGCCTGCGCTTTGCTTTGAACGAGAGCACGCAGCGCCTCGACTACTTTATCCGTTTTAAGCTGCTGCGGGGGCAATTCCTTCGGCATCATTGAAATAGCACCTGAAGGACATGCCCCGGCACATACGCCGCAGCCGATACACTTATTTGGATCAATGATGCTGTCTTCTGTATCCGTAGCGCCGGTAGGGCAAACATAAAGGCAAAGACAGTCTTTTGTGCAAAGCCTTAAATTTCTTACTGCATATTTATCTGCCATTATCTTGCACCTCCTTCTATTTTTTCAAACTTCCACGCAGGGACTTTGCATACCGGACAAAGCGCAGGCGGTGCATCGCCAACGAATACAAATCCGCAGACTGTGCAGACATACACACCTGTGTTTTCAAGCATCTTGTTACCCTCAGCCTCATATCGGGTGAGAAGTGACTGCAACATTCTCGTTACCTTTTCTGCCCACACCTGACAGCGAAGTGCGCCACGGTCATGCTGCTCTTGTGCAGTTGATTTTCCGTAAGGAAATCCTACCGAAATATCATGATTAATCAATTCAAGCAGTGTCTCTGTGCCGGCATTGCTGACAGACTCTGCTTTTTGATGGAAGAATTCTGCGAGTTTTCTAAAGCTCTCGGATTCTTCGGGCATATACTGCTTTTCGCACCCACGGGCCAGATTGGAGCAAATGATGCTCATCTCCATTGGGGATAATTCTTTTTCCGTATGCGGCTTTTCAATGATTTCTTCTGCTTTAGCAGTTTCCACTTTCAGCACAAAAGCGTCCTTACCTGCACCGCAAAGCGGACACTTGAAATCATCGGGCAATTCGCCTTCGGTTTCATGGATATATCCGCAGACTGTACATATATATTGCTTCATATTTCCGCCTCCTTTAATTAAATAATAGCATATTTCAGATTACAATTCTGTGATGTTATCACATTTTTCAATGATTCCCGCAATGTCCGTGACCGCAGCCGTGGTCGCCGCAGATATGGGTTTCCCCGCCGTGTTCATGATCGTGGTGTTCACAATGCACATCGGGATTGAAAGCAAGATTGCCGGCAACAAAAGCATTTACCGCTTCATCGGCATTACCGCTGACACCGCCGTAGAGCTTTATTCCGTTTTCTGCCAGCGCCATTTGTGCGCCGCCGCCAATACCGCCGCAAATAAGTACATCTGCTTTTACAGCGGAAAGTACGCCGGCCAATGCACCGTGGCCGGAGCCGTTGGTATCTATAAGCTCTGTTTTAATGATCTTTCCGTCTTCAATATCGTACAATTTGAATTGCTCGGTGTGACCGAAATGTTGAAAGATGTTTCCGTTTTCGTAAGTTACTGCGATTCTCATAATATTTGTTCCTTTTTCTGTTTTGAATTCTTTTTGAATTTGCCGTTTGATGCAGTCTTTTTTATAGCAAAAGTCTGTACTGCCGCTACAAAGCCGAAACTCGCCGCCCTCAATTTTCAGTGCGAAGCCAAGCACAAGTGCGTCTGCTATCTTTTTCCTTGCGGTTTCATAGATTTTCTGTGCGGTTGTTCTGCCTATGCCGAGTTGTGCCCCACATTCTTCTTGGCTTAAGTTTTCTTTGTCAATCAGCCGTATGGTTTCAAGCTCATCAATTGTCAAAACAATCGGTTCCCCGCTCACTGCTCCCGTTGGAGAAAATTCAAGAACTTCAGGGAAATAACACACTCGGCGACACTTGGTCGGTCTTGGCATCTTATCACCTCACTATATATTATAGTGCTGTTTCGGGCATATGTCAATAGCATTATTGACATATGCCCGAAATTATGCTATACTAAAAATACTAAAAAGGAGACACGGCTTATGAATTACTTAACATACTTACCAGTATTTGATAAACTGACGAAATCACAGCAAGACACGCTTACAAGCTCGGCTTTTGTTCGTAAATTCAGTAAAGGTGATCTTTTGCATAACGGTTCGCAAAATTGCACGGGACTTATTCTCATACTGTCCGGTCAGATTCGTGCGTTTACCATATCCGACGATGGCAGAGAAATTACGATGTACCGCCTTTTTGAACGTGATATTTGCCTTTTCTCTGCGTCTTGTATTATGAACAGTATTCAGTTTGATATTACCGTTACCGCAGAAAAGGAAACTAAAGTTTTAGTCATCCCGTCAGAAGTTTACAAAAGCATTATGGATGTTTCCGCACCGCTTGCCAATTACACAAACGAAGTTATGGCAAGTCGCTTTTCGGATGTGATGTGGCTTATTGATCAAATTATGTGGAAGAGTTTTGACCGTCGCCTTGCGGACTTTCTGCTGAACGAAGCCAACATTGAAGACTCAAATACTTTAAAGATCACTCATGAGGAAATCGGAAATCATTTAGGAAATCCTCGGGAGGTTGTGACGCGTATGCTCAAGTATTTCGTCGGCGAGGGTGCGGTCAAATTGTCCCGAGGTACAGTTGAGATTATTGATGAAGACATACTTGCAAAAATAGCGGGGAGATAGGTTATGGAGCTTGTTTTGCTTACCGCACTCGGTGTGGGCGGTGCGACTGTTTTCGGTGCACTGATCGGTTTTATTTTCAAAAAGATATCCCATAGATTCTCGAATATTGTATTATCCTTTGCTGCAGGCGTGATGCTTGCGGCGGCTGTGCTTGGCCTGATTATTCCGTCTCTTGAATACGGCGGGAAATTCGGGATTCTTATTACGGTTGCAGGTATTTTTGCCGGTGCGGTTTGCCTCAATATTATCGACAAATTGGTGCCGCATTTACATAAATTCGTGGGAGACGAAGCAGAATCTCATAACAATGCAAACTTGAGCCGTGTACTTCTGTTCGTCTTGGCGATTGCCATACATAATTTGCCCGAGGGAATAGCCGCCGGTGTAGGCTTTGGCTCGGGAGATACGACGCAGGCGCTGATTATTGCCGGCGGTATTGCTTTGCAGAACATTCCCGAAGGAATGGTGATCATTGCGCCTATGCTTGCCGCAGGTATCAGCCCTCGAAAGACCTTCATTCTTGCCATGATCACGGGACTCGTCGAGGTCGTGGGCACGCTAATCGGCTATTTTGCCGTCAGTATTTCCACGGCAGTTTTGCCCTTTGCCCTTGCTTTTGCCGGAGGAACGATGCTTTATGTCATCAGCGACGAAATGATACCCGAAACACATTCGCACGGAAGTGAGCGAGGCGCCACTTATGCTTTGCTTGTGGGCTTTTGTGTCATGCTTGTTGTAGATGTTTTGTTTGGATAGAAGAAAAGCGCCGAGATTTCCATGACGGATTGATATGCACCCCAAAAGTTAGACACTTTTGGAGGTGCATATTTTTATGGCAAA
>OGRU01001947.1_pt1 | contig 14347 bp, 14 predicted proteins | sample 1553541 | NCBI WGS metagenome assembly OGRU01 (sample SAMEA2580068, study PRJEB22360) | human gut metagenome | biome: human gut; feature: human-associated habitat; material: faeces | place: Denmark | collected 2008/2010
CTGTAGGCATCGTTGCACTGCCCCATATCCATGAGGCGTGGCAGCCCGCCGAGGGTGCCAAGATCGAGGTCGTTGAAGCGATACTTGCCACAAGCGAGGGTAAGCACGATGCTGTCGGCAGGGGTCTGCTTGACAAACTCGGTGTAATAGTTGCGCCCTGGCTTTGCACCGTCACAGCCAGCAACAAGGAAGAAGTGGCTGATCTGCCCAGCTTTGACAGCATCGATCACTTTGTCAGCAACCGACAGCACGGTGTTTCGGCCAAAGCCGGTCAACACGTGGTTGCCGCCGTTGATGCCAGTGAAGTGCTGATCTTCAGCATAGCCACCAAGCTCCAACGCCTTTTCAATAACTGGCGTGAAATCCTTGTCCTCGCCGATGTGCACCGCGTCTGGATAGGACACCACCTCGGTGGTAAAGATGCGGTCGCTGTAGCTGGCGCGGGTTGGCATGAGGCAGTTGGTGGTGTAAAGAATCGGCGCTGGAATGCCATCAAATTCCTTCTGCTGATTCTGCCAAGCCGTGCCAAAATTGCCTTTGAGGTGCGGATATTTTCTCAGCTCCGGATAAGCGTGGGCTGGAAGCATTTCGCCGTGGGTGTAGATATTGATCCCTTTGTCTTTGGTCTGCTCCAGAAGCTGCTTGAGATCATAGAGATCGTGACCAGTGACAACAATGAACGGCCCTTTTTCAACGGTCAGCGTAACGTCAGCTGGTTCTGGATGGCCATAGGTTTCTGTGTTGGCCTGGTCAAGCAGCGCCATGCAGGTAAGGTTGACTTCACCCACTTCGAGAACGATTGGCAGCAATTCATCCATGCCCCAGTCATCGTGACCGATGGCTGCCAAGGCCTTGTAGAAAAAGTTCTGCACACCGGCGTCGTCATAGCCAAGCACATGCGCATGGTAGGCGTAGGCTGCCATCCCTTTGATGCCAAAGAGAATCAGCGATTTCAAAGAACGAATGTCCTCGTCGCCGTTCCAAACGGTCTGCAGGTCATAGTCTGGCAGATCGGCGCCGCCGAGAGCTTTCTTTTCTGCTTCGATGCGTGCAGTCAAAGCCTGAATGGTGTCGTTGTTGAAGTTGACGTTGGTGATGGTGGTAAAGAGACCGTCAAGAACAATCTGATGAGTGCGCTCGCTGATGGCGACAGGGTTCTTTTCTGCAGCCTGAGCAAGCGCGATCAGCGCGCCAGTGAGAGCATCCTGATAGTCAGCCGTATCGGCTTTTTTTCCGCAGACACCGGCACAACCTGTGCATCCTTTGCCGCCTGCGGTCTGTTCACATTGAAAACAAAACATGGGGTATCTCCTTTCGTGGTTCCTTTAGTGTTATCTGTCAAGAATGCGTCCATCGGCAGAAATAGTGACTACCTGCCATGGAATCATCTTTCCACTGTTGATCAGTGCCTGCTTCACAGCATGTTCCATGCCGCCGCAGCAAGGCACTTCCATGCGCGTCACAGTAATACTCTTAATATCATTCTGCGTGAGAATTTGCGTCAGTTTCTCGCTGTAATCGGTGGCGTCCAGCTTTGGACAGCCGATGAGCGTCACATGGTTGCGAATAAATTCCTGGTGAAAATTGCCATAAGCGTAAGCCGTACAGTCTGCTGCGATGAGCAGCTTGGCGCCTTCGAAATAAGGCGCATTCACTGGTACCAGCTTGATCTGTACTGGCCACTGACGCAGCTGACTTGGCTGCGCAGTCGCTGCTTGCGGCTCTGCTGCGCTTGGGCAGGCGATGGTTTTTGCTTGCTCGCCAGGGCAGCCGCAGGCAGAAGCCTTTGCTGCTTTAGCAGCCTGTGCGGCCTTCACGGCCGCTTCATCATAAGCTGGTGCTTCGCGTTCTTCGAAGCTAATAGCGCCAGTTGGACAATTTGGCAGACAGTCTCCCAAACCATCGCAGTAATTTTCGCGAGTGAGCACCGCCTTGCCATTGATCATATCAATAGCTCCTTCGTGACAAGCCGTTGCACAGGCACCACAGCCATTGCATTTTTCTTCGTCGATTTTAATAATGCGTCGAATCATTGTTTCCTCCTGTATTTTGACATCCTTCTCTTGATTTCTTGCTCCCAGTATAATACGATGGAACCATGAAATCTGTTGGTTTTCCAACAAAAGGAGGTTTTTTATGGAAAAAGAAACCTTGCTCTTTTTGCAGAACACCGCTCTGTTTCAAGGCGTCAGCCTCGATGACCTCAATAACATGCTTGGCTGCCTGCAAACACAGGTGTTCACCTACCAAAAAGGAGAGGCCGTATTTCATCAAGGCGACGACTTATCGCAAATTGCATTGGTGCTTGACGGCAAACTGCACATTCAAACCGACGATTACTGGGGCAACCACACCATCATTGGCGACCTGGCGACCGGCGATCTATTCGGCGAAGCGTATATCGCCCCGACCAGCGGTCCCATACAGGCAGACGTTGTTGCTGTGACAGAGAGTACCGTTGCGTTGTTCACCGCACGCAAAATGCTTACTGTTTGTTCCAATGCCTGTCCGTTTCACGCCCTCGTGGTCCAAAATCTGTTTTACGTGCTCTCTGAAAAAAACCGTGTATTGATGCAAAAACTTGGCCATCTCTCCAAGCGTACCACGCGCGCTAAGCTTAATTCCTATCTCAGTGCTGAAAGCCAGCGTGCTGGAAGCGCCAGCTTCACCATTCCTTTCAACCGTCAGCAGCTTGCCGACTTTCTCTCGGTGGACCGCAGCGCCATGTCCAGTGAGTTGTCAAAGATGCGCGAGGAAGGCCTCCTTGATTTCGACCGCAACCGTTTCACGCTTCATCATTAAAATCGGAAGGGGATTATCATGATCAATCACTTTTGCAAACGTCCGCTCTGGGAAGTCACAAAAACACTCGCTGATACCGCTATGGGCCGTGTGCCAGCAGATACGGTCATCCGCAACGGCCGTCTTATCAATGTCTGCACGGCAGAAATCCTTGACGGCCTCGACATTGCCATCAAGGAAGGGCGCATCGCTCTGGTCGGTGATGCCACTGCCTGCATCGGTCCAGATACCGAGATCATCGATGCTGAAGGCCAGTATGTTGCTCCAGGTTTCCTCGATGGCCACATTCACATCGAATCTTCCATGCTCAGTGTCGGCGAATACGCACGCGCCGTTATCCCGCACGGTACCATCGGCATCTATCCAGACCCACACGAAATCTGCAACGTGCTCGGCCTCAAAGGCGTGCAATGCATGATTGACGATGCCAAACGCACACCACTCAAAGCCATGTTTGTCACGCCATCCTGCGTTCCAGCAGTACCTGGTTTTGAAGACACAGGCAGCTTTGTCGGACCAGAAGACGTGGCCGAAACCATGAACTGGGATGAAATCGTCGGCTTAGGCGAAATGATGAATTTCCCTGGTATTGTTGCCTCTGATGACCACGCTCATGGCATCGTTGACGCAACACTGAAAGCCGACAAAGTCGTCACGGGCCACTACTCCCTGCCAGATACTGGCGCTGGTCTCAACGCTTATATTGCCAGTGGGGTCTGCTGCTGCCATGAATCCACTCGCCCTGAAGACATCATTGCGAAAATGCGTCTCGGCATGTACGCGCAACTGCGAATGGGCAGCGCTTGGCAGGATTTGCCAGTTATCGCCAAAGCCATCACCGAAAACAACATTGATGCTCGTTTTGCCTGCCTCGTCAGCGACGACACGCATCCACACACTCTTGTTGCTGATGGCCACATGGACCACATCCTTCGTGTTGCTGTGGAAAATGGCTTCGATCCAATCACCGCTATTCGTATGGTAACCATCAACACCGCTCAGTGCTACCGTATGGAGCGCGATCTCGGCTCCATTACTCCAGGCAAGTGTGCCGACATTGTATTCCTCAAGGATCTCGACAAGTTCACCGTCACCCGCACCATCATCGACGGCGACACCGTTGCCATCAATGGCGAAATGACGCACAAATTTGCACCGTTCACCTATCCAGACTGGGCGCTCCATAGTGTGCATCTGAAAGATACCGTCACCGCTGATACGTTTAAAATCGCCGCCCCTGCCGATGTGGACACAGTCACCGTCCGCGCTATTGAAGTCATTCCTGCTCGTGTTGGCGATATTGAACGTTTTGTCGATCTCACCGTTCAAAATGGCTGCCTGGAAAGCGATACTGATCAGGATGTCCTAAAAACATTTGTCCTCGAACGCCATCATGAAACCGGCACCAAAGGCGCTGGCTTTGTTAAAGGGTTCGGCATCAAGCGTGGAGCGATGGCCTCCACCGTGGCCCACGACGCTCACAACCTTCTCGTCGTTGGAACCAACGACGAAGACATGGCGCTGGCTGCCAACACCCTTATTCAATGCGGAGGCGGCATGGTTGCCGTACAGGACGGTCAAGTGCTCGGCCTTGTCGAGCTGCCAATCGCTGGCCTCATGAATGACAAAACTGCAGACACCATGGCTGCTACCGTCGCAAAACTCGAAGAGGCTTGGAAGAGCATCGGCTGCGACATGCCATCGCCATTCATGACCATGGCTCTCATTCCACTCGCTTGCCTGCCAGATCTTCGCCTCACGAACCGTGGCCTCGTCGACTGCCGCACCTTTGAATTTGTCCCATTGGTGAAAGACTAATCTCTCACTAAAAAAGCGCAAGGCCATAGCCTTTCGCTTTTTCGTTATATTTAATTTTCGATTTCACAAAAAAACAGAGTGGCCAGAAGGTCACTCTGTTTTATTTCTTATTTAGATGCCAAGCTCAGCTTTGAGCGCAGCTTCTTTTTCTGCCTTTTCAGCGGCAGCTTCTTCAATGGTCTTATCAACTGGCAAGCCAACCTTGACCATCTTTTCACGGAATTCGTCTTCGTAGTCACTGTAGTAGTGGAATTCGACGACTGGGTTCCATGGGTTGATGTGACGTTTTGCACGGCTGTCGTTGACCATGTTGCGGGTTGGGCTCATGAAGATACCGATCGCATGCATGAGCTTGCCCATTGGGAAGTAGATCAACAAGGTGCAAACGAGTGCCAAGTGCATGTAGAAGGTCACACCGATTGGTTCTGCTGGCAGAGCAGGATGGAAGGTAACGAGAGACACCATCAGGTCACCAACAGCGTTGATGTTAACGTGACCAAGATCGGTGTAACGCATAACCATCCCCATTAAACCAATGCCAATCAGCAGGCAGAGTGGGAAATAGTCATTCAGCAAGCTGATGTAGCGAACTTTCCCAATATAGAGACGACGCAGCAAGAGCAAGCAGAGACCACCAACCATCATGAAACCGGTGAGATAGATTGGATGCAGGTCAACCATGAATACACCATCGACTTTTTCAATCCAGCCTACCCATGCAGGTACTTCGGCGGTAAAGAAGCGGAAGTGACGGAGCAGAGTGAAGAACATCCCCCAGTGGAAGAGCAGTGCGAAGATCCACAGCCATTTTTCCCACTGATACTTGATGTCTCCATCTTCAGTCAATTCAGCTTTGCTGTTACGGAAGAGGGAACGGAAAACGGTTACCTCTAAAATCATACGAACAACCATGCCAACACGGGTGGTTGGGTTATCGATCGGATTGGTCTTGATGAAGTCCAAAGACTTTTCCTGACCGCAGGTTGTGACAATGTTAAATGGAACAGGCGATTTTGCCCATTTAATAATGCGGCAAACAACACCTACGATGAAGACAGCGATTGCAATGTATGGCAGGACAATCCCGAAGAATACTTGCAAACCTGCAACGGCTACCCCAACGTAAGTGATTGCCAATATCGCAGCGACAATGACAAGAGCAACAATAAATCCCATTGTTATTTCCTCACTTTCTTTGGGTGTCGTTACGCTTTGGCTTCTGCCTCAGCGTCTTCTTCAGCAGCCTCTTCTTCTGGTTCCGGTTCTGGCTGTGGACGGGTGTCTACATAGGTACCAGCTTCTTCGTTGAGACGATAAGCGAGACGGGTGCGATCTGGTTTATCAGGGAATGCACCTTCATCGTTATCGTACTTAACGACGGTAACCATCTTGAGCAGAAGGCTCAGAATCAAGAGACCGATTGCAAAAATCCCAACGATAACCATGAGCTCAATCTTGCCAGGGATGTAGTCAACGATTTCACCAAATGGGTTTTCAGAAAGACCACCGATAACGAAGGTCAAACCTTTTTCGATGTACATAGACAAGAAGAGGGTAATGCACCCAACGATCATGGTTGCTTTGTTAAAGCGGAACTTGGTTGGAATGAGCAATACAAGAGTAACAACAACGCAAACCACGAAGAGCATCATCAGAGGAACAAATTCATCGTGTCCGTGATACCCAGCGAAGAGATAGGTCAGTGCTACTTTATGTGCAGGGACATTGGAATAGTATGCAGTAAAGAATTCACCGGCCATCATAATCATGGTTGCGATGTATGCATAAATTGCAGTAGTAGAAAGCATTTTGATGGCTTTCTCACCAGCATCAAAACCGGTCAGCTTCTTGAGCAGGAAGCAGATCAGAATGATGAGTGCTGGACCAGTAGCAAATGCGCTGGCAAGGAACTTCGCAGGCAGTACAGCTGTCAGGAAGTAGTGACGGCTTGGCAGACCAGAATACAGGAATGCAGTAACAATGTGGATGGAGAAAGCAACTGGTACGGAGATCATAGCCAGAACTTTAACCCATTTTTTGTAGTGCAGACCCTTGTTTTCAGCCTGAAGTACCTGATACCCAACGATGATGTTGAGAATCAGATAGGTAGGAAGTACCACAGAGTCCCAGCAGAGCATGGACTTTGGTGTCCAGTAAATGTATACGTTGAAGAGTTTGGTAGGCACACCAACGTCAACAACGACGAAGAGGAGCGCCATGATGATGGCTGCGATTGCCAAGAATTCCCCGATAACGGTGATGCGGCCATAAGCCTTTGCATCATGGAAGTAGTATGGCAGAACGATCATGACACCCCCGGCGGCAACCCCGACGAAGAAGGTCAGGTGGCCGATGTAAAGCCCCCAAGAAATGTCACGGCTCATCCCAGTTACCTGGAAACCGACGGTCATCTGATAAATGTAAGCAGCAAAACCGATTACGATAAGTGCTACGAGGAAAAGAATCCACGCCCAATATTTCGGGCCGCTGCGTTTGACAAATGTTTTTTCAATCATTGTTTACGCCTCCCCCTCTGCTAAACTTACCTTGTAGTAGCAGCATGGCTGGGTGCCATAGCTTTCACCACGTACAATGGTCATGTTTTCTCTAACCAATTTGGAGATTTCAGAGCTATCGTTATCCAAATCCCCTACAACGATGCCTTCGCTGTTTTCCGCGCAAAGTGGCATCTGACCCTTTGAAAGTCTGTCATAGCAGAAATCGCATTTTTCAACGACACCTTTCATACGGGTAGGGTAAGCGGGGTTAAGATTTTCGATATAATCACGAGGCTCAACAAAGTTGAAGCTTCTGCTGCCATAAGGGCAGGCAGCCATGCAGTTACGGCAACCGATGCAACGGTGCATATCCTGCAAGGTGATCCCGCTTTCTGTCTGGAAGGTTGCCTGAGTTGGGCAAACTTTTACGCAAACTGGTTTGCGGCAATGGTTGCAAGTTGCAACGAATGGTGTATCGGTGTACTTTTCCTGCAATCCTTCATGAGTGATATCATGGAACAACGCAGAGAATGGTTCTGCCCAAATCCACTTTACTTCATGACGACTGTCTGGAACGGTAGGTACGTTATGTTCTGTGTGGCAGATTTTTGCGATGGCATCGATATCATCGATCTTTTCCATATCGATGAACATGCCCCATTTGCCAACCTGTTCTTCAGCAGAAGATTTTTCAAAGCTACCGCCACCAATTGGTGTATTCTTGATGGTTGCACAACCAGCGAGGGTAACAAGACCAGCAGAAAGTGCACCCAGTTTCAAGAATTTACGTCTGGACATATTTTCCATTAGTTTGCCACCTCCTCATCAGTAACGATTTCAAGATCTTCGGAAGTAGCTGCGGCGTCACCGTATTCCGTAGCAGAATTGGTGTGACAGGTCCAGCAGTTAGGATCTACGCCGTTCGCATCATGACATTTCTGGCAGAAATCTTCATAGTTGGAATGGCATTCCAAGCAGGTATTCTGCAGACTCATTTCGAATTCACGGCCATCTGGTGTTACCAGGGTACGGTTGTCGTCGCGAACCACCTGAACCTTCCACTGATGCAGAATTTCCATGTGGTTTTCGCGCATATAGTCCGTGTCATAGATGCATTGTCTTTCATCTTCAGGCAGCGCATTAATGGCTGGCGTGTCAAGACTAACTTCTACTTCGCTGGCAGAGGCGCTTTTGCCAATGTTCAGCCAAATCGGAGAGGTGACGACCAGTAAAAATACAAGCACCCCAACAACGATGTTTGTTTTATTACGCATTTACACCAACCTCCTTAAGATTCCTGGTTCTGCAATGGTTCGAAACGCAGGTTTTCCGTGCGATCAGGTTTTTCACCCTTCATGACCAATGCATTCCCTAAGAGTTCGTGTACACCGCAGACTTCAACACCTGGTACCCAATAACGCATGAGTGGTGGCAAAGCAGCACGGTCAATAGCGCATACGCAAGAGAGCATGTTTACGCCATATTTCTTGTTTACATATTTCACCGCGTTAGCACGAGGGAAACCACCGCGCATACGGAGTTCCATGTCTTCTTCTGCGTTCAAGCCGGAACCAGAACCACAGCAGAAGGTTTTTTCACGGATGGTGTCTTCTGGCATTTCATACCATTCAACACAATGATCGAGAATGTAGCGAGGCTCATCCAGCAGGCCCATTGCACGGGAAGGGTTGCAGGAATCGTGATACGTTGCAACGATACCAGCGTTTCTTGATGGATCGAGTTTAATCTTATTATGACGAATAATATCTGCAGTAAACTCGGTGACATGGATCATCTTTGTGGAACGTGCATTTTCAAATACGGTACCAGTGATTGGGTTCTTTGGTACTTCGAGGAAGTCTGCAGGACCGTTCATGGTATCCATGTACTGGTGAATAACGCGCCACATATGACCGCATTCCCCGCCAATGATGAACTTAACGCCAAGGCGTTTTGCTTCAGCATAAATCTTCTGATTCAAACGTTTCATCATTTCGTTGGATGTGAACAGACCAAAGTTACCACCTTCAGAGTTGAAAGTACTAACGGTGTAGTCCAATCCTAATTCATGGAACAGCATCAGCTGACCCATCAGTGTGTAGTTACCAGGGGTTGCAAAAATGTCCCCAGATGGTGGCACATACAGAATTTCAGCGCCTTTTCTGTTATAGGTGAGATCGAGACGAACGCCCGTAATATCTTCGATATCATCAAGCATCATGTCATAACTGTCGACGATCCCGTGTGGCTGAATGCCAAGGTGGTTCCCTTTCGAGAAGCAGTTGGATACTGGAGTGATAACCCAGTCAATGTTGAGACCAACAAGGTTCAACAACTCGCGAACGAGCATGGTAATTTCAGCCGTGTCGATGCCATATGGGCAGAATACAGAACAACGACGGCATTCGGAGCACTGGAAGAAATAGTAGAACCATTCTTTCAGTACATCAACGGTGAGTTCACGAGCACCAACCATTTTGCCCATCAATTTACCAGCCAAAGTGTATTCTTTACGATACACACTGCGCAGAAGTTCTGCACGAAGCACTGGCATGTTCTTTGGATCGCCGCTTCCTAAGAAGAAGTGACACTTGTCCGCACACGCACCACAGCGAACACAGCAATCCATAAAGATTTTCAAAGAGCGGAAACGATCGAGGCGATCGTGCAGACCTTGAAGAATGATTTTCTGCCAATCTTCAGGCAGCTGCCAATCTTCATCTGGCACACGCCACTCACGAGCGTTTGGGAGGCTGACATTTGCTGCACTTTCCGGTTTTCCGGCGTGACAGTACATCCCTTCTCTAAACTCCACAGGTGTTTCCATCCAAGGAGTCTTTGGAGGGTTATAGCTGATGTCCAGCAGCTCCGCAGGTTTTGGAAGTTTTGCCATTTCATTACACCCCTTTTTCTATGTTGACCTGACATTGACTTGGACAAGATGCACAGGCTTCTGGCGCACAGGCATTATCCTGATCAACATCAAGCGAACTGCTACATTGCATAAAATCTTGCATATCAAGTGCCTTATCTACAAGATCGGCCCTGACCAAGATGTCGTTGGTCTGTCTGATTTGATCCAAACGCATCTTGTAAATCAATTCACGACTTTCACTATAACTGTCAAAAGCATAGAGGCCAACAGTATCAAGATCGCTGTAAAAATCCAGCCATTCTTGTGTTGACACCTGAGCGCTGTGCAGCGCCTTGCCGCAAACCTGCTCAATGACTTGCTTCAATGCTGGCACAAAGGACACTGCTTGGCTAGGCAGCACTTCCTGCACCGCTTTGATGCGCAAGATCATGTGCACGTTTTCATTCACCACATCTGCATCGGGTGCGTCAGACAGTAGTGTATGCAACAGTTTTTCCAAACTATGGTATAGATTAGCGCCCACAGGGTTTGTGAAATCGCTATTGACTTTCTTAAAATACTTTCTTGCTTCCACTGGATAAGAGTGCATCATTTGTTCAAACCATCCAGTTAGGAGCTCTTTTTCATGGGCTCGCAAGACCTCTTTCAATCGAGTTGACAAAAACAGGACCCCCAAACTTATTGAATATAACTATGTAACCCAGGCAGAAAATAACTTACGCCAAATAGGGTAAAAATAACTGCAACCAAACCAATGACATTGACCCAGGCAACCTTGTTTTCAGACCATCCGCGCAGACGCAGATGAACATACATGGCGTAAATCAACCAAGTAATCAACGCCCAGGTTTCTTTTGGATCCCAGCTCCAGAAGGAGCCCCATGCGTATTCGGCCCAAACAGCGCCGGTGATAATAACAATGGTTAAAAGCGCCAAACCAATGATGCAGGCACGATAAGCCCATTCATTGAGCACTTCTTTTTCCGGTAGATTTTTAAATTTCTGTTTACCGCCTAAAAGCACCATTACTGAAAATATAAAAGAAAACAGGAATGTAGTGTAGGAAATGATAGCGGTAGAAACATGGAAATCAAGCCAGTTGCTTCTTAAAGCAGGTGCCACAGCAGTCTGCTCCATGTTGAAGCTTGTCATCCAGATGCCAAGTGCAACGGCAATTGGATAAATCAAATAGCCAATCACTGGCACTTTCTGCTTAATGGTAATAACTGCAGAAATGATCAGCATCAACGCGCACAGCCAGAAAGCAAAATCCAAACCAGTGGTAAATGGCAGCCGGCCAACCGCAACAATACGCACAACCAGAGCCATCACTGCAATGACAGACGTCACAATGGCAAGCCATTTTGTAACTGGTGTTTCTGAAATTTTGTGGCGATGAAGCAGCAAAAGAAGAAAACTGCCTACACAAGAACCTATGACAGCCCAGATCAAGTACAATTGCAAGGTTTCTAACATTTCTTTTCCTCATCCTCCTGTTGCTGATCCAAAACACCAAGCTTCTTCCGTTGTTTGCGACGAATATACGCGCTCTTATTAATCAAGCGCAGAGACACGCGCCCGTCTTTAGAGACAAAAGCATGTACTTCGCTGTAGCGCCCAAGTAAGGTGAGCAGGGAGCCTATCGAGGCAACGATAAAGCCGGCAAAAATAACCGGAATGGCGCGGCTGTATTTAATTTCAAGCACAGTCGCCGACAACGGCTGAATATATTCAATCGTGGTGTTATCGTCAATATTAATGGTTGTCCCTGTACGGAACGCATGAGATCCAATTTGATTGTTGTTTTCATCAAAAATATAGAGAAGAGCAACATCATCGGTCATTGGCTCAATATCAACGGTGTTTTCGCCAAGCATAAAGCGCTGACTTTCAGGAATAGCATAATCGCCCGTAACCGATTCATCGCCTTCAATATGAACCACATACATATTGCGATAAGCCATTTGATAAATGCTCAACCCATGTTCCTTATACGGATGGTTGACACTGGTCGTCACATTTTCAGCAATTTTTTCGTCGCCTAGACTTAGATCAAAAGTGGTAATCCAGTTTTCAACAGCACCACTGTCATCATAATCGGTTTTGAAATCAGTGACAGATATCACACCTTCGCCAACACGTTCTTCAATAGCCGAAGGCAATGGCTGGGATTCTCCTGGTGTGAGCATGAGCTGCCCCGTGACGGCGAAGCTGGATAAAAAGGCCCCAACAATGATAATCAGCAATCCAATATGCAAAATATGCGAAGCGAAAGCCGCTGGCATATTTTGGCGTGCAAGAATATACAAGCCATCTTCATTTTCATAGGACTGTGTTTTATATCGCAGCTCTTTTAATGCTTGAAACAAGCCGGTTTGATCCAGCGTGCTGTCCTGAAAATATTGTTCGCTGCCAATCAGACTTTCGGGTTTACGCCGAAGTGTCCGTGCCAATTTCGGCCAAAGCTGCACACTACAAGTCAACAAATTGACAAAAAACGCCGCCGACAAAATGCGAAACGGCCAGGATTGATACATTTCTGGCAAGTCATACACTGTCGCCGCCACTGCCAAACCAGTAAGCGCCGCAATAATGATCACCGCCAGACGGACAGATGAAATAAATTTTAACATTTCTTCCTCCATAGCTTGTGATATTTTTCCTTAAAACCAAGTTCAAACTTCACACAATTTCTTCATATTACAAGCTACACCATCTTCATTATAGCAGAGGTTCCCCACATTCTTCAACTTTTATACAATCTTAGCTGCTTTTCATGAACAAGATTTATCAATCTGATTTATAAATGAATTTTTTATTATTTATGCGTCGTCCTTATTATTATGAGACGTTCAGTCGCAATAATACCATTTTTTCAGATTTATGGCAGAAAAAACCACCTGTCATCATTTTCACAGGTGATTCATTGTCTATTTAAGCGTCAACGGACGCCGCAATTCTCGACTGAATAATGTCACACAACAGCGGGTCGGCACCAATCGGCTGCGTTGTGATAAGATTCACATTCGGATGACGTTTCGCAGCACGCTGCATACGTTCTGGCAGATCTTTAGCAATGTGATGCCCAAAGGATAAAAACAATGGCACCACAATAATCGTTTGCAACTCCTCCTCTGCCAACAGATCCAAAACGTTTTCAAGTCGTGGCTCCGACATTTCCACAAAGGCATGGCGCACCACACGCTCAGGATGCTGCTCTTGATAACGTTTTGCGGTCTCTTGTATCACATCACGCCCCTGAGGATAACGACTGCCATGGCCCAAAATGATAATGCCTTCTTTTTTATTGCACATCCACATAGTCCTCTGTCTCAGCATCCGCCTGCGGAATGATCCACGCCAGAAGCGCGTAGACCACTATCACAATCAGGTGATTAAACGGTGGCACCAGAGCCATTGCCAACCATGCCAGTCGAACATACCCGACATCCACACCAATCGTTTTTGCCAGGCCAGCACAAACGCCTGTTAATTTTTTTCCTTTTTTTGCACGGCGCAACTTTTCCATCGTGCGACCCCCTTTAAGCAAGCCTTCTTGTACTATGATCTAAAAACGTGTACAATACAAGTTACAACTCATTGTATAATATTCCCAAAGGAGAGACAAGACCAGATGCGCATTTTTCTATTCATCCTATCACTCATTATTGCCGCTGCCTGTGTGTTCTTAAACATTCTTAATTTTAACGGCACGTTATCCCAAACAGAATTTTTACTCGTCAACGTTCTTGTAGAATTTCTGCTTTGTATGATTCTCGGTCACTTCATGCATCGTACTTACGCAAACTATAAGCGTGCAAAAAATCTGAGCCAAGAGTTGACAAATGCTCAAGCCGCTTTGCAATTAAAAACCAAAGAGGCAGCAGCCGCTAAAGCAGATACGGCGACAGCAAAAGAACACCCCACTGCTACACAGCAGTCCGCTCCTGAAGCACCTGTTGTTGAATCTTCATCGACAACCACTGCTCAAACCATGCAGCAAGCACCATCATCCGCTGATCAAACTCAGCCACTGCCAACCGCCCATGCTGCTGTCGACGATCTTGACGCAACAACGCTCTTCAAAGCACCATTAACAAAATAAGGATTGCAAAAAAGGGACGGCCTTCAATGATTCTTCGTGATTCATTGAAGGCCGTCCTTTTTTAATATGAAACCTATTACAAAGAAAAATACCCGAGGACAATCCTCGGGCAAAAAAAGAATGCTTCGAGCCGGAATCGAACCAGCGACACGAGGATTTTCAGTCCTCTGCTCTACCGACTGAGCTATCGAAGCATCCGACGCAGATGGGTCTCGAACCCACGACCTCCAGCGTGACAGGCTGGCGCTC
>OGRU01001957.1_pt1 | contig 14324 bp, 8 predicted proteins | sample 1553541 | NCBI WGS metagenome assembly OGRU01 (sample SAMEA2580068, study PRJEB22360) | human gut metagenome | biome: human gut; feature: human-associated habitat; material: faeces | place: Denmark | collected 2008/2010
GAATGCATGGCATTCCTTCAATCGTCATCAATGTTCACAGACCGGGAGAAGAAAACTATATGGATGACGAAGTTGACCTGTTATCGGGTAACCGGATTGATTTGGAGATATTAGAACATATCCCAAGTATAACCAGTGAACCGAAGGCTATGGAAGTCATTGCAGAGCTTGTAGCAAAGCTGCCTGAAATGGAGATAGATGGTGTCATGTCTGAAGATATGGAAGCAAAGGTATGGGAGAAACGTATGCCGGATTTGACACCTACAGAACAGCTTGCTGTGGAAATTGACCGTTTCAGCCATGATTATGATATTTATTCCTACCGCAACAACAACCCAAATATGACGGAAAGCGTGTCAGAGATTTCCGAGATGATAGTTCAAGGGAATACGGAGCCTATTTCAGACTGGTTGAACGAGGTTATTTCCGAGGGAACTTTGCCGGACGAAATGCAAAGGGCAAAAGTATTGCTGGAAAAATTGGCTGAATACAAGCCTCTTGCCAAGATTGAAGAAATGGAAGAACAAAATTATAACATGATTGACAATGTACTTAACAATATGCCACTGAAGAAAGAACCTTATCTGGAATACTTTGCCACAGAATGTGATGAGTTCCATGATATGGGAGCTTATGAAAAAAGTACCGATGTTAATCAGATAGCTGCGGTCTATGAAAAATATAGGGAAAATCCAGAAACTGCGTATCTTGGATGCTCAATGGGAATTATTTATCGTGATCCGGAAGATAGTTACTATGATGAAGCTGAATTTGCAATTGTTAAAGGAAATACCGTATTTGGAAATCTAATGGACGATGTTCGATTTTATGGGGAACTTGCACTGGTACGGGAAGGGATTGAGAAAATTCATGAAGCATTGCCGGACTATAAGTACGTTCCGATGCAAGATGTTCGAGAAGCAATGTATCCAGAGAAGATGACCACAGAACAGCTGGCAGAGGCACTGGATGAGATTGCAGAAGCTTTTGATCCGTATGATTACCGGGATCATGTAGAACCGGGGCAGGATACCTTACAGGAAGTCATGCTGGATCTGCAAAGTGGAAATGTTGGTTCTTATATTTCCTTTCTGAAGGATGTGATTGAAGAAGACTGTGAGCAGTCCGTGTGGGCAGGTGTTTTGCTGGAACGGCTGAAATCCTACGAACCAGATATATCCAAAGAAACAGAGCCGATGGTGTATGTGAATTACTGTGAAAAGCGGGAGCTGATGGAACCACGCTGTCAGAAGCTCTCAGATCTGGATTCCCGTACTGCACAGAAGGATAAGGAATGGTACGCAGACCGTAATCCGAGGACGGATGAGCCGATGGTAACAGCCCAGATGTTTTTTACTATATATTATGCGGAAAAAGGCGATAAAATGCTGCAACATTTCAAAGGGAAAATAGATATTGGAACAGGAAATGGCGGTATTTTAAGTCAGCTGAAACTCCAAAATGAACTGAAACTTACGGATGAAAGCTGGATTGGTTATCTGAAAAACAAGGGAAATGAAGAGTTTCAGAAGTGTATGGAAGATCTGACTGATATGCAGAACCATGTGCTGCCATATTTGCAGAGCTTTTGCAGTCTGGAAGAAAAAAGTGTGCAGGAAAAGCAGGAACGGCTGGTTGCAGAAAAGCAGGACAGCAGAGTAGAAGCGTCAAGAGCAGCGAATGTGACAAAAGGGGATAATGACAAAGCTGTGAAAAAGGTAGTTTCGAGTATGCAAACAGAAAAGAATAAAGCAACTACGAAGGCAAAGAAGCCATCTATTCATGAACGACTGGAAATCAATAAGAGAAAAATCCAAGAAAAGCAGGGAAAAGATGAGCCGGAGAGAGGAGCTGATCGGGATGTAAGAACGGTATAAATTTATAGAAAGGCACTTGGCTCCGTTTTGGACATAGCAAAAGTGCTGGCAGTGACGAACGAAGATGTGCTGTCTGCTTATTTGCAGAGAGTATCTGATTTTGGAGACTGCCTACTTGCAACTTGTACGAAGGCGAATCAGTGTGATGCGATTGTGACAAGGAATAAAAAGGATTTTCTTTCCTTTTGGATTACACTGCTTTCTCCGGAAGAACTGCTGAATATTTATTCGTAAAAATATGTTTTTATAATCGGTAGCAGAAGGAAAGTTGAATGATAACTCCGATCCAGCATACTGGAAAATATAAAAATTTTATAACAAAGTGGAAAACCCTGCGTAGGATCAGAAATGTTCTCACAGGGTTTCATGTATCTAATAAAATATAGAAATTTAGCGGATTTCTGCTAGAATAAGAAAAACTGTTAAAAAAATATCGTACATAGATCAAAAAGACTATATATGGGCGACCTTTTAAAGCCGATTTATATAAAATAGAAGAAAAAAAGGTGGTCGATACCGTGGATATAAAAACAGCGTCATATATCGTTTAAACGATCTGATTAATCAGAAAGATATCACAGTGAATGAAGCGGCGGTGCGCTCAGGCGTCCCGCCTTCAACACTGAAAAATATTTTGTATGGACAAAGCAGGAATGCTGGCGTAGTTACAATTAAAAAGATATGCGATGGATTGGATATTACAATACAGGAATTTTTTGAAGATCCCATCTTCGCAGATTTGGAACCGGAGTTATAGGAACAGGCAAATAATCTTAGGATTCAGATTCTGCAAGATGGTTTTTTTATGGGAAAGGGTTAGAAGAAACTAACACTGGAGGATGAATATGTGTAAAATAGCAATTTGCGACGATGATAAAGAATACAGGGAGAAAATAAAGACGGTCATAAAAACGGAAGGGATTCTGTCTTCGAATGAGATACGGTTTTATGAATATGAATCAGGAAAAGAATTATTGGAAGATGCGGATATTTTGCATGATCTGATTTTTATGGATATGCGTATGCCTGGATTGGATGGAAATAAAACAGTACTGAAGCTGAGGGAATATAATGAAGCAGCAATATTGGTGTTCTGCTCCGGCTGTTTTGAACCGACTCCTGACAGCATTAATGTTGGACAACCGTTCCGGTACATCATGAAGGATCTGCATGACAGAAGTCTGAAAAAGGAAATACCTATGATTTTATTAAAAGTGAAATTGTGCTGTGGAGATTCTTCCGTGACAGTTACATCGGCGGGAAGGATAATGCGCATCCATACGGAAGACATTTTATATATCTGTCTGGCGAAAAGGGGCTGTACGATATACATTGCCAGACAGGGAAAGATAGAAGAGATGCATTGCAAGGAATCTTTAAGTGATCTGTATGAGTGTCTGGCCGGAAGGGGATTTGAGTATGCACACAACAGCTATATTGTGAATTTGGCAAAAGTGGAAGGATTGGAAAAGAACGTTGCGTTGCTGTCGTTTGGAATCCAGTTGAATGTTTCGAGGTCGAGAAAAGGACAGTTTGCCGACGCACTGATAACATTTCTTGGGGAAAGGAACGGCATGGTATGATAATAAGAGATTATTTGATTTGTCTTCTTCAGATGTATCTGTTGGAGGACTTGGAAAAGAACATACTCCCATACAGAAGAGAAAGATTCTGGGAAAAATTTCTCGTATATTGTATCGCAGCACTGGCAATGTTCGGAACCAACCGCCTGGAATCCTCAATACTTAATATGGTAATGATTCCGGTAATCTATATGATCGCGTCTATGGTTGTGTTCCGGGGAAATATATGGAAGAAGCTGGTTACGGTATGCTGCTATTATGTGCTGGCAATTATTCCCGAATTTCTCTTTGCGGCACTTACGAATGCATATGGCGTGACTGGTGCGTCCGAGGGCTTCAGGACTGAAACAGAAAAGACATTAGCACTCCTGCTGATGAGTACCATGACATTTCTGTTTATTAAATGCATTAATCAGGTAACAAGGAAAAGGGATTATCTGACGATTGAAAATAAAACATTTACAGTGCTGCTCATGCTGCCAACCGCAACGATCGTTATGTTAGGATGTATGTTTTATTCGCACACTTCTTTTGAAGGAATGAACAGGGTCATGGTTCCGGTAGGAGCTTCGCTTCTGTTAATGACGAATATCTTCATTTTCACAGTATTTGACAGGTTTGTAGAAAAATCAGAAGAAGTGAAGAAGATGGACCGGCTATACCAGAAAAGCAGGGCGGAGATTGCCAATCTGCAGTATATGAATAAGGTTAATGAGGATAACAGAGCATTCTTACACGATATAAATAAATTTATCTGTACAGTAGCCGGCTTGATAGAAGAAGGAGAGAATCAAGAGGTTAAGGACATCATGGAACATTTAGGCGTCCGGATTCAGAATCTTCAAAAAAGTGTATATTGTGAGCATCCGATCTTGAACAGCATCCTATGTGAAAGAAAATTTCTTGCAGAATCTAAGGATATATCCTATAGGATTACCCTGGGTAATGATCTCAGACTGGATTTTCTGGAAGAGTTGGATTTGATCTCGATCGTAGGGAATCTTTTGGATAACGCACTGGAAGCGGCAGAAAAGACAGAAGATGGCAGATATGTGGAATGCAGGATGTATATGGGAAATGCGGGGCATTTCCTTGTCATGGAATTTTGCAATGGGTATGTCGTCCCTCTGTTAAAGGACAAGGACAGGTACATAAGCACCAAAAGAGACGCGGACAGTCACGGGATCGGACTGCACACGGTTGGAAAACTGGTTAAAAAGTATGCGGGAATTATGCGAGTGGAGGCAGGAGAACGGGAGTTCTCTGTTAAGCTGATCTTTACAATCAAATAAGGACGTGCAAAAATCGCCCAAAAAGTTACCGTTTTTGCCGCGGTAATTGAAAAGAGGGCGATTTTTGTGTAAACTTTCGGAAAAAAGGAGGCTTTGTAACTATGAAAAAAATAATCAGAAAAAACCTGGGAATCAAACTGCTTGGAGCTGTAAACTGTCTTGCACTCTGCTTGACGGCGTATACGGCAAATCTGGCGTGCAACTGGCTGTACTATCAGGAAGATGAGCCGGAAGAAGTTAAGAAAATGAGGAAATTCTAGTGTGGAAAAAAATGGCTGGTCGGCTTTTTGAACTACAAAGCAGGAATGGGATTCTTGAAGAGAAAGACCGCAGGCTGTATGAATATGCTTACGGCGTACTGCTGGGCAGGGTGGTAATATACCTTATCATCGTCATACTTGGCATCATAACGGGGAATTGGATGGAGATGATAGTCTTTTTATTGCCCTTTACTGTTTTAAGGCAGTATGCCGGAGGGATTCATTTGGAAAAGGCAGGGGGCTGCATGGCTGTTTCCGGTATCCTTGTCCTTCTATGCAGTCTGTATCTGGCGTCTGCTCCGGCTGTAATATGGCAAATGCGGATCATATGGTTTGTCGCGGTTGGCGTTATATTTATCATGGCGCCGGTAGATGCCAGCAGCAAGAAGTTGGATGCGAAAGAGAAAAAAGTTTATGGGATGCGCGCGAGGGTAATTTTAGTTATTGAATGCGCGATAGCAGGTGTTTTTTCTGTGATTGGATATTCCCTGATCGTAAACGGGATTATGGTAGCGCATATTGTTTTGGCGTCTGGTTTAATATTAGGATGGACCAAAATTTTTTTTGACAAAGAGTTAGAGTGAACTAATCCATGATAGGAATAAGAAATACCTGGGAAAAGCGTATTGCAAAAGGATGATAAACAGAACAAAAAGAACATGATACAAGAGGAATATAAAAGTGAATTTGAAATTGATAAAAAATACAGAAAATATCAACAAAGAGAAAATAACCTTGTTCTGCCTGCCGTTTGCAGGAGGCGGTGCTTCTGCTTATAACCAGTGGGCGAAAAAGATGCAGGGGAAAGTAACGGTATGCCCAGTTCAGCTTCCGGGAAGGGAAGAACAGATCATGGAGAAACCGTATATAGATATGTCGGTTATGTTAGATGACCTGGAAGAGGCTGTAAGAAAGGTTGTGTACGGACCGTATGCCTTATGGGGACACAGTATGGGTGGGAAGATCGCCTATGAGCTGGAAAAACGGTTGGAGGCAGCGGGATATACTGCAAAATGCCTGTTTATTTCCGGCAGCCGGATTCCCAGCATTCCGGAACCGAAGCCAATCTATCATCTTCCGGATGAAGCGTTTAAGAGGGAACTGGGAAGATTTGAAGGGACGCCAAAAGAGATACTAGAGAATCAGGAATTGTTGGATTTCTTTCTGCCTATGCTGCGGGCGGATTTTACCATGGATGAAACGTATTATGATAAAGCGGGAGTAGTGCTGCATACACCTATCTCTGCATTTGGCGGAGAAAAGGACGGTGAAGCGGATGAGAGTGCAATCTGTGAATGGGGAAAGTATACGGATAATGATTTTGACTACCGAATATTTCCGGGAGGGCATTTTTATCTGCGGGATTACGAAGACGAAGTAATAAGTGAGGTTGAGAGACGGCTTCAGGGAATGAAAAATGGAGGTTAAACGATGCGGGGAGAAGGAATTTCTGTCAGCAGACAAACTTTATATCCGTGAAAATGAGATACATATATGGTGTATCCGCTGGCCTGAAATGACAGATTTCTGGAAGAACCATGAATATATCCTGAGTGGGCAGGAATTGGAGCAAGCCGGAAGATTCCGTTTTCCTGAAGACAGGATGCGTTATATTGCCGGGAAACTTATCGTGCGAATTCTCTTGAAAAGATACTTAGATGTGGAAACAGTTGATTTTTCTGTCAATGAACTGGGTAAGCCTTATCATAAAGAAATCGCAGGAAAGCAGACAGTCAATTTTAATATTTCGCATTCGGGGGAATTCATACTGGAGGGATTCGCTGTCGGAATGGATATCGGAGTGGATGTGCAGGAAATGGCAGGATGCCCGGATTACAGGGAGATAGCCGGGAATTTCTATACGGCAGAAGAAGCGGAAGATGTAATAAATGAGGGACCGGAACTGTTTTTCCAGTATTGGGCGGCGAAAGAAGCGTATGTAAAAGCGATCGGTATTGGATTGGGAAGAGGAATGGATTTCTTCTCTGTCAGAAACGGGGAAATTACAGAAAAAGGCAGGAAAGGCCAGGGATGGCATTTGTATCCAGTAAAGATTGAGGGATATGCTGCGTATGTGGCGGCGCATAAGAAAGGAGACAAATCAAATGAGTTATAAGAAGGATATGAGCAAATACGAGCATCTGGAAGGATGGGAACGATGCGGCTTTGGAGAGCAGCTTGATAAGTGGGCGGAAAAATATGGAGAAAGAACTGCGGTCACGGACAGCGAAGACGAGATCAGTTATATGGAATTAAAGCAAAAAGCAGATTGTCTTGCGGCAGCTTTTCTGCGTAAAGGGATTTTAAAGGGAGACAAAGTGCTTGTGCAGCTTCCGAATAGGATTTCTTTTGTGATCGTGTTTTTTGCGCTTTCCAAGATTGGGGCGGTGCCAATCATGATGCTGCCGGCCCACAGGGAGGCGGAACTGGAAGGAATTATTGAACTGGCAAAGCCGGCCGCTTATATTGTGGTGGAGAAATATCTGGGATTTTCATATGTGCCGATGGCAAATGCGATGAAAGAGAAATATTCATGTATCCGGCATATATTTGTAGATAGCGAATCCGGGGATATCAGTGGAATGATTGCGGAAACGTGTGGAGAAAATGGAGCATTTCCGGCTGTGGATGGGTATGAAACGGCGGTGCTTTTGCTGTCCGGCGGGACGACAGGGGTTCCGAAACTGATTCCGCGCACCCATACGGATTATATGTATAATGCCCGCATGTCCGCGAAGAGATGCCGCTTGGATAGCAGTGACGTTTATCTGGCGTCTCTTCCGGTAGCTCATAATTTCCCATTATGCTGCCCGGGGCTTTTAGGCACGCTGGACGTGGGAGGAAAAGTTGTGCTTGCGTCTGCGACCAGCCCGGATGATATCCTTGACGCAATTACAGAGGAAGGTGTCACGATAACGGCATTGGTTCCTGCTATGGTTACTGTGTGCATGGAAATGCTGGAATGGGATGAAGATTATGATATATCCAGCCTGCGGATTTTGCAGGTGGGCGGCGCAATGCTGGAAGATTCCCTTGCGGATAAGATCATTGAAGAATGGCCGTGTAAACTGATGCAGGTATTTGGTACGGCGGAGGGGCTACTGTCCTTTACTAGCCCGGAGGATGAAGGTTCCCTGATCGCAAGATGTCAGGGAACTCCGGTGTCTCCTGCGGATGAAGTGAAGATTGTGGATGAAGAAGATAAGGCCGTACCGGAAGGAGTTTTTGGGGAATTATTATCCAGAGGCCCGTATACGATTGATGGTTATTATATGGCGGAGGAAGCAAATAAAAAGAGCTTTACGCCGGACGGGTTTTACCGGACGGGCGATAAAGCTATGTGGACGAAAGACAGAAGGTTACGTTTGGGCGGGAGAATCAAAGAGCAGATTAACCGCGCCGGAGAAAAGATCATGCCTTCAGAGATTGAAGCTTACCTTTGCAGGCATTCGAAAATCAAAGAGGCAGCCGTTGTCGGCGTTCCGGATGAAACCCTTGGAAACCGGATATGTGCATTCCTTGTGACCGATGATGAAGCCGGGATCGATTTGCAGGAAATCCACAGGTTCCTGCGGGAAATAGGCGTTGCGGCGTATAAAATGCCGGATCAGATAGAACGGGTAGAGACATGGCCGCTGACCAGCGTAGGAAAAATAGATAAGAAAGCATTAGAACGGATGGCGCAGGAAAAATAGAAGGAGACAGAATCATGGAATATATAGAGATAAAGGAACAGATCAAACAAAAGCTGCCGGTAGCCAGAGATTTGGGGGATTCCGAAAATCTGCTGGAGCTTGGGCTTTCATCCCTGACGATCATGCGTCTGGTAAACCAGTGGAGAAAACAGGGGGTTAAGGTTTCATTCGGTTCATTGATGGAAAATCCTACCTTTGAAGGCTGGTGGGCGCTGATCCAGCGCAGCATGAAGAAAAAAGCGGGCAAAAAACGGGCGCAAGAATCTAAGATAACGCCGGAAAAGGATATGAAACAGCCGTTTCCTTTAACAGACGTACAGTATGCATATTGGGTTGGCAGGGATGAAGAACAGGCTCTTGGAGGAATAGACTGTCATGCGTATTTAGAGTTTGATGGGGGAAATATAGATCCGGAGCGTCTGGAAAAAGCATGGAATGTGCTGCAGTATCATCATCCCATGCTGCGTGCCTGCTTTTTGGAAGATGGGACACAGAAAATCCTGGATAAGCCGTATTGTGAAAAAATAAAGGTTCATGATTTTTCACGGATGTCATCTGAGGAAGCAGAGGTAATGGCAGTATCTGTCAGAGAACGTTTATCCCATCGGAAGCTAAAGATCGAGGAAGGCGAAGTGGCAGGAATAGAGCTTACGCTTTTTCCTGAAAATAGGGCACGCATGCACGTGGATATGGCACTTTTGGTTGCCGATGTACAGAGTTTGCAGATCTTATTGAGGGATTTGGCGGCTGCCTATCGCGGAGAAAGCCTTCCGGCAGAATCAAAAGGGTGGAATTTTGCTTCTTATCTGGAACGGCAGAAAGAGGAAGATAAGGAAGAGAGAAACAATGCAGAAGGATACTGGAAAAAACGCTTGGAGCATTTGCCGAAAGGGCCAGGCCTGCCACTGGCAAAACGGCCGCAGGAAGTGACAAAGACTGTATTCAACCGCAGGATTGTAAGGATTGGCAAGGAAGAGTGGGCTCATCTGCAAGTACGGGCAAAGGAATACCAGACAACTCCGGCAATGGTTCTTCTTACTGCATATGCGACGGTTTTGGAACGGTGGAGCAGGAATCATCGTTTCCTTATTAATATTCCATTTTTTAACCGGAAAACAGAGCAGCAGGGATTGGAAGACGTGATAGCAGATTTCACTACACTGTTATTGCTGGAGATTGACTGCGAAGGGAATCCGACGTTTGCAGAATTGCTAGACAGGATCCAGAAGCAGCTCCATGAGGATATGAAGTATACGGCATATTCTGGCGTGCAAGTCCAGAGAGACCTTGCACAGATGTATGGAGACGCATCGGCAGTGGCGCCGGTTGTTTTTGCCTGCAATCTGGGAACGCCGTTGGTAAATGATACGTTCCGGAAAGAACTGGGGCAGTTTTCCTATATGATTTCCCAAACGCCGCAGGTGTGGAATGACTTCCAGAGTTATGAAGATGAAAATGGCGTACAGCTTACATGGGACAGCGTGGATAAGTTATTCCCGGAGAATATGATCCCGGATATGCTGGAGTGTTTTGAGAATCTTCTGCATGAATTGGGAAAGAAGGACTGGAATCAGCGATTTGATGTGCTTCCTGAAAAAAGAAAAAGAGAAATTGAAGATACAGCGCGTACAGGAGTGCCGGAGCGTGTGGAATGCCTGCATTGGGCTGTTATGAACCATGCGGAAGTTTGCCCGGAAGATATTGCGCTTATTGATGCGGGAAGCGGAAGATCGGTTTCCTATGGGGAATTAAAAGCACGGGCGACAGCAGTGGCGGCAGGGATTTCAGAAAAGGATATTAAGGGAGTCCCGGTTGCACTTACCCTGCCGCGCGGGATAGAACAGATCGAGACGGCATTAGGAATTTTGCTTTCCGGAAATTCATACCTTCCGGTCAGCTTAAGCCAGCCTAAAGATCGGAGAGCGTTAATCCATGAGAAGACGGGAGTCCGCTATGTGGTCACGAATCGGGAATTATCCGAAAAACTGGACTGGCCGGAAGGTACGGAAATCCTTGTGATGGAAGGTATGGAAGAGGGACAGAAAAATGTGAGACTGCCAGAGGTGTCGCCGAAGGACAGCGCCTATATCATCATGACGTCAGGCTCTACAGGTGTTCCGAAGGGTGTAGAGATTGCGCATGAAAGCGCATGGAATACGGTTCAGGATATTAATGAAAAGTACCATGTGACAAGTGCAGATCGGGCGCTGGCTGTATCAGCTATGGATTTTGACCTGTCGGTATATGATGTTTTTGGAATTTTAGGCGCAGGAGGAACATTGGTATTGCTTCCAGAGCAGGAGAGAAGGAATGCGGATTACTGGCTGGAACAAGTGTTGAAATATCAGATTACCGTTTGGAATTCAGTGCCGGTGCTTCTGGATATGCTTTTGATACGGGCGGAATCCATGAAACAGAAACTGCCGATCAGGGCGGTTATGCTTTCCGGAGATTGGATTGGGATGGATCTCCCGCAGAGGGTTGCGGCATGGACAGAGGATTGCCAGTTTGTCGCTATGGGAGGAGCTACAGAGGCAAGTATCTGGTCCAATTATCAGAATGTTACCCTGCCGATGCCGAAAAACTGGAAATCTATTCCTTATGGAAAGCCACTCAGATATCAGGCATATCGTGTTGTGGATGAGTATGGAAGGGATTGTCCTTACTGGGCAGAAGGCGAACTCTGGATTGGCGGTTTTGGTGTAGCAAAAGGATATAGGGGAGATTCTGCGCTTACGGGGCAGAAATTTATCACAGATCAGTATGGAAGATGGTATCGGACCGGTGATCTCGGAAGAATCTGGGATGATGAGACAATTGAATTTTTGGGAAGAAAAGACCATCAGGTAAAGATCCGTGGACACAGGATTGAATTGGGAGAAATTGAACATGCGATTCAGGAGTTTCCGGGTGTGGCTCATGCAGTTGTTGATACAGTTAGTGATGGTCATGGCAATAAAACGCTGGCTGCTTATATCGGAGCGCCGATACAGGAAGATTCTAAAGTTACAACGTATTTGTACGGCACAGATATCTTTGGCGGGGGCTGGAAAGAACTGAAGGATGATGTCAGCAATTGGCAGATGCAGCAGGAACGGAAGACAGCATACAAAAATTTCCTTGCCTATGCAGACCAGAGATGTGTACAGCTTATGCTGGAGACACTCATAGAGTTAGGCGTTTTTGTATCAGAGAAGGAAGTCCTTTCGCAGAAGGAAATTTTTGAAAAAGGGAGCATTACGGAAACACAGAAGAATACTGTGGCAAGATGGTTGGAAATTTTAAAGAAGGAAGGAATCCTGAGAGAAGAGGACGGCAGACTATCGCGTACCGGGAAGGAAGTAGCTGTACCGGAAAAAGCTGGAGATGCGGAAACGTATTTTAAGAAACTGAAGCCGTATCTGAAGCATATGGTTACTGGGAATGAAGTTCCGCTGGATGTATTTTACCAGAAAGATTCGGCGCTGGCTCCGAATATGTTGCTTCGGAGGATTCCGGGTTACGAGGAGACCGTGGAAAGACTGGTGCAGGAATTAAAACTTCTGATAGAAGGGCGCAGGAAAGAACCACTCCAGATTATAGAGATTGGGACAAGGGATGCTGCAATTACAAGACAGATTTTAAATGTGCTGGAAGATGTAAGTGTGGCGTATACATATGTGGATTCTTCAAAATATTTTCTGCAGGAAGCGGAGAAAGAGCTTGCGGGATATGAAAGAGTCGAGTTTGAAATGCTGAATCTGGAAGAAAGCATGGACAAGCAGCAGATGGCTCTGCATAGTTATGATGTCGTGATATCGGTAAATGCTTTGCATAGAAATATTGACGCTGTGGATGCGGTAAAGAAAGTAGCGGAATTACTGAAGCCAAATGGGATATTGTTAATGACAGATCTTGTGGTAAGGACATATCTTCAGGAGCTTACAGCAACTTTTTTGGAAAATGGTTTCGCAGATATTCGGGACAAGAGAAAAGAAGCGGGGATGGTTACCCCAGATTGTCTGCTGTGGAGAGAATGCTTATCAGAGGCAGGATTAGGCCAGGACATTGTTGTAACAGAAGAATATGGGAGATGTATATGCTGCAGTAGGCAGCAGGCATCTGTCTTGTCCTATTATGATGGAGCACTTAGGGAATATCTGTCGGAAAAGCTGCCGGAGTATATGGTTCCCCAAAACTATCATTTTATGGCACAGCTTCCAACATTGTCCAATGGAAAGATTAACCGGAAAAAATTACGGGAAGATTTTAAAGAAGAAACTTCGGTTATCAGATTTTCAAAAGCAGTAACGGAGACAGAAGAAAAACTTTTGGATATTTGGAAACGAATGTTTGGTTATGAAAATTTAGGGACTGAAGATAATTATTTTGTTTTAGGTGGTGATTCATTAATAGCAACCAAATTGATTTCAGATATTCAGAAAGAATTTGGCTGTAAAATTATGATTAGTGATATTTTTGAAAATGTTACGATAAAATTATTGGCTCAAAAGATAGATTTAGTAAGACAAAATGTCATTATGGAAGATATCGAGATGGAGTGTGGAGAAATTTAACATTGTCAAATCTGTTTTTTAGTATATTTCATAATGAAAAATAGCTCGCATTTTTAGGGGCAAATTACGAGTATTAGATATTGAGGAGTGTAACTTGTCCCTATTTTATTGAGAAGGTGAGAAAATGAGAAAATTAAAGTCACTTGTATGTGGTAGTAAGTTTGGACAATTTTATATAGATGCTATTAGTAAGATGAAAGAGTGCGTGGAATTCATAGGCATTTTTTCTAATGGAAGTGAACGATCAAGGCTATGTGCTGAAAAATATAATGTTAATTTATATACATCGATAGATAAAATCCCAGAGGATATAGACATTGTATTTATTGCTGTCAGAACGGGTGTAATGGGAGGTGATGGAAGTGAACTGGCATTAAAATTTTTGTCTAAAGGTATTCATGTATTCATTGAACAGCCTATTCATATAGACGAGATGAAAAAATGTGTAAAATGTTCAATTGAGAAGGGGGTATTTTTTCATGTAGCAAATTTTTATAAGTACATGGACACTGTTCATAAATACATTGAGTGCTCTAAAGGGCTGTTGAGGAAAAATGAAATATTGTCAATAGAATGTGCTTGTGCTAATCAAGTTATATATAGTCTACTGGACAATATTTTGAGAATTTTCAGGGAAAAGGCAAGATTTTCGATTGAAAATTTTTGGATACAAAATCAAGATTTTTTTATTGCTTCAGGTAGTATTAACGATATACCGTTGAGTATTAAAGTATATAATTCTGTAAATACAGTCGATTCTGATAGTTATTGCTATTATTTACAACAGATAAATATTTATACATCGGAAGGAATGCTTTTCATGGTTGATGTTAATGGACCGATTATTTGGAAACCGCAATTTCGAGCTGCTCATGACTTATTTATCAAGAAGGGGGATGAATTAGATCAGAGGATATTTGACAGTAAAATGTACTGGTATGAGTCAGAAAGTGAGTTGAGCTATAAAGATATTTTTTGCAAAAAATGGATAGATGCTATAAAAAAAGAAATTAAAGAATTTATAGATTTTCCTTTGAAATTGTACAAAGGCAATTCTTTTT
>OGRU01001964.1_pt1 | contig 14295 bp, 8 predicted proteins | sample 1553541 | NCBI WGS metagenome assembly OGRU01 (sample SAMEA2580068, study PRJEB22360) | human gut metagenome | biome: human gut; feature: human-associated habitat; material: faeces | place: Denmark | collected 2008/2010
AATTATCAGAAAGTTAGCCTATTAGAAGAAAGCCAAGAGGTAGGAATGAAATGGGGTCTTGGCAGGAGCACCTCGTTCCATATCGGCATGTAACGTATTGGCATACAATATATTACAGTCGCGAGACCAAAACTGACAAATGTCAAGATGGTCGAAAATTATTCACATACCCGAAAAACAAAAGATTATAAAAGGGCCAAGAGGTAGGAATGAAAAGGGGTCTTGGCAGGAGCACCTCGTTCCATACCGGCATGTAACATATTAGCATACAATATGTTATAGTTACAAGACCAAAACTGACAAATGTCAAGAGGGTCGAAAATTATTCACATACCCGAAAACAAAAGGGCCGAAAACAAAAGTACCGAAACACGGTATAGACAGCGGTCTGGAGTGCGCCATTGGAGTATTCGAACATTGATATAGCGGAAGTCATTGGAGAGCAGGCTATGTCTGGAGTGCGCCCTTGAAGTATTCGAACAACCCCGGAGGACACGGGGTTCGAAGAAAACTCTGTACAGAATCTGCCTCTTTCATCGTTAAAAATCGTTTTGGTACAACAGTTGTTCGAAGAGAATTCCGTACAGAATCTGCCGGGAATGGAATAATTGTCCCCTCCTGAAACATCTTCTCCTGCTATCTTAAAATCTGGAGAGAACGTGCAGGATGGTGACACAGCCCAAAGTCCAGCCAACACGTGACTCCGGAGACGCTGTGCCAGACAGGAGGTTACCGTCTCAAAAGTCAAACATTCCTCAGCAAGAATCCTGAATTCGTCTTCGGATTTGCACGGAAAGATACACTTTTTATATTTTCCGCACATGGAAAAACAAAAAGTGTTTTGTAACTTTGAAAGACAACTAAAAAGAATTTTACAATGATTAACAATAAGCTTACTGTGGGCATCACACAGGGCGATGGCAACGGAATCGGATACGAAGTGATTATCAAGGCATTGGCAGATGCAAGAATCCTCGATTCCTTCACTCCGGTTATCTATGGTTCATCCAAGATTTTCGGATTCTACCGCAAACTCATCCATAACCTGGAGCAGCTCGACACCTATGTCATCAACTCTGCAAAAGATGCAAAGCCAAAGAAGATCAATATACTCAACTGTCTGCCTGACAATGTTTATGTAGAGCCGGGACAGCCTTCATCAGAAGCAGCAAAATGCGCGATAACAGCATTGGAATGCGCCGCTGCCGATCTGAAAAACGGGGACATTGACGTGCTGATTACAGGTCCTATCAACAAGAGGTCAATGACCAATGCCGGTTTCGGCTTCACAGGACATACCGAGTTCCTCAAGCAGTATTTCGGTGCCAAGGACGTGACTATGTTCATGATCAGCAGCCAGTTGAAAATCGGCGTGGTAACAGGACACATTCCTCTCAAAGACGTCCCTTCAAGCATCACCAAGGAGAAGATTCTTACCAAACTGCGCATCATGGACGCTTCTCTCAGACGCGATTTCGGTGTCACCAAACCTAAAATCGCCGTACTCGGACTGAATCCTCACTGCGGAGACGACGGACTTCTCGGAGACGAAGAGGAAACCATTATCGCACCGGCAGTCAAGGCCGCCAATGATGAAGGTATCATGGCTTTCGGACCTTACTCCCCGGACGGATTCTTCGGTTTGGCCAACTACAGCAAATTCGACGCGACACTTGCAATGTACCATGACCAGGGACTGGCACCGTTCAAGGCTCTCGACTTCGATGACGGAGTGAACTTCACTGCAGGCCTGCCAATCGTTAGGACATCCCCGGACCACGGAACAGCATATTCGATGGCAGGAAGAGATGAAGCGGATCCGATGTCAATGATGTCATCAATCTATGCAGCTATCGACATCTACAAGCATAGAGTGGCATACGATAGGCTTCAAGCAGGAAAAATGCAGGAAAGAAATGTAGAGGAAAGCCGTCCGGAGCGTCCAGGACGTCCCCAGATAGAATAACTCAAGTTTAGCAAGTGCGAAACACTGCTTATAGAGCCCGAAAGGGCGAGGGCAAGTCCCTTCCCCGAGGGAGATTGTCCGAAAAGTCAAACATTCCTCAGTGAGAATCGAGAATCCGCTTCTGGCCCTGTATAGGGGTACGGGGTATTTCAGTCTCGCGAGGACTTTTCGGACAGTCTGGAGGGGAGGGATTTAGGGAGAGGGTAACGTACACATAAAAGTGCGTTGGGCTTTCAGCCTTCGGACGAGTGGCACCACTCAAATTCGCACTAACGTTCAGCAAGTTTGACAACTTGCGTAACTTGAGTAGAATAATTCAGATGCCAATGCAGACAGAGTCGCATTCCGAAATACAGTTTATTAAGGGAGTCGGGCCCAGAAGAGCCCAACTTCTGGAATCCGAATTGAATATCAGGACAACAGGCGACCTGATCAGGCTTTACCCATACAAATACATTGACAGAAGCAATATTCTGCCGATAGCTGCAATACAGCCCGGAAACGCATTCGTGCAAATCCGGGCTCAAGTCGTTTCATCCACATTACTTGACAAGACAGGCAAGTGCATTGACCCTTCTCAGGCAAAATTCAATGCAGTCAGCAGACTCAGTGTGATTGTCTCTGACGGTTCAGGCAGCCTGAAACTTGTCTTTTTCAAGGGAATCAAGTATGTCTTTTCGAAACTGACAATCGGTTCGACATTCATTTTCTTCGGAAAGCCTACTCTTTTCAGCAGCCGTCTGAATATGGTTCATCCCGAGATAGATGACCCGTGTCAGAACAGTCTGCCCGGAGGCACGATGACCGGAGTCTATCCATCGACTGAAAAGCTCAAAAATGCCGGAATTACAGGAAAAGTCATGAACAAAATCATGGCCTCTGCCCTCAACGCAGCAGGAGGTTCCATTCAGGAGACTCTTCCTGAGTATGTACTCAAAGAGAAAGGCCTGGTACCACTCGCTTTTGCATTGACAAACATCCATTTTCCGAAGGATGTGGATTCGCTGAAGAAGGCCGAATACCGGCTGAAATTCGAGGAACTGTTCCTTCTCCAACTGTCACTCCTGAAACAGAAATATATCCGCAGCCGCAACGCCAAAGGTCTGATGATGAACAAGGTAGGCGATGCTTTCAACATCTGCTACAAGTCTCTTCCATACGACCTTACAGGTGCCCAGAAGAGAGTCATCAAGGAAATACGGGCTGACATGATGAGCGGCAAACAAATGAACCGCCTGCTTCAGGGCGATGTCGGTTCGGGAAAGACAATGGTGGCGGTGCTCTCTGCCCTGATCGCATACGGAAACGGCTACCAGTCATGTATCATGGCTCCAACCGAAGTGCTTGCACGCCAACACTATAAGAACATGTGCAAGTATCTCGAGGGGACCGGGGTCAATGTTGCCGTACTTACAGGTACGACGAAGACTGCCGAGCGCCGTACGATTCTCGAAGATCTGGCGTCCGGCAAGACAGGAATAATAGTCGGTACACATGCATTGATAGAAGACAACGTTGTTTTCAGCAACCTCGGACTTGCTATCATTGATGAGCAGCATAGGTTTGGCGTCGATCAGAGGTCAAAGCTCTGGAAGAAAGCCAGTTGCGGTATCGCTCCGCATATCCTGGTCATGACGGCCACGCCGATTCCGAGGACTCTGGCGATGACACTGTACGGCGACTTGGACGTCTCTGTCATTGATGAGATGCCTCCAGGCAGGAAGCCGATTCAGACCATCCAGATTACCGAACGGCAGAAACTTCAGCTCTACAATTTCATGAAGGAGCAGATTGCCAAGGGACATCAGGCCTATGTCGTCTATCCTATGATTTTCATTAATGAAAAAGTGGACTACAAGAATCTGGAGAGCGGATACGAGGAGATTGTAGCTGCTTTTCCGCATCCGCCTTATAAGGTGGCCATCGTCCACGGACAACAGAGTGACGAGGACAAGGCATTCAATATGAATGCTTTTGCTGCGGGCAGGGCCAACATTCTGGTTTCCACTACCGTAATCGAGGTAGGTGTGGATGTCCCTAATGCTACGGTCATGGTAATCGAAAGTCCTGAAAGGTTCGGACTCAGCCAGTTACATCAGTTGCGCGGCAGGGTCGGACGTGGCGGAGGAGATTCGTATTGTATCTTGGTCCGCGGAGATAAACTGAGCGAGGAATCACGGAAACGCATTGACCTTCTCTGCCAGACTGAGGATGGGTTCGTGCTTGCAGAGGAGGACATGAAGATGAGGGGGCCGGGCGACATGGAGGGCACCCAGCAGAGCGGACTTCCGATAGAGCTGTCCATCGCGTCATTGGCAAAAGACGGGGCAATCCTCTCTGACGCAAGGGCTTACGCCGACAGTATCCTGAAAAAGGATCCGGACTTGTCAATGCCGGCAAACAGGCCTCTGGCTCTGGAGATGAGGAAGGACAAGTATCAGAAACCAGACTACAGCAAGATTAGTTAATAACCAAAACCAATATAATACAATGAAAAGTTTAATCAGCTCGGGCGGTCTGGCCGCCTTGACAATCAGCGCTTTACTAGCAATGAACTGTAATTGTGAAAAAGAGGCGGCAGAGTATATCGGGCCGTCTGACATTGAAATTACCGACGGGAAGATGACTCCTGAGGTTCTGCTTTCTTTCGGCAGGCTTTCGGACCCGCAGTTGTCTCCTGACGGAAAGACCATTCTCTACGGAGTCAGCTACACTTCCATCGAGGACAACCGCACTTGCCGCAACCTGTTTGTTGCCAATGTCGATGGGACATCTCCTCGCCAGCTTACCAAAGACGGAAAGAGCATCAGCTGTGCCCGTTGGACAAATGGAAATACCATCACCTATATCCAGGGCGGTCAGATCTGGAAGGCTACTGTACGCGGACTTTCCGGTGACAATCCTAAACTTGTGAAGAGAACACAGCTCAGCAATGTTCCCAATGGCATCGGCGAGTTCAAGCTCTCTCCTGACGAGAAGAGTCTGATGTATATCAGTTATGTCAAGAGTGACGTGAAGACAGCTAAGGATTCCGACCCGAAACTTGACAAGGCTGAAGCGTATGTCGCTGAAGATCTGATGTATAGACATTGGGATCATTGGGTAACTGAACTGCCTCACACCTTTGTCGCAAAACTCGGAAGCGAAATCACACCGGACAACAGCATTGACATTCTCGCAAATGAGGAGAAGCTTTACGAGCTCCCTACAGAGCCTCACGGCGGTCTCGAGCAGCTTGACTGGACTCCTGACGGAAAGTATATCGCTTATTCCTGCAAGAAGAAGACCGGCAAGGAGTATGCTTTCAGCACCAATACTGAAATCTACATATATAATGTAGCTGACGGCACATGCACTGTAATCCCTATGGGCGGCGGTTATGACACAAATCCGGTATGGAGCCCTGACGGGAAGAAGATCGTTTGGCTGAGCATGGCACGTGACGGCTACGAGGCTGACAAGAGCCGTCTCATGGCTGCCGACTTCAACAATGGTGAAATCAGCAACATCCGTGACCTGACCGCAGACTTCAAGTACAATGCTGCCGGTCCTGTCTGGGCTGATGATTCAGAGCACATTTATTTCAATGCTCTTTCTGAAGGCCTCCAAGGTATTTTCAAGGCTGATCTCAATGGCGGAATCACCCGCATTACCAAAGAGGACCAGTGGAACGACTATGATTCTCCTTTTGCTGTTGTCAGGGGTGAGGACGGAAACACTAAACTTCTCGCAAGCTGGTGTTGTATGGACTACCCTACCGAACTTGTCTGCGTAAATGAAGCTGACGGTGCCTCCGAGCAGATTACTCATGAGAATGAGCATATTCTTTCCAGACTTGCCAGCCACAAGACTGAGGCCAGAATGGTTCGCACAACAGACGGAAAAGACATGCTCACATGGGTTCTCTACCCTCCACAGTTCGATGAGACAAAGACTTATCCGTCAATTCTTATATGCCTCGGCGGTCCTCAGGGAACTCTCAGTCAGTCATGGTCTTACAGATGGAATTATCGTCTGATGGCTTCTCAGGGATATGTGGTAGTGCTTCCTAACAGACGTGGTACTACTGCATTCGGTCAGGAGTGGTGCGAGCAGATTTCCGGTGATTATTCTGGACAGAACATCCAGGATTACCTTACAGCGGCGCGTGAGTTGAAATCGGAGCCTTACATTGACAAGATGGCTGCCTGCGGAGCAAGCTATGGCGGATATTCGGTTTACTATCTTGCTGGTGTCCATGAGAATACCTTCGATTGCTTCATCGCTCATGCGGGCATCTTCGATGAGAAATACATGTATTACGAGACTGAGGAGATGTGGTTCTGCAACTGGGACAATGGTGGTCTGACTGAGTTCTCATATACTCCGGGACAGACAGGACCTGCAGGCGATGGCATCACTTTCGGTGGTATCCAGCAGGCCGGTTCTCCATGGAGCACAAGTGCAAAGGCAAAGTGGCATTATTCTCACAGCCCTGTTGACAATGTTACGAAGTGGCACACCCCTATCCTCTGCATCCACGGCTGCATGGACTTCCGTATTCCTTATGACCAGGGAATGGCTGCTTTCAATGCAGCTCAGATGATGGGTGTTCCTTCGAAGCTTGTCATCTTCCCTGATGAGTGCCACTGGGTTACCAAACCTCAGAACGCGCTGTTCTGGCATCGTGAGTATTTCGACTGGCTCGACAAGTGGTGCAAATAAGGGCTGAACGAAAGGTGCAAGCGATACGCATCTTCTTATAACTGAACCGGCAGGCATTGGTCCTGCCGGTTTTTTGTATTCAGAGACAATAATAAAAAACATCCCGGAATCCTTGACGGACTCCGGGATGAATTATTTGTAACTGTCCGGTTACGCTTTCGCGCAACATTGGACAATATTATTTGCCTGCGAGTTTCTTGTAAGACTCGAGACGGATCTTAGCGAATTCCTCTGTCTTCTGAAGAAGTTCATCTGCTCTCTCAGGGAAGAGTTTGTAGAGGGATGCGAAACGAACCTCGCCCTTCAGGAAGTCCTGGAACTTGCTCCAGTCAGGTTCCTTGCTATCGAGTGAGAACGGATTCTTGTCTGTTCCTTCAAGTTCAGGGTTGAACCTGTAAAGGTGCCAGTAACCGCACTCTACTGCAAGTTTCTCCTCCTTCTGGCTGAGACCCATACCTGCCTTCAGACCATGGTTGATACATGGAGCATAAGCGATGATGAGTGATGGTCCGTCATAAGCCTCGGCTTCCTTGATAGCGTTCAGATACTGAACAGGGTTTGCACCCATAGCGACCTGAGCAACATATACATAGCCATAGCTCATTGCCATCATGCCGAGGTCCTTCTTGCGGATCTTCTTACCGCTTGCAGCGAACTTGGCGATAGCTCCGGCAGGAGTTGACTTAGATGACTGTCCACCGGTATTTGAATATACCTCAGTATCAAGAACGAGGATGTTTACGTTCTCACCAGAAGCGAGCACATGATCGAGTCCGCCGTATCCGATATCGTAACTTGCACCGTCACCACCGATAATCCACTGGCTACGTGCAGGGAGGAACTTCTTGTATGTCAAGAGTTTCTTGCAGTGTGGGCAATCAGTATTCTCCATGAGAGGCAGGAGTTTATCCGTAACCTCACGGGTAACTGCAGGATTATTCTTGTTCTCAAGCCACTGTCTGAAGAGAGCCTTGATTTCGTCTGAAGCCTTCTCGCAGTCGAGACCCTGAGTCATAATCTCAGCGATTGTCTGCCTTACACGGTCAGAACCGAGTTTCATACCGAGACCGAATTCGCAGAAGTCCTCGAAGAGTGAGTTTGCCCAAGCCGGACCATGTCCTTCAGCATTGGTGCAGTATGGTGATGCAGGGAATGAAGCACCATAGATTGATGAACATCCCGTAGCATTGGCAATCATCATTCTGTCGCCGAAGAGCTGTGTAATGTTCTTGATGTATGGAGTCTCACCGCAACCTGCGCAAGCGCCTGAGAATTCAAACAAAGGCTGTGAGAACTGTGAGTTCTTGACACTCTGTGCCTTGTTTACGATGGTATCCTTGTAGCCTACCTTTGTATTGAGGTAATCGAAGTTCTCCTGCTCAGCCTGCTCGTCGAGTGCAGAAACCATAACGAGTGCTTTCTCCTTTGCAGGGCAGACGTCAACGCAGTTGCCGCAACCAGTACAGTCTGCGACTGAAACTGAGAGGGCGAACTTGTAGTCCTTGAGGACTGCCTTGCCCTGGGATGTCTTGAGACCTGCAGGTGCTGCTGCAACTTCCTCATCATTGAGGATGAACGGACGGATAGCAGCGTGAGGGCAGACAAATGCACAGGTATTGCACTGGATACAGTTGTCAGGCTGCCACTGTGGCACGAATACAGCCACACCACGTTTCTCGTAAGCGGCTGTGCCTGCAGGCATTGTTCCGTCAACATAAGGCATGAATGAACTTACTGGAAGTGTATCACCAGCCTGTGAGTTCACAACGTCAGCGATTTCTTTTACGAATTCTGGAGCGAGACGGTCCTTGTTAGGGTTGACGAATTTGGCTGTGATGTTAGCCCATTCCTCAGGAACATTGACCTGCTCATACTCGCCTCCGCGGTCAACAGCCGCATAGTTCATGTTGACAATCTTCTCGCCCTTCTTGCCGTAGCTCTTGACGATAGCGTCTTTCATGTACTTGACAGCGTCCTCGTAAGGGATGATGCCTGTAATCTTGAAGAATGCAGACTGGAGAATGGTGTTGGTTCTTCCGCCGAGGCCAATCTCAGATGCAATCTTGGTCGCGTCAATGATATAGAACTTGATGTGTTTCTTCGCCAATGTAGCTTTCACGAAGTCAGGGAGTCTCTTTACAGTCTCCTCTGCATTCCAAAGGCTGTTGAGAAGGAAGGTACCGCCATCCTTGATGCCCTTGAGAACGTCATACTTACGGAGGTATGAAGGAACGTGGCATGCTACGAAGTCAGGTGTGGATACGAGGTATGGAGCCTTGATCTGCGCATCACCGAATCTGAGGTGTGAGCAGGTGTAACCGCCTGATTTCTTAGAGTCATAGTCGAAGTAACCCTGACAATACTTGCTGGTGTGGTTACCGATAATCTTGATGGTGTTCTTGTTCGCACCTACTGTACCGTCTGAACCGAGTCCGTAGAATTTGCACTCTGTTGTGCCTGGCTTCACGATGGATATTTCCTTCTTGATAGGGAGGGACTTGAAGGTAACGTCATCTACGATACCGATAGTAAAGTCGTTCTTAGGCTCGCTCTGCTCGAGGTTGTCGAATACGGCAACGATCTGTGCAGGAGTCGTATCCTTTGATGAAAGGCCATAACGTCCGCCTACGATTACAGGCTCCTGGTCCTTGCCCTGGAACATTGCCTTTACATCGAGGTAGAGAGGCTCTCCGAGTGATCCCGGCTCCTTGGTCCTGTCGAGAACAGCAATCTTCTTCACGCTCTTAGGAAGCACCTTGAAGAAGTATTTCTCTGAGAACGGTCTGTAGAGGTGAACTGTAACGACACCGTATTTTCTTCCGTGAGCCTCGAGATAGTCGATGGTCTCCTTGATGGTCTCGGTAACGGAACCCATCGCAACGATGATTTCTTCTGCGTCAGGTGCTCCGTAGTACTCGAACGGACGATAGTTGCGTCCTGTGAGTTCTCCGAGTTCGCCCATGTAGCGTGCAACTACATCCGGAACAGCCTCATAGAACTGGTTTCTGGACTCTACCGCCTGGAAATATACGTCGCCGTTCTGTGCAGTACCTCTTGTTACAGGTGCCTCCGGAGTAAGAGCTCTTGCTCTGAATTTCTCCAAAGACTTGGTACTGACCATATTTCTGAGATCGTCCTCATCGATGGCCTCGATCTTCTGGATTTCGTGTGATGTACGGAATCCGTCGAAGAAGTGGAGGAACGGAATGCTTGACTTGATAGCTGCAAGGTGAGCAACTGCCGCGAGGTCCTGAGCCTCCTGTACTGAACCGGAAGCAAGCATTGCGAAGCCTGTCTGGCGGCATGCCATAACGTCCTGATGGTCACCGAAGATTGACAATGCATGAGATGCGAGGGCACGTGCTGAAACGTGGAACACGGCAGGAAGCATCTCACCCGCAATCTTGTACATGTTAGGAATCATGAGGAGGAGTCCCTGTGATGCAGTATATGTCGTCGTAAGGGCACCGGCCTGAAGTGAGCCGTGAACAGCTCCTGCAGCACCGCCTTCACTCTGCATCTCGGTAACTTTCACAGTCTCGCCCCACAGGTTCTTTTTTCCGTGGGCCGCCCACTCGTCAATGTTCTCTGCCATTGTCGATGATGGTGTGATAGGGTAAATAGCTGCATGCTCACTGAAAAGGTAAGCAATCTGAGAGGCAGCGTAGTTACCGTCACAGGTGATGAATTTCTTTTCTTTTGCCATAATCGTTAATGTTTATGTGATTGATTTTCGTTTGTTTCTATATGAAACCCAAATATAACCTGCTACATCATAGCAAGTTATATTAAGCATAAAGACATCGGCCGGAATCCCGGCGATGTCTCTCTTATAAGACTACAGAGTCTCCAGACCTTCTACGGTCACGATAGAGCCGGCGATTCTCTTCACGAGTCCCTGAAGAACCTTGCCCGGACCTATCTCCATAAAATAATCTGCCTCGTCAGCCAGCATATTCTTCACGGACTGGGTCCATTTCACCGGTGCTGTAAGCTGCGCAAGCAGATTTTTCTTTATAAGCTCAGGATCCTGTGTAGGCTGAGCCGTAACGTTCTGATAGATAGGGCAAATCGGTGCCTTGATTTCTGTGGCTTCGATTGCCGCTCCGAGTTCAACGCGTGCCGGTTCCATGAGTGGCGAGTGGAAAGCTCCGCTCACTGCAAGCGGCAAGGCCCTTTTGGCTCCTTCTGCCTTAGCCCTGTCACAAGCCTCTGCAACTGAATCTTTCTCTCCTGAAATTACCACCTGACCATCACAGTTGTAGTTTGCCGGAATCACGAGTCCGTGGCATGATTTGCAAAGGTCTTCGACCTGCTCATTGGTCAGGCCAATGATAGCCGCCATCGAACCCGGCATCTGCTCACAGCATTTCTGCATAGCCTTGGCCCTGATGGATACAAGTTTCAATGCGTCCTCGAATGCTATGGCGTGGCTGGCAGCAAGTGCTGAGAATTCACCGAGTGAATGTCCCGCAACCATATCCGGCTGGAACTGGTCATAACATGCTGTAAGTACAACTGAGTGGAGGAATATCGCAGGCTGAGTCACCTTTGTGGCTTTCAATGCTTCCGGTGTTCCGTCGAACATTATGTCTGTAATCCTGAATCCTAGAATCTCATTGGCCTTTTCGAACATTTCTTTGGCCTTCTGACTCTTCTCATATACTTCTTTGGCCATACCCGGGAACTGTGCTCCCTGACCTGGAAATACATATGCTTTCTTCATAGTATCAAAATTTGTTTTTTTCGTGTTAAAAAATCGTGTGAGAACCTGACAGCCATCTACTACTATTCCCACCTTCCAAACGCTTATCCCTACTCCAATTGCCCATCGGCTACCAAAATGTCGTTTACCTCTCAAAAATCGGTCCTAACTGAACATTCAGGCGGAATTTCAACAAAGAGAGACAGTTCGCCCTTGGCTGGCAAAATTAAATAAAATCTTAGAGAAAAGCGAAAAATTACACGGATTAATCATTAAAATAGTTAACTTTGCAACGGAGATAAGGGAAATCAATTCCGCATGGCGGCATTTGTTCCTGTCCCCTTTTGCTCCCATAGTCTAATGGATAGGATTTCAGATTCCGGTTCTGACGGTTTGGGTTCGAATCCCGATGGGAGTACCAAAAACGCCTTTGTAGGCATCTACAGGCCTTATAGAGCAAGAAAACAGGCAAGGTTTTGCAGAAGGCCTTGCCCTTTTTTTTACACCGTTTGTCAGATTTGTATGTCCGTTTCGACGCATTATGACAGGCGTAGCTGTCCTCGCCCTCAGAGACTACTCTTCAGAGTTTCTCGAACTTGTAGCCGAGGCGGGCGAGTTCGACGGCGGCGCCGATGCGGTACATCTCGTGGCAGGATGCAACGAAGACCTGATATGCGGCAATACTCTGTGGCTCAATATTTTCGTGACGGATCAGGGAAATCGTCGCATCGGCACAACGGCGGAAAAGATTACGCAGAGATTCCGCTTCTGGAGAATTCAGGTCAACGCCAATGATATCGCTGATGATATGATCATCCATGTCATCGAAACCCTGGGTGCCATAATACACGGAGTAAGGCATGTTCGAGCACATTGACCAGTCGGAATCCCAGCCGCAGGCGACCGCCATGCCCAGATAGGAGGCCCAGACAACGGCAACTGTAGGATAATCAGCGATTTGCGGCATTGCGTCAGCAACATAGTCACCGCCCAGTTTCTGCCAATGCTCATCAATGTCAGGACTCGACAACAGCATTGACGGAGCAGTCTGCACACTACCATTGACAATACCCTCGACAGGAGCGGAAGTCACCTTGAAACCGCTTTCGCGGCAGATGCGCACAAGTTCACCCTCAAGTTTGTCAATGTAAGTCTCTATGTCGTAAGCATTATCCATCTGAATCAAATTTTTAAAATCACAATTCCGGCAAAACCACATAGCAGAATAACAGCCATGCAGAGAACAGCAAAGGTACGATATTTTTCAAAAAAATTACCCCTGATTGTTGCAGAACAAGAAAAAATACATATCTTAGCGCCCTGACAGTTTTGAACAACTCAAATTTATAACTTAAAGGCAATACAATCAGACATAAATATTACCTGAAACATAAGCGACAAGTTCTATTGTCGGTTACATGAACCTGACTCCCGGGAATACATATCATAACAAATCATAAGTAAATGAAAACAAAACTTTTCTTGGCTTTGGCCGCAGCGGCAGCCATCACTATCTCCGGATGTTCGAAAAAATCCGAGACACTCCAGACTCCGAAAATCGAAGTCTCCAACTTGTCAACTACAAGTTTCTCATTCACATGGACAGCAATTCCTGACGCAACAGGATACACCTATGAGGTGAAAGCTGAGAACCAGTCCACAGTAACTAGCGGCAACAGCGAAAAACCTGCAAACGTAGAGGTTACAGGGCTCAGTATGGCCAGCACATATACAGTTTCAGTCCAGGCACTCGGAACCGGTTCATTCACGAACTCAGAATATGCGACAGTGACCGTGACGACATTGGACAACACTATCCACTTCGCAGACATGGTGCTCGCCAGAAGACTCCTGGCAATGACAGAGCCTAAGATTGACGCGGACGGTGACGGCAAGATCACATTCGAAGAAGCCGCTGTAGTGAAGGAACTCAATCTCGGATTCGCCGAGAAACCGGAGAGCACAGTCGATTGCGTAACTGACATCACAGGACTGGAGTACTTCACATCATTGGAGACATTGAGCCTGAAATACAACAGTGTAAGCGACATCAAGCCTATCGAAGGTATCTCGACATTGCAAGTTCTCATCCTCGGCGAGAACCCGATTTCTTCCATCAATCTCGATAAACTCGGCGAGCTTACAGACCTCAGACTCTACGGCACAAACATCTCTGAGATTGACCTGTCAAAGACCCCGAAACTCGAGAGCCTCTACCTCCAGAGGACAAAAGTCAGCAAGGTTGACCTCACTCCGCTCCAGTCACTGGACCAGGCTCTCCTCAACAAATGCTCAAACCTTACCGAGCTAAAGGCTTCGAACCTGCCTAGCGTCACCAGAATCGATGCGGTAGAATGCAACCTCTCAAGCTTTGAGATTTCAGACTGCCCTTCATTGAGAGAGCTTCACCTGAACAGCAACAAGCTCACATCCATCAAACTGAACAACCTCAACATGCTCATGAGACTGAACGTTTATGACAACCAGCTCACCAGCATTAACGTATCGAATCTGCCGTTACTCATGTTTCTGTTCGTGTTCGACAATCAGCTTTCAAGCATTGATTTGTCTGCAAATGTTGCGCTAAGAGAGTTCAGGGCATCCAACAACCCGCTTACAGAAGTCAATCTGAGCACAAATGAGAACCTCGTTAATCTCGAGCTTGAGAACATGAGCAAGATGAAGACTCTGAATATCAAGAACGGATACTATGACGAATGGAACAGCGAGTATCTCATCGTTGACGGAAACACCGCTCTCGAAAAGGTAATCACCGATCCGGGTGCAGAATTCGAACTCGTCAAGAAGTTGTTTGCAAGCAATCCTAAAGTTCAGGTTGTAACAGAATAAGATTTCTGTCAATGCCAAAAAAGAGGCTGACCCAAAAGGTCAGCTTCTTTTTTTTATAAGGATAGGATCT
>OGRU01001975.1_pt1 | contig 14232 bp, 14 predicted proteins | sample 1553541 | NCBI WGS metagenome assembly OGRU01 (sample SAMEA2580068, study PRJEB22360) | human gut metagenome | biome: human gut; feature: human-associated habitat; material: faeces | place: Denmark | collected 2008/2010
TGTTATATCCAAGTCCGGTTACATCCCATCCCCTAAAGAAGCAGGTGAATTTACAGTTCACCTGCTTCTTTTGCTTAATGAGGCTTTTCTTGATTCGCATTTGCTCTTTGCCTCAGCATAATTAAATACCATGGACATACCCTGCCCCGGCTTTGAAAAAAGTCGGGGCTTTTTTATTTTCTCAACCAAAGGAGGACAAACCAATGAAATCATTTAGAAACAACGCACACCGCGCCGTGTTCCTGGAGGCCAGCAGGAACATGAACCGCAGCAATTATGCTCTGCTTGCGGCACTGTATCTTCTGACCGCAGACAGCAGGCTTTGGAATCAGGTCAAGGATTGTGTTCATCACAATACGATTCCGTTTGACCAGATGGAGCCAAAGAATCACAGCACAAACAGCTATGCCATGTTCAGTGTTGCAAAAGATCTGTACCTCGGCACAAATCATATGTCGCTTTGCGACCTTGCGGATACGGAACTGATCCCGCCCAAGATATTTGTTATCATCTGCAATTCCATGGCAATTTACAGGCTTGGCCTGGACGCAATAAAAGAGGCGCCGGAGCGCAAAGCAAAATCCGGCAGAAAGGAATGAAATCTATGATCAATGCGATTATCTACCACGGAGAAAATACGCTCGTTCTGGAACTACCCCGCAGTATCTACGATATCCACGAAAAGCTGATGTCCATCGGCTGTCCGATCGCACCCGGCAGGATTCCTCTGACAGACAACGAGGATGATGCCCTCCGGGTGAAGCTGTACAGCCGGATTGAAATGGGCAATCATCTGATCCGGATACTTTCGGAACAGAACACTCTGGCAGATGCCAACACACTGGCTTTTGCCGTGCTGAATGCCAGCGATGATATCAAGCTGAAGCTGGGCGAAAAAATCGCCAAGGATCAGTACGTCTCGATCCCGGAGATCGTGGCAGACATCCGGCAGATGACCTATGATGCTGGTCCCATCAAGCGAACCTTCTACTGCCCTCTCGTTGGCAACATTGAGGATGGCTACGATGAGGAAAAGTTATCTGCCCTCAAGCTGTATCTGGATCAGAAGCAGATGCAGGTGGAGGATGAGCTGACCAAGGCGCTGGATGCGCTGTACTGCAAAAATGTTCCTGCCGGGGTGCGGGATTATTTCAATCTGCGATCCGGCACCCCAGAGCCTGTGCAGCCGAAGGTGAAAAAGCCCAGGGCAGAGAAATCCGCGCCTGCGATTATGGAGGGACATGAAAATGAACAGCACTGAGATCACGATCTATTTCGAGGAAGCGAAAGCGGCAGCTCTGAAAGCAGTGCTGGAGCAGGAAGGATCGACCATCGAATCCAAGCTGCAAGATTCCCTCCGGTTTCTTTATGAGCAGCTCGTCCCTGTGGAACAGCAGACTTCGATCGATGCGCTGATCAAAGCACAGGAGGAACAGGAACGGCAGGAAGCCGAAGCCCGGAAACGCTTCGCCGTATTCCATGTGCGTGAGAATGGGGAAGATTCCTATTTCACCAGTCAGCACCTCACCACCTTCCATGCGGCCGGATATCGTTACCGCCTGTATGCCCGTGGCGATCTCAGCTCCCAGCCTCAGAATCTTGCGGATGCCTTTGCCGGATCGGAAGCAATCTCTGAAGATCAGTACCGGGTTCTGAAAGAACAGATGCCGGAAGATTACCGTATCCTGGCGCTGATCGATTTCGATCTGGACGAGGGAACGGTCTCTGCCTGTAAGCTGGGACACAGAGAGATGAAGCACTACGATCTCCATGATGTGTCTGTCGCTGCCTTCAAAGCGTTCAGAGGTGAGTACCGGACTTCCCGTGAGCGGGAATACCTTTTCGATGCCGCCTTGGAGGATAAAGAAATCGAGATGGGCGGGATGGAAACGGACGAGAGTGAGGATGCTCCGGTCATGCAGATGTAGCCCCGCTGTGAGCCACCGTGTCGCCCTGTGTGGGCTTTTGTGGAGCGAGCGGACAACCAGCCCGTGATAGGACAACAGGAGCTGTTTGCCCCACCGTTGGGCAGGTTTCGAAAGGGAGAATACGGCCTTTCGGCACAGGGTGCGGCAGGGTCGATTCTCAAGCAGGAGAAAATGAGGTGGGTTGCGGATGCGCCCACCTCATGCTCACAACGGCCGGCAATGCCGACCGTGCAGGGGTTTTTGGCATTTTGCGGAGGATTTCCCAGGGTGGGTTGCGTTTGGGGCTGAACCCTCCATAGGTGGGTTGCCCTGCCAAAATACCCCCATTTCTCAAGGGGATTCAGGGCGGTTGCGATATTTGGACAAAGGAGGCACTGTTTTGGCAAACCCAAAAGGAAAAAAGAAATTCCTCTTGTGGATCTATCCGAGTACACAGGAGTTGGTAAAGAATAACTATCGAAAGGATCATTGCAAGAGCCAGTCTGAATTTATTGAACGGGCAATCCAGTATTATGTTGGTCGTGTGAATGCAGAGGATGATACTTCCTATCTGCCCAATGCCTTCCTGTCCAACATGAGAGCCATCGCATCGGAGAGCGACAACCGCGTGAGCCGGATGCTGTTCAAGCTGACGGTGGAGCTGGCCATGGTTATGAATCTCATAGCAGCGAACTACGAGATTGACACGGAAACATTGGAACGGCTTCGTGGTTCCTGTGTCAGGGAGGTCAAGCGGCTGGGCGGTTCCTTCTCCATGGAGGATGCCGTGGACTGGCAGAGAGGATCGTAATTCATGGCAAGGCTCGTAACGAAATTTAAGTTTCTGAAACCCGGCGACCGGAAAGGTGCTGGCGGCTACGCAAAGTATATTGCAACACGGGAAGGTGTGGAAAGAATCGATGACTCCCAGCGCCTTGCGCCTGCCACGAAGCAGCAGGAAACACTCATTGAAAAAATCCTCAAAGATTTCCTGGACAGCAAGTCGCTTCTGGAGTATGCCGACTATCAGTCCGAACCCAATATGGGGAATGCCTCAGAGTTTATATCCCGTGCCATAGAAGATAACGCTGACAATCTGCTCTCCTCCAAAACCTATGCGGACTATATCGCCACCCGGCCTCGGGCGCAGCGGTTCGGCTCCCACGGCCTGTTCACAGATGACGGTGTGCGGGTGCAGCTCGAAAAAGTTTCTGAGGAACTGAATCTGCACTAAGGAAATGTGTGGACTGCTATCATTTCCCTGCGGCGGGAGGATGCGGAGCGGCTGGGCTTCAACAGCGGTGAACGCTGGCGGGATATGCTCCGCGCGCACAGCCATGAGCTGTCCGATACGTTTCATATTCCTATGACTGACCTCAAATGGTTTGCCGCGTTCCACAATGAAGGTCACCATCCGCATGTGCATCTGATGGTCTACTCCGCAAATTCCACAGGAGGATTCCTCTCGCCAAAGGACGTGGAGCATCTGCGCTCCTCGCTGGCAAAGGAAATCTTTGCCCAGGATCTGTTCTCTGTGTATGAAAAGCAGACAGAACATCGGAATGAACTTCGGATGCAGAGTAAGGAACTGATTGCCTGTATCGTAGCTAAAATCAACGGCGGTACCTATGATAACCCCGCACTGGAACAGAAACTGTCACAGCTTGCGGAGAAGCTCTCCAGAACCTCCGGAAAGAAAGTGTACGGATACCTCAAGGCGGATGTAAAGGATTTGGTGGATTCCATTGTGGATGAGGTTGCCTCTGACCGGCGCATCGCAACTCTTTACGACCTTTGGTATGCACAGCGGGAGGAAGTGATCCGCACCTACACCGAGAACATCCCCGATCGTGTACCGCTGTCACAGAACAAGGAATTCAAATCCGTCCGCAATGCGGTGATACAGGAAGCCATGGGAATTGTCCTGAATCGGGAGCAGGTTGATCTGCCTGACGATTCCGTCCTGCCAGATCCCGACCCGACAGCGGAGGAAGCGGAGTCCGCTGAGCAGCCGACAGAAAAGAAAAAGGATGCTTCCATGTGGTCACTCTACCGTCAGGCGAAGGAACTGCTGGATCAGGACAGTGAGGATTACGATCCCAATGGTGCTGTGGAACTGCTCATCCGGGCTGCCAACATGGGCTGCGGTGTTGCCAAGTACCGTTTGGGGAAGATGTTTCTCCGTGGGGATGAGGTGCCGCAGAATGTAGATTACGCTCTGCGCTGGCTGGAAGAATCCGTCTCGGAGGGAAACCAGTATGCGGAATATCTGCTGGGCAAGACTTTGCTCAAGGGTGAACTGGTGGAGCAGGATACGGATCGGGGTGAGGATCTGCTCCGCAGATCTGCTGCCCAGGGAAACCGCTATGCCTGTTACACACTTGGAAAAGTGCTGTTGGACGGTAATCTGCTGCCCCAAAATATAGATGAAGCCATTCGGCTATTGCAAACCTCCGCTGAAAAGGGATTCCCCAATGCCCAATACCTCATAGGCAAACTGCTCTACCAGGGAGAGCTGATACCTAAGGATGTGGAGAAGGCAATCGCGTATTTGAAATCAGCATCTGCCGCAGGCAATCCCTTCGCCGCATACCTTGCCGGGAAGATTCGTCTCACGGAAGATGATGTCAAAGATGTTCTCCGAGCTATCGAGAACTTTGAAACTGCGGCGAAGGCTGGCAATGATTATGCGGAGTATCAGCTCGGCAGGCTGTACCTTTACGGCAGAGATGTGGAGCAGGACTATGAGAAAGCGATGGCGTACCTCCATCTTTCTGCTGACCATGGGAATGTCTACGCCCAGCAGCTTCTGAACAGCATCCGCTCCGGCCGCAACTGGTCTGCGGCCATGGGTTCCCTCCGCCTGCTCCAGCATATCAGCCGGATCATTCAGAACCGATTGGAGGACGAGCGCAAAGGCCGGATTCATGCCATTGACCACAAGCTGAAACGGAAGATCGATGAGAAGAAACAGGCGCACGGTCTTAAGCAATAATCGCAAAGGAGGGAGAATACATGGCACACTATATTCATTTCACGGAAGAACAAAAAGAGCTGGCACGGCAGACGGATCTCTGTGATCTGCTCCGCAGGCAGGGAGAGAAGCTGAAACGATCCGGCTCGGAATACGAATGGCGGGACGGGTCTCAGAAGGTTACCATTCGCGGGAATCTGTGGTTCCATCAGTATGAGCGGACAGGAGGCGATGCTGTTGACTTTGTCCAGCGGTACTTTCAGAAGTCCTTCCCGGAAGCGGTGGAGTATCTGCTGGGAAGCGGCTGCGGCACATTGACGGCTTCTCCTGTAGTGCAGAGAGAGCCGACGACCTTCACGCTTCCCAAACGCAATGACAATATGCGGCGGGTGTATGCCTACCTCATAAGCAGGCGCGGCATTGATCGTGATGTGGTCAATGCCTTCGCATACAGGCAGATGATCTATTAGTCTGCAGAATATCACAACGCAGTATTCGTCGGATTTGATTCCAATGGTATCCCTCACCACGCCAATCTCCGTGGCACAGGGGCAGAGTCCACTTTCAAAGGAAATGCTCCCGGCAGCATCCCGGAGTACAGCTTCCATTGGACAGGCTCTGACGATAGGCTGTATCTTTTTGAAGCACCGATTGAACTGCTGTCATTTATCTCTCTGCACAAGGATAACTGGCGCAGCCACAGCTACGCCGCCTGCTGCGGTGTGGGAGATCGTGTGCTGTTTCAAATGCTCCGGGACAATCCCAACATCAAAGAAGTGTCCCTGTGCCTGGACAACGACGAAGCAGGTCAGGCAGCGAATAACAGAATCGCGAAAAAGCTGCATATCCAAGGCATCCAAACGGAAATCCTCGTTCCCACCCACAAGGACTGGAACGAGGATTTGTTATTTCCAGAAGAAAGCGAGGAAGAAAGCCAGTGTCCGGTACTGCAACTCTAATCATTGTCGCTGCGGTTATGTTTTGTGTGCTGGGCGGCATCACCCTGATCGCGCACATCTATAACCTCAACAGCATCAAATCCAAAACAGTCGGTGACGGTCAGCATGGCACAGCCCGGTGGGCGACCCGATCCGAAATCAAGAGAACCTATCAGCACATTCCATTTACCCCGGCTCTGTGGCGAAAGCAGGCGGCAGAAGGTCAGACACCTACCGCCAACGGCAAGCCGCTTCCTCAGGGCATCGTTGTGGGCTGTACCGGAAACACCACTGCTATGGTGGACACCGGAGATGTCCATGTCCTGATGATCGGCGCCGCCGGTGTGGGCAAGACCGCCTACTGGCTGTACCCCTGCATCGAGTACGCCTGTGCCAGCGGAATGTCCTTTCTGTCCACGGATACCAAGGGCGATGTCATGCGCAACTACGGAACCATCGCCCAGCAGTACGGCTACAAAGTTTCCGTGATTGATCTGCGTAACCCTACCCGCTCCAATGGCAATAACCTTCTGCACCTGGTCAACAAGTATATGGATCTGTACAAAGAGCACCCGGACGAGCTGGTATACAAAGCAAAGACTGAGAAGTATGCCAAGATCATTTCCAAGACCATTATCCTCTCCGGCATGGATGCTGCTTCCTTCGGGCAGAACGCATACTTCTACGACGCCGCCGAAGGTCTGCTGACCGCGACAATTCTGCTGGTGGCAGAGTTCTGTGCGCCTGCCAAGCGGCACATCGTATCCGTGTTCAAGATCATCTAGGAACTGCTGGCTCCTTCCAACAAGAAAGGCAAGAATCAGTTTCAGCAGCTTATGGCGCTGCTTCCTAATGACCATAAGGCCAAATGGCTTGCGGGAGCCGCTCTCAACACCGCAGAGCAGAGCATGGCTTCCGTCATGTCCACGGCACTGTCCCGCCTGAACTCCTTCCTGGATTCTGAGCTGGAACAGCTCTTGTGCTTTGATACGGAGATCGACGCGGAGTCCTTCTGCGGTGAGAAGTCTGCCATCTTCATCATCATGCCGGAGGAAAATCCCAACACCTTCTTCATGATCTCCCTCATCATCCAGCAGCTCTACCGGGAAATTCTTGCCGTAGCAGATGAGAATGGGGGCAAGCTGAAGAACCGCTGTGTGTTCTTCTGTGATGAGTTTGGTACGCTGCCGAAGATCGAGTCCGCGGAGATGATGTTTTCCGCATCCCGCTCCCGGCGCTTGCAGATCGTTCCCATTATCCAGTCCTTCTCCCAGCTTAACAAGAACTACGGAAAAGAAGGCTCGGAGATCATCGTGGACAACACCCAGGTCACACTGTTCGGCGGCTTTGCGCCCAACAGCAGCTCCGCAGAAATTCTGTCAAAGGCGCTGGGCAGCCGCACCGTCATGTCCGGCTCTGTCAGCCGCTCCAAGAATGATCCGTCCCAATCCTTGCAGATGATGGAGCGGCCGCTGCTCACGTCGGATGAACTCAAGTCCCTTCCCAAAGGTGATTTCGTGGTCATGAAAACCGGCGTTCATCCCATGAAGGTACACTTGAAGCTGTTCTTCAAATGGGGCATTGCGTTTGATGAAGAACATCCATATTCCGTACCGGAGCACGGAAACCGGAAGGTGCAGTATGCCGAGAAGAAAGAGATACAGGACGGCATCATGATGAAATATCATCCCAAGGAAGCTGCGGAAGCGGAAGCGGCAGAAAAAGAAGCTTCCGGAGGCGGTCAGGCACAGCATCAGACGGAGGCCAACGAACCGCCGCAGAGCGAGCCGCCCAAGGAGCGCAAAGCCAAGGGCAGCAATTTGAAACCCGAGCGCCATGACCGGACGGCGCAGGAGGTGTTGGCGGAGGTGACTTCGAATGGGCAGGCTTAATTTCCTGTACCGCATGGATCTGCCGCACCGGGCGCTATCCGTCTATATTTACCTTTCTGACAGAGCCAATCAAAATGGGGAATGCTGCCCTGCGATCCCTACCATTGCCAAAGAACTGAAGCTTTCCCAATCCACCGTGCGCCGCGCCCTCCGGGATCTCCGCAAGGCAGGGCCTCTGGAAACGGAGCAGCGTTACCGAACCAAGGGCGGCAAAAGCAGCTTGCTCTATAAGCTGCACAGAGAATAAAAAACACACCTGCCGCCAAGGGGTTTCTATGCCCTCTTGGTGGCAGGTGGTACCTGTCATGATGGCAGGTGAAGGGAACTCCCCACCTGAAAAGATTGTACAACAGAAAGAATAAGTCCAGCCCCATGCATTATACAGGAATGGCACTAAACATCCCTCTTCGGAAATCCTATGGTAATGCCATTTCCCATATAAACGCTCTTTACATTTTGCATGTTTCTGTTTTACTACAGGTCATTTTGAGTCCTATGAATGCGGCAATGGTCACAAATGTCAGCACGAAAAGATACCAGGGGTATAGCCCAGCAGAAAGATACTGTGCCAACAATCCGAATAGTGCGGGCATCAGCATGATTCCGGTATAGGTAGCAGTCATTTGAATGCCGCTGATAGAGAGTGCGATATCCGGGGAGAAATTCTTTCCCGTCAGATGCATCATATTGGGAAACAATGGCCCAACGCCACATCCGGCTAAGAACAGGACGGCGCTGCAAGCTGTGTCCGGCAACGGCAGCAGCAAAAGAACGATGGATGTGATTAACACAGCCATGCCAAGCCCAATCAGTTTCCAACCGGAAAACCTTACAGACAGCAGACCGGACGCAAAGCGCCCAACAGCAATACCCATATAATAAAACAGCGCAATGTTGGCAGCCATCGATGGTGTGATGTTTCGAATCTCAACCAAATAGGTACTGCACCAAGTGCCGAAGGTCAGCTCCACGGCGCAGGCGGCGAAGAAATATAAGCACACCCAGCGAACGGCAGGCATCTTCAGCATCTGGCCGACAGAAAGGATCTTATCTACATTTCCTGCCGTTTTACTTTCAGTTTCCGGATGCAGCTTTCGCCAAAGCGGGAGGGAAAGGAAACCGATCGTCGCCAGAACGGTCTGGAGAATGAATGCAAGACGGTAACCATACTGCCAGGTATGCCCCTCCAGGCAATGCCCATCAGAAAAGGACAGACGGAAACGCCGATGCCATAAAAGCACTGCATAAAGTTCATGTGGGTAGCTTTGTAGTGCAGGGCAACAAAGCTGTTCAGTGCGGAATCAATGGCGCCGGCTCCCAAACCTAGCGGAATTGCAAACAGCACCAGAAACAGCATGTTGGATGAAATGGAAAAGCCAAATAAGGCGAATGCTGTCATGGCAGTGCTGACTGCTGTGACGATGGAGGTGCCAAACCGGCTGATCAGTCGCGCACTCAGCAGACTGGATATAATGGTGCATCCTGCAACGGTCATCGTTACCAGATTCGCACTGGACACACCCACTCCAAATTCTGGATAAATGGCAGGCCATGCAACGCCGAACAGGGAATCCGGCACGCCGATTCCGATGAACATGATATAGATAACTGCTAAAAGGAGGGTTGCCATATGTGTACATAACTCCAAAGATGTAGAAACAGTTGCAGATTTTATCACGCAGCATTTCGAATGTCAATAATAGTAATTCCTTATGTTAAACTAAATACAGCCATTGCCCTTGCCGCATTTTCTTCCATTGCATTCTGAGCAGCCAGAGCAAGATCATGAAAGAAAGTTACATCCTCGGCTTCCAGCATGGCCTTGACAGCGGTGACACCGGCTTTGGACATGTAACTGTAGTAGTTGATTTTACGGATGCCATTTTGGATCGCAATTCGGTAATCCTCATCGCTGACACCGCTGCCGCCGTGCATGACCAGAGGCAACTTCGTCCTTTCCGCAATCACCTTCACCCTGTCCAAATCCAGCACAGGCTTGGACTTGTAGATCCCGTGGGCAGTTCCGAAGCTGGGAGCCAGCGCATCGATACCGGTTTCCGCACAGAACTTCACCGCCAGATCGGGGTCGGTGTAGACGGGGCCGCCTGCGTTGGCATCCAGACCGCCCTCACGTGAGGCCAACTGACCGATTTCGGCTTCTACGTTTGCACCGTATTCCTTGGCCATAGCGACTGCGATTTTGGTGTTGGTGACATTTTCCTCATAGGGCAGCGTGCTGCCATCGTACATGACACCGGTGAAACCCATTTTCAGCGCCTGCTCCATATAAGACAGGGTCTCGCAATGGTCCAGGTGAACGCACACAGGAACCTTTGCGTTCTTCGCTGCCTGCAGCATCACAGGACCGATGACTGCCAGGGGTGCAACGGATTCATGGAGTTCCGCATGGGTGATCATAACAGGAACATTCAGCTTTTCCGCTGCATGTCGCGATATCATAGCTGTTGCCCGGTACGAATGACGTGTCATATTGCATTTGACTGTTATATTCGATATAGTATTTTCTGCCGTCTAAAGTGACATATGGGCTGCCTCCAAAATCAGAAGATTCTATGGGCAGTTTGTCGCCGTTTTGAAGCTCAACAAATCCGCTTTGAGGCTCGTAATCATACCATGTACTCGTCGGATCTTTGCGTATGTTCATATCATCTACATGGATCGATTTAAAGGGACACTCCACTATATTCAACCTATAACTCAATTTCATGCCTGCAAGTTCGGCATTTATAACATATGTATCGCCCGGATGTATGTTGCCGAGGTCAATACTTTTGTCAACGATCAACGAATATTTAATATTTCCGATGACAATGTAATTAGCATTGTCAGCGTCACTTGTTGATTTAAGCACGGTGCCGTCACTTAACGTTACCTTATATTTGGGCTCCGTCCAATTGTAAGAAACGGTATCTGAGTAATATCCTAAATCGCCACTTTGTTCTATAAGTCCCTCTTCGCCGGTCACATCTTCAATTTCAATTTTTTCTATTGGATTTTTAATTATAGATATATTAACTGTACCCTCAATGCCTCCAAAGGCTGTGACCTTTACGCTGTATGTATTGCCGACAGTCCAATGCTCGGTCTCCTGACTTTTCAGATCCAGCTGATCCATTGTAATAAAGTCATACCTTTTTTCTCCGTCCTTATAAGTAGCTATGCATCTAAAGTCTGAAAATCCTTTGCCGTTTTTTAGGTAGTAATAATAGTCATCCATTTGTGTTCCGCAGCTATTTTCAATGATAGATACATCGAGGACCTCAAATGATACAACGGGATTGTTCTCCTGACCGGGATATCGCGGATCAAGGTTGGTCTTTAGATTTATTCCGTTGGATCTGGCATAATCACATGCGATTAGATTGTCTGTAATCATTAATAAATCATCTGGACACGCAGAGAAAGCATATCTGCCTATGTATTCGACGCTTTCGGGAACGGTCACGCTTTTAAGACCGGTGCAGCCGATAAAAGCGTAATCGCCTATATTTGTAACACCATCCGGAATTACAAGGTCGGTGACCTTTTCACCGTTTAAGTACAAATTATGAGCGTAGTACAATGGGTTTGCAGGACCTTCTATATGGCTTGCAAAGTCGATATTGCACCATTTTTCAATGCTTGTAATATGTACCTCATTTAAGCTCCCGCAATGTCTAAAGGCTAAACTGCCTATACTTGTTACACTGTCGGGGATAGTGACTTTTTCCAATGTGCGTCTGCAAATTACCATAGTGCCTGTGACAGTTTTCGAACCGTCGGCAATTATCAATTCTTTGATTTTGCAACTATCAAAAGCTAAACTGCCTATGCTTGTTACGCTGTCCGGGATAGTTATGCTTGTAAGTCCAGTGCAGCCGGAAAAAGCATAATTACCTATGCTTGTCACGCTGTCGGGGATGGTTATGCTTGTGAGTCCGGTGCAGCCGGAAAAAACATAATTGCCTATACTTGTTACACTATCCGGGATTACAAGATTGACAATCTTTTCACCGTTTAAGTACAAATCATGAGCGTAGTACAACGGATTGGCATAAGAGTCTTCAAAATTAATATTGCACCATTTTTCAATGCTTGAAATATGTACTTCTTTTAATCCGGTGCAGCCGGAAAAAGCATAATCGCCTATGTTCGTCACGCTGTCGGGGATAGTTATGCTTGTAAGTCCTGTGCAGCCGGAAAAAGCATGTTCACCTATACTTGTTACGCTGTCGGGGATGGTTACATTCATTAGTCCCGTGCAACTGGAAAAAGCATAATCGCCTATGTTCGTCACGCTGTCGGGAATAGTTACGCTTGTGAGCCCTGTGCAACGGGAAAAGGCTTCAGAGCCTATACTCGTTACGCTGCTGCCAATAGTTACGTTTGTAAGATCTGTGCATCCGTAAAAAGCAGAATCACCTATGCTTGTCACGCCTTCTTTTATAATAACTTCGGTTATATTCTTGCCCCACGGAGTTTCGTGGTAATCCATTTTACCATTTCCGCTTATTGTAAGAACCGTGCCGTCAAGCGTCCATGTGCAGTCTCCAGTTGTGCCGCTTGTCGTTTCTGCGGCAAAAATCGAGACAGGCATTATTGACACTATCAACAATACTGATATAAGTATCGCAGTTATCTTTTTTAACATTTTCTTCACTCCTTCTGTTTATTCAGCTGTAAAGCGCCACTTTTTGTTCACATACTCATCGGTAAGACTTTTGGAATAGGCTTCGCCTTTTTTGTATCGCCTTTCATAGTCTTTGGCGATTTTGTCTGCGTTGAGCTTTCCGCGCTTACTTGCCGTACAAGGCATACAGCCCTCGACGGCTATAAACACGCCGGACTCTTCGCCTAATTTTTTGCCGTTTGATATCGACTTTTTTATGCCCAAAAAGTCGACCAGTCTGCAAGGCCCGTAAATAAGCTTGCCGGTGCCTTTTTCTTTTCCGGCGCGTATCAGCACATTTTTCGGCTTTTCGGGATCGTCATCTACCGTTATCATCAGCATACCGGCATAAACGAACACATTTCCGCCCGGCACGAAAAGAGCGGCGGTGTTTTTTGTTCTGCCGTACCTTACGCCGTAGCACGCCGGATTCTCATCACCGTATGCCTCGGTTTCGGTAATGATGACTGTTCGACCACCGTAACTAAGCTCCTTGCCTATCAGTGACCTTGCCGCCTCCTCGGGACATTTGACCAATTCCTTTTGATTTCCCATAATAATCTCCTCCCACTGTTCCAAAAAGTAGACTTTTTGAAACACTTAATTTACTGGTTATTATAGCACAACATTTTCCAAATTGCAACCATTTTGTCCCAAAAAATCGGCTCAAATTTCATAAAAATTACTTCATTGAATGGATTTTATGCAATTTAGAGGACTTTTTCCTTTATAATCCGCTTTACAGACTACTGTTCCAAAAAGTCTACCTTTTGAAACACTTTTTTATTTGCCTTTTAAAGACTTGTATTCCATATATTTCCTGTAAAAAGTTGATGGGCTCATATCGCAGAGTATCGCGGCATCCCTTATTGATATGGCGTTCTTTTCGTGCTGACTTGCCACAAAGGAAAAGTTGACCGGTACCTCTGTTTCGGGTCTGCCGAAGCGGACACCGTTTGCCTTGGCGACCGTTATCCCCTCAAGCTGGCGCTTTTTTATGCTCTCACGCTCGCTTTGCGCGACAAACGACAGTATCTGAAGCACCAGATCGGCAATGAAGGTGCCCATAAGGTCCTTGCCCTGTCTTGTGTCGAGCAGCGGCATGTCGAGAACGCAGATGTCTATTCCCTTATCCTTTGTAAGTATGCGCCACTGCCTTTGTATTTCCTCGTAATTGCGTCCCAGCCGGTCAATGCTCAGTATGTAAAGAAGATCTCCAGATCTTAAATTATCCACCATCAGTTTATATTGCGGACGGTCGAAGTCTCTGCCCGACTGCTTGTCTATGTATATATTTTGAGATGGAATGTTGTGCTCTGACAGGGCAACCAATTGCCGTTCCTCGTTCTGATCGGCGCTTGACACCCTGACGTAACCGTATATATCCATGTTCATGTACCCCCAGTATCTGAGTACAATTTTACATGTAAAACGGTGATATTTCTATTAGTAATTATAGCCAGTTGTGATGTGATCAGGCAGACGCGGTATGCATGATCATAAATGTTGTAGATATTATTCCGATCATCGCAGGCAAAAGGAAATTCCAATGCCGATCCTTGCGTCATTATGCAGCCAAAATTTAGTTTATCTCTATATGATATGGGCATAAAAAGCGGCAGGAGCGGAGCCCCTGCCCTACGTCTGTTAATATATTTATTACATCGTTAAACTGAAGTTTCCCGTCCTTATAACAAATATCGTATATAAAAATTTCCCTTTAGGTTCACTTTAAGAGCTGCTGTTATCATACACCCAAAGGGAGGCAAAAGTCATGGCGAAAGGAACAATATTCAGCTTTGAGAGATATGAAAAGAAATACTTTCTGACAGAAGCCGGGGCTCACCGGCTG
>OGRU01001979.1_pt1 | contig 14191 bp, 10 predicted proteins | sample 1553541 | NCBI WGS metagenome assembly OGRU01 (sample SAMEA2580068, study PRJEB22360) | human gut metagenome | biome: human gut; feature: human-associated habitat; material: faeces | place: Denmark | collected 2008/2010
ACCTCAAACTCGGCAACTACACCATACCGGTATATGTCAAGGGTATGTGGAATCCACAGAGCAACCAAAGCTATTTCCAGATTGGAGCTGAAATCATCCGCTTCTGAATCTTCAAAAAAACACAGAAAGTTTTATCATAACAATCATCTAAACACAAATTTATTATGAACATCAAAGATTTTACAACAGGCGTGCAGCACATTGGCATTCCTACCAACGACATCGACAAGACTATTGAGTTTTATCATGCCCTGGGCTTCGAAACTGCCCTCCGCACAGTAAACGGCAATGAGGAAGTAGCCTTTCTCCTGCTCCACAACCTCATCATTGAGACCTACCAGACCCATCAGGCTAAAATGGAATATGGAGCCATCGACCACATCGCTATAGATGTAAAGAACATTGAAGAACTCTTCAATGTTGTAAAGGAAGCAGGAACCTTCAAGATGCTGGATCAGCAGGTTAATGGTCTTCCTTTCTGGGAACATGGTGTAAAGTTCTTCACCATTGAAGGACCCAATAAGGAGAAAATAGAATTCTGCGAAAAACTATAAACCATAGCTAAGAAAAAAGCGGAACCTCGCCATGAGGAAATCATGGCAAGGTTTCGGGAGACGAAGAATACGGAGGATCTAATACACTCCTCTATCATATCAAATGCGTCACTTTTATCTTCTTCCAATGTTTTCCGATACCCAGCATCATGGCTTGCGAATCCTTGGTAATCAGCTCTCCTTTTTGCAAACCTGCAATGGCTTGCTTCAGTTCTTGTAGAGCCATACTGCTTACACCAAATAAATCCTTTAGTACCCCATCATTCTGCTGTTGCTGCTTCATGATGAGTGGATACTGCGCATTGGCATAAAAGTCGAAATGCTTGCTTTTGAATGAATCCATGTTCTGTGTGGCGAGAATGATACTCATTCCCTTGTTTCTTCCTACCGCAATCAAGTTTTGCAAGGGTTTGTTCTCGAAGCCAAGCATATAGTGAGCCTCATCTATGATGGTGAAATGACGAAGTTCTACTCTTTCCTCATTGACAGCCTGAGGAGGAAGACTCTCATAGATACAATTCAACTTTGAGGTCACAAAATACACGATAGCCTTTGCCATAATGCCTTCCTTGTCAAACTTTCCCAGATTGATGACATAGCAACCTTTCACTAAGTCTATCTTGTCTTCCTCTGCGAAAATATTGTTGAGTATTAACTGGTTCAATACGGATTTCACACTATCCATTTCATCTCGCTTCTTTTCAGGCATCAGCATGGTATAATGATCAAAAACTTCCTGAAAGGTGATTGGTTTCTGGTTCTTCGCCTTGTAGGCATTGATGATAGCTTCGCTCAGTCTGTTATCCATCAAAGCACCAATCTTAGCGGAAGATATAGCACAGATGGCATTTGCCAAGGTCGTGGAATACAGGTGGATTTCATTGATGGGCCTTCCTGTAAAGTCCTTGAACGGAGTAAACGGCAAAGGCTTCTCCATAGGATTCAAGATGGCAGACGAGTCGGTAGCGAACTTATCCAACCAGTCGGCATGGGCTGGGTCGGAGAACTCGCCCTTGTAGTCGAACAAGAGGAAGTTGACAGGATAATAAGTATCTGCCGATGCCATTCTGATTTGATTGATGAGGACAGCCAGCAAATTCGACTTTCCCGAACCTGTAGTTCCTGCCACCAATATCTGCGTATTGGCGATGGCAGTACTATTGATGTCGAGGGCAGCATCCATGCCATCCTCGTATTGTCCGATGTAAAGGTTCAACTCAGGAATATCCATCAACGACTTGCCACCTCTCACCGGACTATAGTGCAACCATTCGTCGAGACCACCTTCTTGCATCAAGATTTGCTTACCTCTCATTATCTCACAGTATAGCACCTTGCTCAGAAAAGTAGAGTTCCGCCAATCTGCATCCACATCACAATATCTCATCTTGATGAGAGCAACGAAAACTTCCTTGATGTTCGACTTCGTAAAGAAGGAACTACCTAAAGGTTGCGTACCTGTCGATGTCGGCATAACATCCACCTTCGCTCGGCTTCTCGGTGCCTTGTCGCTCAATCCCACTAAGAGACAGATGCGCATCACAGTGGCAAAGTTCAGCACCACAGGTCTTACGCCGTCCGAATAGTCGGAAAGATTCAGATGTTGCTCAATGGCACTCTTCACCTCCTCCAATTGTTCATGAGTTCCATCCAGGATTCTCATTCCCTCCAACTGTATGTATTGTACATTCATAACTTAGAAATCATAAATTTGTAATCCGAAGTAATCCTCGCTCACGGTGGTACATTGCTCCTCTTGGTCACGATGCAAGGTATAGGTTCTTGCCACGTAAGCCACAATTTTCTTGAAGTCTGTCTCGGTCGTTATCTCTGTATCGGTACTGAGCAGGACTGTCTGGTGCGCCAAGTCTGGGAAGTATCGGTTGATGATGACCTCACGACTTTCCTTGTCGAGCACACCCATCACCGTATCTATCATCACAGGTGGGTCGTAATCGCCCAACTCATACAGTACCTTCAGCAGCACTTGCATCACGGTTTGCTTGGCACCAGCGTTCAACTGGCTCAAGTATATCTCGTTGCCATTCTTATGGAACATCTTGAAGGAAATCTCGTCCGAGTCATTAGCAGAAAGCTCCACCCTACCGATGTAGCCTGCATAAATCACCAAGTTGATGTTCAACTGCTCCTTCATCATACGTTCAATGCTTGCCTTCTTGGCTTGCAGCAACTTGCGTGACAACGACTTGAAGAAACTTGGCAGTTTACAGAGCATATCATACTGAGGATCTGGCACTTGCGGCATATCATAGTCGTAAGTCGATATTTTTCTCTCCAGTTCCTTGATTGCCGTTTTCTTGTCAGCCATCTTCGTCTTCAGCTCACCTATCTTTCGGTCGTTGGTCTCATAAAGTTCAATGATATTATAGTCGCTGCCCGACAAGGCGCGCTTATATTCTTCCATCTGCTCCATCTTCTTCGGCATCTCCTCCAGCTCGAGATTCAAATTCTCCCGTCGCTCATCAAGGGCAAGGTAAGGATTGGAATAAGACTGCTGCACGAGATTCTTCAGTACCGCCGTATCCTTCTCACTCAGATAGCCATACTTGTCATTGCACTCCTCGCTGTCATTTTGCGCCCGTTTGATTTCGGCGATGATGTCGGAGACAGACACCTCACCCACTTGCGGATACATTTCTTCGATGAGCCGCACCACCTCCTGGGTTACCTTCTCTATCTGTTGGTCGTTGAGTACATTTCCCCTCGCCGAAGCCACCTCTTCCTTCTCGTTCAGGATGAGTTCCACCTCGGTGCTGATGACATTGGCGAGTTTCGGCATAAAGACTTTCAACTCCAATTCCTTGGATACAGCCTCAGCATCCTGCCGATAATTCTTTTCCTTGGCATAATAGCCGTTGATACTCTCCTCTATCTGGCGCATCTTGTCGCGTATCACCTCGTCGGAGTTTCTGCCTTCTTTCAGTTGCTCATACTGTTGCTTGTGGTCGTTGGCATAGTTCAACGCCTCGTTATACTCGTCATTGAGCCGTGCCAGCTCCCTTTCCATCTCAACCTTTTCCTTGGTCAGTTTTGTATATTCGGCACGAAGGTTCTCGTTCTCCAAGCGTTCCGCTTTCTTCTCGTCAAGATAAGCCGAGGCTGCATTCTGCAACTGAGTGTATTTATTGAATCCCATCACCGAATTGATGTTCTTCATGATGAGCTTGTTGATTTGTTCCTCTTTCACAAGGTCGGAGGTCTTCATGGCATCAAAGAGGAAATAGTTGCTCAGTTCTGCGGGCAGATTGGCAGAGATAATCTTATTGACGATAGCTTCGTTGGTACTGCGCTGAATCGCCGTGGAGCCAGAGCCATAAGTATATTTGTTACCATTCATGTTGAGTTCCACACTCTCCAATACCTTGCCTCCCAAAAAGAGATAGGCACGGCACAGGCGATAAGGCGTTTCCTGCCCCAAAACGACCCCTGAGAAAGTAATCTCCAGTTTGATGGTCTTGCCTTCTATACCACTCTCGTTCTTCACCCCCGAATTGAAGATTTCCTCAAACTGTCGCTTGTTGGATATCTTCAATCCATAGAGTGCAGAATAGATGGCATCGAAGAGCGTAGTTTTGCCACAACCGTTGGCACCACCTATCAAGATGATTGGACGGTCGCTCGTAACCTCTAAGTTTAAGTCCAACTTTCTGTAGGTCTTATAATTCTCTATGTAGATACGCTTCAGTTTCATTACTTCTTAATTTCTTTGAGAGCCTTCTTGAGTATTTTCGTCACCTTCTTTTCCTCAAGACTTGACTCATTTTGGTTATTACGCTCTTCATGGAAAGGCTTGAGGATATAATCCTTGAGCCATTCCGCATCTATACCCTCCGATTGGCATGCACTCTCTATGAGTTGCATGTCTTCCTGCCTGATTCCATAGTTCAGGAATGTTCTGTCCAAGCTTTTCTTCATACCTTATTATATATGATTACCTTTTATATTATAGGGTTTCCAGATGTAATGCCGACCACCCATCTATGCTGTCGGTGTTATCGATAATACCTCCAGGATAATACCAGTTGCTCGTACCCCCGTCCTTGATGAGCACGCCACCCACTATATTTTTCCCCTTTTTCTTATAGGCTTCAATGTATTGCATCAAGGCATTGTTCTTTTCTGGAGCATCCGCATCGCTACCCTTGGTTTTGGTATCGAAGAGGCAGATGGTACCCGACTTCAGTCTGACTATGAAATCCACATAGAAACAACGTTTCCTACTACCCGAATCCGTATAAGGCACGGCGAAATGCTGCTTTCCCTCATCTCCATTCTTGTACCACCACTCCACATATTCCATCTTGTCATCCAACCAACGTGCAAACTCTTGCTCGGGTCTCGATGCCGTAATCTGCTCAAAATAAGGATACAAGGCATGGTTAAAAATTTCACCTTCTGTGGTTCTCACCATTGCCGCATTATAGAGACGAGTCTCCGGCACTTGCCACACAGACTGCTGATATTCCATCGTCACCTCCTTGGCGTTTCTCTTCTGCGTAGCCTCATAGGTAACCAACGCCTTGCGTATCAGTTCCTCGAAGCGCGGACGGTTCTGATGATAGAGCACCACCTTAGGCACATCCATCGAAAAGACTTGCAGGTATTCCTCCAAGGCACTCTCGATGGCTCCTTGCAAGACTGGCGTACTGTCAAATTTGGAGAACCCACCCACATTCTTACGGCAGAATAGCGTAAAGAGATTCTGTAATTCAGATGCGTTCAGAGCCAGCCTTGCCTTGTCTGTTATCTCCACGATGCCAGAGTCACCCGTCAATGGGGTGTCCTTCGGGATAGCCACCAAGATTCTTGATACATCAGTCTGCACGCCATGTCGCTTGGCATTGTAGCGATTCAACTTGATTTTGGCATCCATGTCTGCCTCTTTTTTTTTCGTCTCGTCAGCATCCTCAGCCTCACCATCATCCTCAAAGAAATCTTCTGCAGAGAAGAGCAACAATGGGTTTTGTTCCCATTCCCGTTCCATGGTCTTATAGAAGATGCTGCGGAACTGGGAACCCAAGCGGTTTCTTGTTGCCCCATGCTTATCCGTATAATAGGAACGGAGCGTGATGTTCGGCAAGTCTTTCTTGCGATTGGCATAGAGGGTGCTGATATAGTTCATGTCATCTCCCACAATACTAATCATGTCAGCCGAAAGGTCGGTATAAACATAACCGTAGTTCAAAATGTCGTTCTTATAAAAATGCTGCTCTGGCATTCGGAGTATTCGTCCCACGGTCTGCGTGGTAAAGGTCATGCTCTGCAATTCTCTGAATATCAGAAGGACAGAGGCACGAGGACAATCCCATCCCAAGGCTATGGCTTGCTTGAACAGCAACACCTCAGTAATATCATCAGAATGAGTGATATTCTGAAGATTGGGCGATTTATCCTTTGATAGCCATACAGCCAACCTGCCATTTGCCACGCTGATGTCGCAAACCTGTTCTAAGTAGGCTTGCATCTCCTCGGCGATGGTCTTGTCCTTCGATGACATAGATTCGCTATTATCATTTGGCAACTGAATGAGCAACAACGGATTGATGCCGTATTCCTTGTAAGCCTCAGCCAACTCTTTGCGTTTATCAAGTGCTTTCTTCAAGAGTCGCTGGTTAACCGTCAGTTCCGACTGCTCTTTACTGCTCTTTACATTCGGATTCAGTTCTATGCCCTTCTTAATCATCTCTTCATTGATTACATCTTGGCGTTTCACAAGAACTGCATGATAGCTTTGGGTGACTGGCGTTGCTGATACACGAAGTTCTATGTGTGGCTGGATAGCTTGCAATACCATCTCGCTTTTCCTGGCATTACGTCCGGCAAACATGTGTTCCTCGTCTATGATGACCACCACTGGCAGATGCTGCTCTATCTTGGTCTTTCGTATCAGTTCGTAGAGCGTGCGGTTCTGCTCATTGTCACGTATCATCACGGCATTATCCTTATTGATGCTCTCCCAGTTTAAAAAGAGCACATCGCCAGGATGCAGACCATCCACATGATCACACTCATCAAACATAACAGGACGCAACGACCTTCGTTCACTAAAGAAATTGCGCATGGAGCGATAACTCTGCTGGTGCAACTTGTTAGGAGCAATCCAAACCCATGCTACACGAGAATATCGGCATTGCCCATTCATTGGGAGGTCACGAGTCAGTTCATCCAGCAAGGTACTCACCATCACCGTTTTTCCTGCTCCTGTAGGAGCCTTGAATATCAACTTTTGGCGGTCTTCAGAATCATTGAGCATGTCAATCATCTTCTGTTTCAGTTCACGCACCGCCTTTTTCTGGTAATCTCGTAGTTCTATCATTTTCGTTACCTCCTTAGTCTATTATGTCATTAGTAACATTATCTTCTTTCTCCTTCAACACATAATCATAGTCATCGTTGAGAGCTTCTTTCACAACCTCCTCGTTTTGCATGGCGAGTGCCTCGTTTTGCTGAAACTCTTTCATCATAGCATCACTATACTTTCGCTTTGGCAGAATATCCGTTCTACCTTCTAAAGCTTGCAAGAAAGCATCTGGCATGGCACACAATTCTATAACAGGCATGACTTTATGGAATTCGTCCTCATAGGCGTATGCACCATCACTATAAACATAAACCTTCAAAGGATTCTGCTTGGTCGCAACCTCAGCTATCATCGGAATGATAATACTGACTACACGCTCGTCGAGGACAACAAGCATCTGTCCAGCCTCATCCTTAAAATAGCGCAATACGTTCTTCTTAAATTTCTTGCCTCCAAATGTTTCTTGCTCTTTATAGATATTGTTCTTGATGCAAAGGAGGTCAACGAGAGAAGCCATCAAAGCTCGACGACATTTGAAGTTGCTTTGGTCACGAGGCACAAACTCCGTTTTATAATAACGAAGATTATTGTGAGTCAAGCCAGGGACTTCTTCACCCTTCTGGTTCGTATAACCATTAATGACTCGTTTGTTTCGCTCGTAGGTTACTTTTTCGCAGATGTTATTCTCGTTGTTGGTCACTAAGATACATTTGCGATGACCGCCGTCTTCTGAGTTCAATTGCATCGTTGCGTGGAGAGTAGTGCCTGAGCCAGCGAAGAAGTCGAGGATAGTGGAGTCCTTATAATGAGGATTGGATATTTTCAATAAATATTTAATGAGAGACAATGGTTTCGGAAAACCAAAAGCTTTTTCTCCAAATATATTTATAATATCCTTAGTACCATCTTGCGTCATTCCTACCTCTTCGTTTATATAAGTACTAGCAGTAGTATAACCAAAGCGAACTCCAGCTTTCTTTTCATCATCTTCTTTCCAATAGCGAAGTACAGGCTTAGAAATCTTCAAAAAATCATAATCACCAGGAAATACAATTCTATTTTCTTTTAAATATTGTGGAAAGCCGTCTTTCGTAATACGCCAAACCGCCAAAGGATTTACAGGAAACTCTTGATTATTTCTTGGATTTACCATAGTAAAATTACTATTAGGTCTTTCCAATGCTGTACGTTGGGTTGACATATCATGTACTCTCCAAGGTCTATTTGGAAAATCCGGAGTTTCATAATACTTACGTGAATCTTTTAAAATTCCTGCAGTATAATTTTCATTTGCATAACACTGTACCCACTCATAATCCTGCGACAAGAAATAGGGAACATCCGATTTGGCCGTTCTTTTTCTCCAAGGTATTGTTGCCACAAACTTGTCTTCTCCAAATGTTTTATCACAAAGTAATTTCAAATCAGCCTGTTCATTATCATCAATAGAAATGAAAATCACTCCCTTTTCAGAAAGCAACTGCTTTGCAATTTTCAATCGACGATTCATAAAAGACAACCATTTGGAATGGCGATAGCCATCCTCTTTATCAACAAACGAATCGTTATAGATAAAGTCTTTATTACCAGTATTATAAGGAGGATCAATATAAATCACATCAATCTTCCCTGCACAAGCATAAGTAAGAGCAGCAAGAGCATTGAGGTTATCACCTTCTATCAACACATGGTTAGGCGAACCTTCTGGCGCAGAATCCAAACGTTTACTTTCGTCTTCAACAAAAACAGGAAGTTGGTCTTGCATGTCGTCCCAAGCCGCTTCCGAGCTTTCTTCCCAAACAAGTCCATAATGCTTCTTCTCATTGATAACCTCCAACAAATCATGCTTTAACTCCTTATCTATCTGAAGTTCTAATATCTGTTGGCGCAAAGCACCCAAATCCATTTTCTTCGCCATAGCGGTGTACCTTCCTCCCCTTTTCCGTGCTCCACCGACTCCCTAAGTAGAGAAGATTATTAGAAACTGGATTGCTATTATAAAATGTAGGCGTAGGAATCTTGCTGCCCATAACCTTATCTTTGCCTGTAGCGGCCCTGGAAAAGCCTTTCATGTCAAAGATAAGAAGCAACAGAAGCCTACGCCAAACAGGTATATATATGATAGCACAGAGCGTACCCCCTCAGACGAAGGGGCACACCTATGCCATGTGTATATACACAGTGGGTAGACGCCCACCGCAGTCTCATTCTGAACATGATTTGAAATTTTCCAGGTTTCTACAGGTCAGAAGAAACGTCAAGCAAACGTCTTCAATTTAAAATAGTGCCAAGCCATGGACTTTTACCTAACCAGCGACTCATCGCCAGCCATCCACAGCAAGACATCGGCAAAGATAGTAAAAAGAATTAGGACTTGCAAAAAAAATAATATTTTTCTTACAAAAACCATTGCTATCCGTGTAGAATCTTCGGATATAAGAGAATCTTCATAAGAAAAGTTACCCATTTTAGCAAGGCATCTTGTTGATTACAGGACAGAGAATAAACATGAAAAACAAACAAATTCCTTTCGATGAAAAAAATGATGCTGCACAAAAGATGCATCATTGAAACAAAAAATCCCTCCAGACTCTTTTGTGCTATCCAGAAAGACAGCATAAAGAAGAAACTGGAGAGATTTATATAGGTATTGATGAAGAGAAGAGGTCTTCCGACTTTTTCTAATTCTTTATTTCAATATCTTCCTTTACGTTATTGCGTATCTTGGTGAGGAAAGCCTTCATGCGACCGGCATCCTTATGGTCGATGATATCGATCAGCTCGGCAAGCTCCTCACGAATCTGACTCAACTGTCCTGAAGTATAGGGGTTGAAGAGAATTTCTTGCAACAGATAGTCGTCCTCGTTGAGTACGCCCTTGGCAATGTTCATGTGACGTTTGAAAGTAGTACCCGGAGCATCCTGATGCTTCATCACAGCAGCAAAAACGAAAGTGCTGGCAAAAGGAATACTCAGCGAGTAAGCCACGGTCTGGTCGTGCTCGTCGAAGGTGTACTCGTGCATGTTGAGTCCCAACTGCTGGTACAGATCCTTGAAGAATATCTTGCCCATATAGTCGCCTTCCTTGATGATGACGGCATTCTCCTCTGACAACTGATTCAGATTGGCAAAGGTAGGACCAAACATCGGGTGCGTGCTGACAAAACGGAAACCACTCTTCGTATAAAACTCGTGCAGGCCTGTCTTCACACTGGCAATATCGCTGATGATACAGTCCTTGGGCAACCAGGGCAACACCTCCTCAAAGGCAGGCAAGGTGTACTTCACCGTCACGGCATTGATGACGAGCTCGGGTTTGAACTCGGCTATCTCCTCCAACTTAGTGAAGCGCAGACAGTTGTAGGTAAAGCGCAACCGCTTGGCATCCTTCTCGTATACGGCCACCTCGTGGTCGAAGCTGAGCAGGTCGATGAAGAAACTTCCCATCTTGCCTGCTCCCATTATCAATATTTTCATATCTCTTTATGATTGAAGAACGAAGCGTATGAATTACTTCTGGTTCAAGATTTCCATCTGCTGGCGAACACTCTCCTCGTGGATGTGCTCGAATATTTGGGCAGCAAACTCTGGACTCATGCCACAGAGTGAAGCCTGAGCACCACGCTTGTCGAGAATCTCGTTGTAGCGATTGGTCTGCAGAATTGTCATATTGTGCTCCTTCTTGTATGTACCAATCTCACGGCACACACGCATGCGCTTTGCCAAAAGCTCCATCAACTGATTGTCCAGTTCGTCGATCTGTCCACGCAACTGATGCAGTCCCTCTGTAGAGTAGTGCTCGTCGCGAACGACAAGCAGACTGAGAATGTAGTCGAGCACATCGGGAGTAACCTGCTGCTTGGCATCGCTCCATGCGTCATCAGGACTGCAGTGGCTCTCGACGATAAGACCATCAAAACCGAGATCCATAGCCTGCTGACACAATGGTGCTATCAAGTCGCGACGTCCACCGATGTGGCTTGGGTCGCAGACGATAGGCAACTGAGGAATGCGGCGATGTAGTTCGATAGGAATCTGCCACATAGGCAGGTTGCGATAGATCTTCTTGTCGAAGCTTGAGAAACCACGATGGATGGCTCCCAATCGCTTGATACCAGCCTGATTGATACGCTGCAAGGCTCCTATCCAAAGTTCCAGGTCGGGATTGACAGGGTTCTTGACCAACACAGGCACATCGACACCTTTCAGACTGTCGGCCAATGCCTGCATGGCGAATGGGTTGGCAGAAGTGCGGGCACCTATCCACAGCACATCGATGCCATACTTAAGAGCCAGCTCCACATGCTCGGGTGTTGCCACCTCGGTAGCTGTCAGCATGCCGGTCTCCTCCTTTACCTGCTTCATCCAGGGAAGAGCAGTCTCGCCATTTCCCTCGAAGCCTCCTGGCTTGGTACGTGGCTTCCACACACCTGCACGGAACATGTGGCATCCCTTTTCTGCCAACTGCTTGGCGGTTGTCATAACTTGTTCCTCGGTTTCGGCAGAACATGGTCCTGCTATTACGATGGGACGTTCCTGATCACTGGGAAGACGTAAAGGTTCTAATTCTAATTCCATATCTTAATCTTTTATATTTTTTAATGTGAATGTTTTCTGTTTACTTTAAGGTGAAGACTCTATGCGAAGAGCTTCTTGATGCGCTGCAAGGCTTCCTTCATCTTGTCGTCCTTGGCACACAGGCTGATGCGCACATAACGCTTGCCGTTGCTTCCGAAGATAAAGCCTGGGGTAATGAACACCCGTGCCTCGTGGAGCACTTTCTCGGTCAGGTCTTCCACATCGGCATAGCTCTCAGGTATCTTACCCCAAAGGAACATTCCCACCTGCTTGGGGTCGTAGGTACAGCCCATCACGTCCATGATCTGTTCGGCAATGTCGCGACGACGACGATAATTGTCGATATTGTTTTCGTGGTGCCATTCATCGCTGTTACCTATCATGGCCTCGGCAGCAGCTAATTGTATGCCTCTGAAAGAGCCATTATCGATATTGCTCTTCACCTTGAGAATCCACGAGATAAAAGTCTTGTTGCTCGAAATCATCGCCACACGCCATCCGGGCATATTATGACTCTTGCTCAGCGAATTGAATTCGATACAGCAGTCTTTTGCTCCCGGCACCTGCATGATGCTCATGGGGTGCTCATTGAGGATGAGTGAGTAAGGATTGTCGTTCACTACAACGATATTGTGCTTCTTGGCAAACTCTACCAGTCGCTCGTAAGTCTCCATGCGGGCATTGCCTCCTGTAGGCATATTGGGATAGTTGGTCCACATCAACTTGACATGACTCAGGTCCATCTTCTCCAAGGCTTCGAAGTCAGGCTGCCATCCATTGTCTTCTCTGAGATCATAATAAGTTATCTTGGTACCCAAAATCTTATTGATGGCAGTATAGGTGGGATAGCCAGGATTAGGAATCAGCACCTCGTCGCCAGGATTGCAGAAAGCCAGGGTAACGTGCAGGATGCCTTCCTTGCTGCCTATCAGCGGCTGTATCTCTGTAGCCCAGTCGAGGTCTACATCGTACCATCTCTTATAGAATTCTGCCATTGCCTTTCGCAGTTCTGGAATGCCCACTGTGGGCTGATATCCATGTGTGTCGGACTTCTGAGCCACTTCGCAGAGCTTGTCGATGGTCTGCTTTGACGGTGGCATATCTGGACTTCCGATGGCAAGGCTGATGATATCCTTTCCCTCGGCATTCAACTGAGCTACTTCTTTCAGTTTGCGGCTGAAGTAGTATTCCTGTATCTCGGTAACTCTATTGGCTGGCTGTATCATTTTATCTAATGTTTTAATTTTTAATATTCAATGTTTAGTGTTGAATGTAAAGTATAATCGGCAGCAAGGCTCTTTTTACTTTTTTACCTTTTTACTTTTTTACCTTTCAACTCCTACTCTCTTTCCTCGTACTCGCCGAGAACCTTGATTTTCTTCACCAGTGGTGTGATGGCATCAATACTCTGGCGGTATCGGGTAAGGTTGTCGAAGGTGAGGTCTACATAGAAGAGATATTCCCACTCATGTCCGATGACGGGCAGCGACTGAATCTTTGTCAGGTTCACATCGTAGAAGCTCAGGATGGTGAGCACCTTTGAGAGCGATCCCTTGTCGTGGGAAAGGCTGAAGACGATGCTTGCCTTGTTGGCCTTCTCAATGGGTCGAAGGAGAGCAGCCTTCTGCGGATTGCTCACCACGAGGAAGCGCGTGTAGTTGTGCGGATTGTCGTGGATGCCTTCTTGCAGCACCTTCATGCCATACATCTCGGCTGCATAAGTTGAGCAGATGGCAGCCCATCCCCTTACCTGATGCTTGGCAATAAAGGCAGCCGAACCTGCGGTATCTTCAGCCTCTACAGCTTTCAGGTCGGGATGATTGGCGAGGAATCTGCCACACTGCATCAATGCCACAGGATGGGAATGAACCTCCTGAAGTGTACTCCAGTCATCATCGGGCAAACAGCAGATGCTGTGCTCTATATGGAGTCGGTGCTCGCCTACTACTGTCGTTCCACTTTGGCGCAGAAGCTCATAGTTGTGGAGCAGACTGCCCGCTATGGTATTCTCGATGGCTACGATGCCGATGACTGTAGGATCGCGCTTGATGTTTTCGAACACCTCCTCGAAGGTGGCGCAACAAATCAGTTCCACCTGTTCATCACCGAAATATTGATGGGCAGCTATATCATGAAACGACCCCAACTCGCCTTGTATTGCTATTCTCTTCATCTATATTGTTTGTATCTGTTATGAAAAACGGTCCTCACTCTCCAAGGAGCGGGACCGTTTCGATAGATTTCTTAATCTTAATATCCTAAGTTGAAATTATACGCAACTTCCCGCTTTACAATTGCTTGCAAAGTAAAAATAAAAGCTATAAAAGTATGCGTTAAACTTCTTCATTGTTCTTTCTTTTATTTATTGTCTACTACAATGGGGGATTCCCTCAATTGTGTTATACGATTGCAAAAGTAGCATTTTTATTTGTATCCACCAAACAAATTGACAGATTTTTTACACAAAACCTTGCAATTTATTGTTTTCGTGCATAAAGATGCTTATATCTTCCAAGATTTTCTGCTCTATGGAAATTCTACAGGAAGCCCTCATCTGCCAACGAAGCCGCCTTCATCTGACATAGAAGCCGCCTTCATCTGCCAACGAAGCCTATTGCGTTTGCCAACGAAGCCTATTGCGTTTTTCAGCCCTATATACCTTACTGAAGTTTCGCAAGTTTTTCCCCACACGCCCTGTTTTACTCTAATTGAGCAAGCTTTGAGCGTATTTTTTAACG
>OGRU01001987.1_pt1 | contig 14144 bp, 4 predicted proteins | sample 1553541 | NCBI WGS metagenome assembly OGRU01 (sample SAMEA2580068, study PRJEB22360) | human gut metagenome | biome: human gut; feature: human-associated habitat; material: faeces | place: Denmark | collected 2008/2010
GAATATAGTAATAATACTACAATTAGCGGGCGATTAAAATCGCCCGATTTTTGCTACTATTACTGTCATATCGTCTTTTTGTTTTCCATAATTGTTATCTATTGCTTCTGATAATATTATATCTGCTATTTTTTGTGCATCTGTTGTTTGCATGTCTTCTAATAAGTATTTTATCCATAATTCTTTGCTTATATATTCTGTATTTGATTCTATTACACCATCTGTGCACATTACTATTAGGTCGTCTGGTTGTAGGTCATAGTCGTATACTACTAAGTCCATATTTTCTACTATTCCGGTTGGCAGTTCTAGCGATTTTAATATTTGTATTTCTTTTCCTCTTTTTATAAATGTTGGACATGCTCCATTTTTTATAAATTCTAAGTTTCCCTTATACAAATCTAATATTGCTACATCTAATGTTGCATACATGTCTTCTTCCAAGTTTGCTATTAATGTAGAATTTATTAATTTTATTGAAATATCTTTGTCAAAACCTGCTTCCAATAATCTTTCTAACATTTTTATTGCTATTTTACTGCTTTTTCTTGCTTCTGGACCTGAACCCATTCCATCACTTAGTGCTAACAAATATTTTCCATCTTCTAATTTTGTCTGTAAGTTACTGTCTCCCGAAATTGGTGAATCTGCTTTTGTTGTTTTTGCAACACCTATTTGTATATTATATTTGTCTTGTAACATATATGTAAACTTGCATTTTGTTTTATTCTCTCTTAGCCCACATTCTTGATTTTGTATTATAAATTTATCATCAAATGCCTTGTTCAATATCTTTCCAATTCTCTTTATTTCGCATGAGGTTCCATCTAAATTATCACAGATATCTGTATATACATCTACAACATATCTTCCTGATTTTTGCTTTTTAATACTTATATCTTTTATATTTATTTCTTTTTGATTTAGCAATGTTTGTATCTCTTGCTTTTTTTCTTCATATTCATCAGTTTTCTTATTCATCTCGTTTGCCAGTTTAGATATTGCCTCTGAAACTCCTTCTAACTGGTTAGATACATTTTTTTTGCTTTCTTCCATCTTCTTTTTCCATATAAAGTTTAGTTTACTAATTCTATATGAATAATTAATTACTTTTGTAATTTTAGAAACTTCTTCTTGTACTTTTTTATTTTTCTCTTCAAATCCTACTATGTAATTATTATGGTTAGCAAAAATTTTAATCAATTCCTTTTCTACCATAACTTCTTCTTTTAGTAAATATTCAAAAACATCTTTTAAAATATCTTTATCGTTATATATATCATCATACAGCATATTTTCTTCTAAACCGCTTAAGTTTATTCTTAGCTCATCTATAAATATTTTTTCATTAGAAAGCTCTTGTTCCTTAAGTTCTTCTTCTGAAACAATTGTAGCTGCTGCTTCTTGATAGGTTTTTGCCATATCTGATATAGTTTGAGACATACTTGTTAATTTATATATTGTATCTTTATTTTCTTCTAAAGTTTTTTCTGTTGTTTCTGGAAGCATCTTTGTTTTACTTACTAAATCCTGAATATCTATTTTAATATTTTTAGGCACTGCTAAAAGTCCAAGAGAAGCTATTAAAATTTCTTGTATTAGTATTATAGGCACTGTATTTCCATTTGCAACATATGTTAATAACACATTTCCTATTATAAATCCTAATATAACCCCAATTTTTCCAAATTTGTTAAATATACCTGCTACCATTCCAGATATTGCATATGAAGCTATCATAACAGGTTCATTATTGCATATTATTCCTAAAACAACTCCTATTGTAATTCCAGAAGTTGCTCCTACAAGTATTCCATTTTTCCAACCTAATATTAGTACCAATAATATACTTAATATATTTTTTAAGTTATATCCAAATATTGTTGTATCCCCTAATGCAGTAAATGCTATGGCTAAAAGCAAGCTCGTCCCCATTACTTCTTCTATTGAAAATACTTTTTTTACTCCAGCTTGTCTAATAACTGTTATTGAATTTGAAAATATTTTGTAGAAAATATATGTACAAATACTTAGCATTATTGATGTTAATAATTCATATAATATAAATGTCCTAAAAAACATTGGAATAACTTGTACTAATAAAGTAGATACAAATAAGTGCATACCTAATCTTTTTTGTTCATTGACTTCATCCTGTATTTTTGGTTTTTTTATTAATATTGCTACAAAGAATACTAATGTTGTTAAGATATATGTCAATAAACTATTTGGCCCAAATTTTATAAAAGTAGATATTAAAGATATTAAATACATTATCCCTACAGGCATATTACAGCTCAGAGCTGCTGCTATTATTGCTAATCCAAATGGTGTTATTGTAAACATTATATTATCTGTACTAATTCCCACCATTGAAATCATAAAAGTTATTGTATACAAGATTATATTTTGTACTGTAAATAGGTTTTTTAATATAACCTTTAATTTATCTTTTTTATTTACTTCTATTTTCTCATTAATTTTTTGTTCTCTTTCTTTTGAAATGTTTTGAAACATTTTTACCACCCTTCACTTTTTTTATTATGTTCTATTTTAATACTTTGTTAAATATTTTTTTGTCGTTTTAGATACATAATTTAAAAAAGTTTTTTACATTATGCGTTTATTTTTTTTATTTTACTTTTTTATAAAACATTTTCTTTTTATAATTTTATCGTATTCTGTAGTAAAACACAACAATGTAAAGAAAAAAGGACGAAAACTCATCCTTTTTTCTTTTTATCTTAAGTACAATTTTTTATTTTACAAGAACTTTCTTCTTAATAAAGATTATTCCTACAACTAGCATTCCAGCTATTACAATAGTAAGTATATAATAGAATACTTGACCTATACCAAATGGTGGCATTACTGCAACATCTTCAGCTTTTGCTTCATCATTTTCTACTGGATCATTAGCAGGGTTAAAGTTACCAACTATACTTGTTTCCATTCTTCTACCCACTGCATTTTCTAGTTCTACTATTTCTACTTTACATTCATATCCGCCTTGTGCACTTTCTTTTGTAATTAATTGAGAAATTGTTAGCATGTTGTTGTTTAAATAAGCATTGTTTATATTATCTGCTTCTATTTTGCTTATAGTGTTAGATTGACTTGATATAGTGTCTTTTAGTCTATAATTTACTAAGTTATTATTAATATTTTCACCATCTTTTTCTTCTGCTGGTATTATTTCATTAATGTCTGTAATTGCGTTCCAATCCCCACTTTGAGTTTTATTAAATTGCATTTTATTAGGAATATAACATACTAATTTTTTAGCTTTTGATTCTACTTTAATTCCGGAATTTGTACGACCTTTTGCATAATATTCTAATCCCTCATATTCTACATAATCATCATTTTTCTCATTGATTTGCATTTTATACGTAATCTGTATTGTTGCACCATACATTAGCTCTTCATCCAAATACAATTGTATAAATCCTCCTGTAATTCCTTTTGTTGCAATTCTATTTGATTTCCATATTACGTTTTTTATTTCATTTCCTTTTGCTTCTGCTGTTTGTGTAGCATCAAATACAATGCTTCCATCTGATAATGTAACCTTAACATTTTCTACATTATTGGTAATTTGTAATTGTGTTATTGGTCTTTCCACTAATCCTAAGTCAACATTTTCAATTTTTTCGCCATTTTTTCTGCCTTCTATTTTAATTTTTTGAGTTTTTGCTATTTTCCATGTATTAGTAGTTAATTCATCAACTAATCTTCCCATTAAATCGCTTCCATACTGTTCGCCCAAATATGTAGGTACTTTTGTTGGAGATGCTAATACTTCTGCTATATGGTTAGTTTGAATTTTAGAATATTTATTTACCTCTTCTACTCTAGCCCAGTCATCTATTGCTTTTGATACATGTGCTTCATTTAAGCTCTTATCATAATCAACATTTTCTATATCGTAACCGTTTTCAAAACCTGCTTGGAATATTGTAGACTTGTAATCTTGACCATTATATGATTTTTCGTTTTTTCCTCTTCTCTCCACCAATACTTTGTATGTTTCATTGTCTTCGTCATTTGTTAAAACTGTAGCATCGTCAAGTCCATATCCAAATAATACATAATAATCACCTGATTCCTTAACCTCAAAAGAATATGTACCATCTTCCCCTGTTGTGTATTCTCCTACTGACTTATATATATATTCTTTGTTATAAAGTTTAAGTTTATCATTATATTCTTTTATCCATCCTAACTTCTCATCTCCTGCAACTTGTTGAGTGCCATCATCTCTCTCATACTTTTTACATAATGCAACTTTTACACCTGCTATTTTTTCTTCACCTGAATCTCTTATACCATTTTTATTATTATCTTCCCATACACATCCACTTATTGTATTTGTAGAATCTATTGGTGTCGGATTGTTTGGATTATCTGGTGGTGTTGGGTCATCACCGTCATCAGTTATGGTTAGTGTAGCTGTTGTTTTGTCACTATCGTCCTCAAAGTTTATTACTCCATTTGTAATCTCTTCTATTGTTTCTAAGTTACCTGGTGTTGAATTTACATCTACCAATCCAGCTACTGTAGTATTATTTCCTATAATTGCTCCATGTCTATTTGGAGTTGATGTATTTGCTGAATAATATGTTTTATATCCATTTATTTCTGCTATATTAGTTTTTTCTCCAATATTTATATAGCCTTCAAATCCTTGTAAAGCCATACGTTTAACTTTATAAGTTAAATCAATTGTTATTCCTTCTCCTGTTGCTAATTGTTTATTTTGTAGTCTTATATATACTTTATTAAATCCTGGAAATGATTTTTCCGTCACTTGACCATATATACTTTCAGATACCGCTGAAGATTTATCTTTAGAAATATTTTTTCCATTAGTATTTACAACAGCTGATGTTAGCTGTAAAGAATCATCATAATAATCTACAACTTCTGTAATTTGTGTTTCTAGACTTTGTGATAAATTATATACTGTTATTCTATATTTAATCTCTACTTCTAAGTTTCTCTGACCCATATATTCTGATTGCTTTATAGGTCTATCATAATATTTATTATAGTAATATTGTGCATTTAATCTATTTATATATATACCTTGTTGTGAATCTGCATATTGTTTTGCAAGATTTATTTTGCCATTGTTATCTTTTATTGCATTTGTATAGTCATTTATATAGTCTTTAATACTATCTAAAGCATATGTTTTACCATTAAATACTGTTTTATCTGAATTTCCATTTTTTGTATTTGTAGTTGTTACTTCTACTACGTCTTTAGTTAACTGTGCATTAAATTCTTGCCTTCTCCATAGTCCTAAGTTAACATAGTTTGTCAATAAATCTGTTCCAAATGTTGCGTTTTTATTAGTAGGGTAATATTCTATACCACTATTAAATGGTGATTTTGTTAGTGCTGACATTTTGCAATCTTCTATAAATTGTAATTTATTCCATGCCTCATTATCATTCATATCTCCAACTATACTTCTATAAATTCTTACTTTTTCAGCTTCATTTGGATAATGTCCATTTGCAACAATAAACTCTTTTATTTTCTGGCTAATTAAACCTTCTGACCATTCGCTTGTTATAGCTCCATTGTCGTCATAATCTAAAGTTCCATATTTGTTATATTTATAACCATCCACTAATTGTATTTTATCTTGTACATATGCTACACCTTTTGATGTTTTCTTTAAAGTATATCCCATTAGTTCTAATCTTGTGTAAGACTTATTATAATATATTCCTTCTTCTTCAACTAAATATGTACTTATTCCTAAAGTGTTTTTGCTTATATAGTTCTTTGGAGATGCTCCAATTTCTGCAAATCTATTATTAAATGTTTGTCTTCCTTCTATTGTGTTTTTTCCAGTATTTGTTTCAAATTCACTTGCCTTTGAATTTGCTTTCCATTTTTCAAACCATTCTGTATTTGTTTGGGTATTTTTACCTGAACCCGTATTGGTTCCTGTTCCGGTGTTTTTTCCTCCGGTGTTTCCACTATTTCCATTATCTCTTCCTGTACCAATATTAGTTAGTTCTCCCAACATTTCTTCTACTGAATTATAGTTTTGAATTGTATCTCCGGAAATTCCTTTTGCCAGGTATTCTGTTGGCATATATACTTGACCATCATATTCAAATACAACATAATATTTTTTGCTTTCGTCCACACCTTCAAATTTGTAATTTCCGTTTGCATCTGTTAAAGTAGGGTTTATTCTATTGTATATGTTTGTTACACTATCAGCTGGCATTAGCTCTGCAAGTTTCATATCTTCTGTATATAAACTTACTTTTATGTTTTCTAAATTTTTGTCAACATTATTTGTTGTACTGTTTATACCATCTCCTAAACTTGCTTTTCCAGTTTTTGCATCTTCCCAAACATTTCCACCAATTGAAATTAGTTTTATATCTTTTTGGTTTGGTATAACAATAGATATTTCTCCTCTTCCATTTAGTTCAATTGTAACACCTTCTGGAGCATTTACATTTATTATTCCTGTTATTCCATACTTATCTGTTCCATCTATTGTTATTAATTTTTCCTTTTTAACATCAAATTCTATTGCTCCATTTATCATTTTATATCCAGCAGGAGCTTCTATTTCTTCTATTTTGAAATGATCTTCTCCTTCTGAATTAAGTCCTAATATAGGTATTTGACCTGATATAACAAGATCTCCGTTTTCATTTGATGTTGCTTCACTTGTTTTTCCTGTTGGCCATGTTATATTAAACTTAGCACCTGCTAGTCCATTTCCTTGTTCATTTACTTTCTTTGCTTTTATCTCGTATGTATCAAGTAGGTCATCTGGATTTTCTGGATTTGCCTTAATATTTTTTATTTGTACTGTAATAGTTTGATTTTCTTTATTAAATGTAACTTTTGCATTACTATTTGCTGAAACAATTTCAATTCTATCTACTTCATAGGTATTTGTCGTTGAGTTATATACTTTATATACATTAAATACTATTTTTAATGGTTGCGTAATATATCCTTCTGGTGTACTTTTCTCTTCAACTGTCCATGTTTCAGTTCCCGAAGCATTTATAACTTGATGACTTCTTAATATATATCCATCTTTATCTGATACATACGTTAGAAGACCATTAATTAAAAATTCTGCTCCTTCTAGTCCATCTCCTTTTTCATCAATTTTTCTCATGTTAATAGAATATGAACCCTCTTTTGAAGGTGGTTGAACTGTGCCTAAGTCTAAAGTAAATTCTTTTAGTTTTCTTTCTCCATTAAATTCTGTTAATTGTTGAGTAAACGTAGCTTCAAATTCTATTTTTTTGTTAGCATCAGGTTTTAATTTTGTTTTTCCATTACTTTTCTTTAAACTGTCTTCTGAAATTTGATAACTTATTCCATTTTTTACACATTTTTCTCCTTTAGCTTCCATCCATGTAAAATGTGCATATAGTTTTGCATCATCTTCTAATTCTGTTTTTGGAATTAAAATGTAAAATTCTTTTTCTGATGAAGGTCTCATAAAATCAGTTGTGTGTTCCACATAAAGTCCTGAAACCGGATCACTTTCCTCACATGGTTTAAAGTTTTTTGTATTCCTTTCGTTATCATTTGTTATTATCTTTTCTACTTTTATTTTCTGATTTCCGTTTTGAATATATAATCCAAGCGTTTCGTTATCTACTTTTCCACCAATTCCACCAAATATGATTTTTTCATCTTTGTATTTTCCGTTTACATATTTCATAGTGTATGGTCCGACTTTTATATATTCATTTGAATTACTTGTATAATATTCTGATGTTATATTATCTACATCTGTAAGATTAGTTGCATAGCTCCCACCATTAGAAAGTGCTTTGTTAACTCCATTTTTAAATCTTCCATAAGCCTTTGCTTCATTGTAAAGTTGCTTAATGGCTTCTATGTCGCTCCTTACAAACTCCGCTTTGCTACCATCAAGTTTCAGTTTTGCAATAATAGTTTCGGCATTATCAACATTTATTCCACCAGTTATTTGTAACATCCACATAACAATTTGCTTTCTTGGTGTCCATTGATTACAAGGATCTGCGGTAATAACATATGCTTCTTCTGCAGAAATAGTTGTATGATTATTACTACATTTATAATATCCCCTAGTTCTTATTGTAGCTAGCAATCCAAAGTCCTTTACATTATTAATTGCTCTTATTTCAGTATCTGTTAATTCTCTTGACCATAAATTTCCATTTGCTGGGTCAAATATATTAGATACTATCTCTGGTCCCCAATTGTAGTAGCTATATGCTGTATTTGTTCCCCTATACATATTTGAATTCATAGCAAGAGTAACGCCTCTTTCAGTACAATATATAGCTCTTCCTTCTACTTTAGGAACTTCAAAACCATTGCTCTGTAAGTTATCAGGGTCAACTTCAAAGCCTGTTTCATTTCCCCAATTCAAATTATCTTCTTGATTAGCATTAAGCATTGCAGAATATATTTCTTTATAATTTGTTTCTGCATCTGGAATACCATTAATTGAATTAATGCATAAAATCAATCCAGCCAATATAACTGTTACTAATAGTATTATTTTAACTGTCCATTTGTTTTTTATCATTTCTACTAACCTCCTTTCCTATATTTTTTTGTTCAAAACTTGTTTTTTTATCTCATATATACCAAATACCAATATTGCTAATATAAATAATGTAAGTGTTGTATATCCTACTATTTTACCTGTTACTATTGATACAGCTATATCTGCATTTGACATATCATCTTCTGTTGGTATTTCATTTCCTGCCTTTGAGTCTATATCTTGTAAACCTTGTTCATTATAGCTTTCATATATTTCGGCATTGTTATTTACTATATTTCCTATTAAATCTTCTGTAATATTATAGCTTAATACTAATGTTAGTTCTTTGCTTTGTCCTGGCTCTAATTTTACATCTGCTAATATAGAATTATATGCATTTCCGTCTTTTGCTAAAAACCAATCTTTGTTTAACTCAGAGTTAAATTTTGCTTCTTTTGGTAAGTAGTCTACTACCTTTTTAACATATCCTGCTGCTGTTCCTTCGTTAGTTACAATTATTTTGTATTCTACTATAAAGCTACTTTGTCCAACATTCTTGTTTAGAACTTCTACTTTTGATAGCTTTTCATTATTTTTGTTATATACTTGTGTTCCTATTGTTGGTGTTGTTAATGTTATTTTACTTATATGTTTATCTAATTTTAAGTCAAATTTTTCTGCTATATATAATCCTATGTCTATGTCTCTAATATCTGTATCCTCTATTTTTAACACATCAGATACTGCTACTTTTTTATTACTTCCTTCTATTTCCATTTCAAATTCTATTGCATCTGAGTTTATGCTTGGTTCTACACCTTTCGCATTAAATTCTGTAACACTATATTTTTCTGTATCATATATAAATACTACTAAATATTCGCCTTTGTCTAGATTTAAGAATTCATATTTTCCATTTTCATCTGTTGTTATTTTTTTAGGCATATCTGTTTCTGAATCTTTTACTAATTCGCCATTTTCTTTATATACTAACATTACTTGCATATTTGGCAATAATGTTTCTGTTTCTTCTCTTTGTCCATTTTTGTTTGCATCTAACCATGCAGTACCAGATATTTTGTATTTTCTGTTTTCTAATGAAGGTTGAATATAAAATTTCAATTTATTTGTAGCTTGTATTTTGTCTATTGCTGTTGCTGTTAATGTTGCAGGTTCAATTATTACTTCTTTTTCTTGTTGTTCTCCTAATTGTTTTGCAACAAGTTTTACATTTATATCAATTTTTTCGTTTGGTTGTAAACTATTTATATCTATAGACAATATGTTGTCATATGTTGAATCCTCTACATATTCTGTTCCATTGTATATATATTTAGCTTCTACCAATCTTGTTTCTGTTGGAATTTTTATCTCTACTACATTTTCTGTTGAAACTAATTCTCCAATATTTTCTACAGTAACAATGTATTCTATATTTTCTCCTTCTTTTACAGTTTGTTTTTGTCCTTGTTTTACATTTTGTTCTATTTGTAATTCTATTTTCTTTCCATAGAATATAAATTCATTAGAATAATGCTCTGGTACATTTTTTGCACTTACTTTTGAAACAATATTTATTTCTTCTGCTGGTTCTTGTACTCCTAATTCTATTGTTACATATTTAGTTTCCCCTGCTTTAAGGTCTCCTAACAAGATTTTTGTAGCTCCAGATTTTGTTTCGCCATCATTGCTGTTGTCTTTTGTTGATATAAAATCATTATGACCTATAGATTTCATTACTTCTAATCCTGTTGGAATACTCATTTCCCAGATTACATCATTCATATCTTGTTCAGAAACATTTTTTATTGATGTCATAAATTCTATTTTATTTCCTTTTATTAATAAGGTTTGTGGTTCAATTGGTGTTGTTATTTCAACCTTTAATGATGCTTTTTTAAGTGATAATTTGTATTCATTAGATGTTGTACCTGATGCTTTTACCTTATTTAATATTTCTACAGTTTCTGATGAATCTTCTATATTATTCATTTTAAGCTCATATATTTTTTCTACAGACTTTCCTGGTGCAATACTTCCTAATAATACTTTTTTGTTCTTCTCATTTGCTTCTATAAAACTTCTTGTTGAAACATCATATTCAACATGTGTTGTATGCTCTGGTGCATCTATGCTTAATTCAACATTTTCTGCTGTTGTTTCTCCCACGTTTTCTACTATTGCTGTGAATCTTACAATTTGTCTTTCTCTAACTTCTGCTCCTTCTGGCATATTTGATGTTAATGTAACTTTTAATCTTGGTCCTTCTCCTGTTGATATACCTATTATTGGAGAAAGCTTTGTTTCTGCTGATGTTCCAGCTTGTTCGTTATTATCATAATATACTTTATATGTAGTGTATGAAGTATTATTGTATGGTAACTCTGATGGAATTTTTACTTTATAATTGAATTCCACTTTATCGCCTGTGTTTAAATCTGTATCTAATATTATTAAATATGACTTAGCTTTTTCCATGTTATCCATTTCTAATGTCCATGCATTTTCTGCATTTTCTAAATCTTTTGTTGCATTTGCATTTTCTGAATAATATACTTTTACTGTTTCGCTGTTAGCATTTATTTGTATTTTATCTTGCAATGTAGCACTAAATGTACTTTTTAATTCTGTATCTGTATCTATTTGTTTGTTACCTTTAAATGGTAGTCTTCCTAATATTTTAACATTTGAAATACTGTTGTTATTGTTGTTAAGTATAAGTCCGTTAATTGTTGCTACTTTTTCATCTGCACCTACTGCTATTTTTCCAACTTGTGTATCTCCTGACATTGATAAAATAGCTTTTTCTCCATCTGCATAGTCTTTAACTCCATTAGCTGTTACTACTCCTGTTGGAGCTACAAGATTAATATTTGTTTCTGTTATTCCTATTTTATTTTCTGTTTTATCATAAAGGTTTGTATTTTCATTTGTATAATACATTTTTATTTTTTCTTGCATACTTGGTGTTAGTTTTTCTAATGTTATATCAGCTAATATAGATATTGTTGCACCTTTTGTTGTTGCTTCTGAATTATATTTTGTTTGTGTACCTTCAAATGATAAAGTTAATACTTTATTTCCATTTTCAGTTGACCAATTATTGTTTTTTAATTTCAATTCATTCTCAAACAACAATTTTGCATCTGATATTTCTATTTTTTCAAAGTATTTTGGAAATACCAATTTTATTGTTGGGTTTTTATATAAGCTATTGTTAATATTTGAAGTATCTAGTGTTGCTCTTATTTCTACATTTTCATTTACAGTTATTGTAGATAAGTTATTTTTGCTTATTGTTAATTCTGCTTTTGATATAGGTTCTTTTAAAGTAATTTTTCCCTGTTTTGTTTGTTCTGCCAATTCTGTTTTTCCTATTACGCTTGCATTTATTTCTTTAAATGATTTAATTTCTTCTTTGCTATATCCATTTTCGCCTTTTATTGATTTGTCTACATATATATTCAATGTACCTTCTGTTGTTGGAGCACTTGTTTTTAATGTCAATTTGTTTAAATCTAAGTCTTTACAATCAAATGTATATAAACCATCTTTTAAACTTTGTTTATTTATTGTTCCAACTTTTTCTAGGTTTGGATTAAATATATCTATATATCCTTCTGTTCCCAAAATTTTGTTAAATACATTTTCTGAAACGCTTATCTTAGTTGTATAAATTTCATTTTTATTAGAAACTACTGTGCTATATTCTGTTGTTCCATCTTTGTAATTATCTGCCTCTTGAGTAAATTCTATTGCATTAATTAAATTTGCGTATGCAATGTTAGCTGTATATTTTACTGTATATGATGTTTCAACTTTTTCTTTTGCATTAAAGTTTGCATATATATGTCCTTTACTAATTTCCTTTGTAGCTTCTATATTAAAATCCACAATTTCATTTATTTTCTTTGTAATTTCTGCTTTTCCTGTAAATTCTTGTTCCTTTATTGTTTCTATATTATTATATGCTTCTATTTTTGCTGTAAAATCTGTTGATACATTAAATTTTTCTGTTGAATTTACATAGTCATATATTTCTTTTCCTTCATATTTAAAAGTAACTAAATATTCATCTGTACAATTCTTTTTCCATGTTATGTTGTTATTTTCTAAAATGTTTTCTACCTTTATATCAACTAATTTTGTTTCTTCATTATAGTTCCAGTTAGTTTGTACAAAATCTATTCCATCTTCTTTTCCATTTGTTGCTTTTGTATTGTTTGCCATTACTTTTATATCATTTGGAGTATTTTCATTTATTGTTGGAACTTTTACTTGTAATTCTGTTGTTTTTATTGGTAGATTATTGTTTTCTAATCCTGTTTTAATTTTATATTGTAAAATTACTCCATATTCTTCTCCTAATTTGTAAGGAACATACTTATTAATAGTTGCTTCTGCAACTATTTTTGCTTCTCCATTTAGTATTAATTTAACAGTATGTTCTTTTTCTATTGCTATTTCTTTTCCTTTTGCATTTACATATGTACCATCTATTCTAACTTTGCTTTCTTGTATAAAATTGTCTGCTGATACAATATCATCTTTTTTTGGAATTATTGGAAGTTCTATTAATATATTTGAATTTGTATCTAGTTGTTTTAAATATATTTTGTCTTCCTTAATCTCTTGAATGTATTCATTTTCAAATCCAGTTTTCACATTAAAGTTTGCACTAGAAAAACTAACTATTCCATTTTTTAGATAGCCAGCTTCTTTTACTTTAATATTTAAATACATTTTTGCATCTTCTGTATTTACGTCTGATACTATTTCTCTTTTTTCATTTGCAAAGTAAACATCAAATTCTATATTTTGATTACTTGTTGCAGTATCTCTTGCTTCTGTTGCATATGCTATTCCATACATTCCTAATGTTGATAGCTCTGCAAAAAATATTATAAATGTAAGAACTGATGCTAATAATTTTTTTGTAATTTTTTTCATAAAAACCTCCCAATAAAGATTAATATTTTTTATATATAATTATGGTTCACCCATATTAATACACTATAATTTTATTATAGATAGCTATTTTTTAATCAAACATATATAATTAGATGTTTGGATTATTTTCGGAGGAATTATAATGGTTCGTGCTTATACAAGAAGAGATTATATTAGAAAAACCCCAAATTCAAGAATTGTTCAATATGATATGGGTAATTTAACTGACGAGTTTCCAGTTTCAGTAAGTTTAGCTGTAAAAAAACCTGCTCAAATTAGACATAACTCTTTAGAAGCAGCAAGGATTGCATCTAACAGGCTTATGCAAAGAAAAGCTGGAAGATTAGGTTACCACTTAAAATTAAGAACTTACCCTCACCAAATTGTAAGGGAAAATCCTATGGCTACCGGTGCAGGAGCAGATAGGGTTCAAAGTGGTATGAGAAACGCATTTGGTAAACCAATCAGTGTTGAAGCTATTGTTAAAGCAGGTCAAAGGATTATTACCATTGACACCAACAAGAAAAACTTTGAAGATGCTAAATTAGCATTAAAAAGAGCAGGGATGAAATTACCAGTTTCCTGTAGAATTGTTGTTGACAAAGGCGAAGAATTAGTTTTATAAATTTAACTAATTTTTACTTACTAT